>Ga0207646_10002929_pt1 | contig 19789 bp, 19 predicted proteins | sample KBSK5502metaG_FD_184343 | JGI IMG/M metagenome (GOLD analysis project Ga0207646, IMG submission 184343) | Corn, switchgrass and miscanthus rhizosphere microbial communities from Kellogg Biological Station, Michigan, USA - KBS K5-50-2 metaG... | ecosystem: Host-associated > Plants > Roots >...
TGACGGTCAACCTCATCGACGAACCGTCGGGCAAGGACGCGACCAGCGCTCTCCTCGCCGGCGAGGTCGAGGGCTCGTCAGGCTCATACGACCACACGATCGACGTGGCCGGACTCGGCAAGAACCTCGTCGAGGTGGTGCAGCTCCTGCGCGCGCCCGGCGAAGCCGAGATGGTCGCCACCGCCAAGGCCGGTGAGCTGAAAGGCCCTGCCGACTTCAAGGGACGCAAGCTCGGCGTGACCTCGATCGGCTCGGGCACGCACGGTCTCACGCAATACCTGGCCAGCACGAAGGGCATCACACCCGACCAGTTCACACCGATCGCCGTCGGCGCCGGCGACACGTTCATCGCCGCGATCAAGCAGGGGACGATCGACGCCGGCATGACGACGGAGCCGACGATCTCACGTCTCCTCAAGACCGGTGACGCGAAGGTCCTCATCGACCTCCGGACGCCGGAGCTGACGCGGGCCGCGCTCGGCGGTGATTACCCCTTCATCTCGATCTACATGCGTGCCGACTGGGTCGCCCAGAACAAGGGCGTCGTCCAGCGCGTGGTGAACGCGTACGTGAGGACCCTGAAGTGGATCGCGACTCACTCACCCACCGAGATCGCCGACAAGCTCCCGGCCGACTACTACGCCGGGGACAAGGACCTCTACCTCTCGGCGCTGACCGGCAGCATGCCGATGTTCAGCCCGGACGGGAAGATGCCGGCCGGCGCGCCCGACTTCGTTCTCAAAGTGCTCCAGACGTACAACCAAAACGTGAAGGGCAAGACGGTCGACCTGACGAAGACCTGGACCAACGAATACGTAGACGCGGCCAAATAGCGACACCGAATTTGTGAAGGCATGGTGTTCGGCGCCCGCAGGGGACCCGAGACCCTACCGCCACGCGGCCGGCGACGGCGAAAGCCGAGGCCGGTCAGTGGCCGAGGGAGGGCCCCCGAGGACGACGGACACCATGCCGGAGACAAGCGGCCCTGCGGGCGCCGACCACCTTGCCATCTTCCCGGCGGGATCTCTCCCGGCTAAATCTCGATCGAGGTCCCGTCTTCGGTGTATTCGAGTTCGAGGTTCGACAGATGCGCAAGGGTTTCTGTTCCTAGATGGGTGAGCACGATCCGCTTCGCCTCGAATTCCTTTTGATGCGCCATGACCTGGCGATACGAGATGTGCGTCGGATCGTCGCGGTCGAAGTACGAGGCCTCGCAGATGAAGAGGTCGGCGCCCTTCGCCACCGCCACGAGATGTTCGGTGAAACGCGCGTCGCCCGAGTACGCGATGAGCTTTCCAGCGACCTCCACGCGCAGGCCGTGTGGCTCGGCCAAGCGAACGTGACGCACGGGCAGCGCGGTCACGCGCGCGCCGCCGAGCTCGGTTGGCTCGGCGCCGAGCACGACCGTGGTGAGGGGAAAGCCGAGCGCGGTCGGGCCGAAGAAGTCGGGAAAGAGGGCCTGCTCCTCGGCGCGGAGCCGCCCCTCGAGTGACAGCGGACCGCCAACCACGAGCGGCCTCTTGCGTCCGGCGAAGTGCTGCTCGATGACGAGGAACGTGATGCCGCCGAAGTGGTCGCCGTGGAGGTGAGTCACCGCGACCGCGTCGATCGTGGCTGGGTCGATGTGCTTCTTGATCGCCGGTAGCGCCGATCCGCCGCAGTCGAGCAATAAGGACACACCGGGCGCGGTGACGTGGATCGCCGCGTTCGCCCGCCCGCCGTCGCTGAATGCGTTGCCGCTTCCGAGGACCTGGACGCGAACGGTCACGCGATCTCTTTGAGTGCGACCGGCCGATGTTCATTCAGCGATCGTCGTGCGGCGAGCGCGATCCGGAGCGCTTCCATTCCATCGCGCACCGTGCACGGGTTCTCGGCCTCGCCGCGCGCGAACCGAAGGAAGTGCGCGAGCTCGGCGCGGTAAGCGGCATCAAAGCGCACGAAGAAGGTGGGGTACGCGGGGTCCTTCATCTTCGGCCCGTCACGCTCGACCGACGACATCGGCGTCCGCGGGTCCAGACCGACCGCGATAGTGTCCTTCGCTCCGTACACCTCGACGCGGATGTCGTAGCCGGCCTCGTTGTGCCGAGCGGCCTCGAGAAGACCGACGGCGCCGCCGCGCAGTCTGAGCACCGCGCCGGACGTCGCGACGTCGCCCCATTTCGCGTACTGCGGGAACCCGAGCGTCGAGCCGGTCGCATAGATCTCCTCGACCTCGTCGCCGAACATCCACCGCGTCACGTCGAAGTCGTGGATCAGCTGGTCGACGAACTGGCCGCCTGACGTTTCGGCGTAGGCGTCGGGAGGCGGGAGCGCGTCGCGGCTCGTCATATGGAAGCTGTACACGGTGCCGAGGGCGCCCGCGCCTACTCGGCGCCGGGCCTCCTGGAATCCCGCGTCGAAGCGGCGCTGAAATCCGATCTGGACGCGCCCCTTCGTCTTCTCGACGTGGTCCACGATCCGTTTCGTCGACTCGAGGTCCAGTGCGATCGGCTTTTCACAGAACACCGCGAGGCCATGGTCGAGCGATCTCCGGATGAGATCGGTGTGCGTCCCCGTCGGCGTGACGATCACGACAGCGTCGGCTCCGGCAAAGGCGTCGTCGATCGACGCCGCATGTTTCGCCCCGAGTTCTTTGGCGAGGGCGGCCGCCCTCGCCGAGTCAGCATCGTTGATGCGGAGCTCGTCCACGCCTTTCAGGTCGCGGAGGACCTTGGCGTGGAACGCGCCGAGCCTGCCCACGCCGAGGATCGCGATCTTCACTCGGCGCGACTCTAGACTGCGAATCTCTTTGACGCAGATGAAGCTCGCGGCCGCGCCGATCTCCTGGGGCGTCTGCGAGGTGCCCGACTGGGGCCTGCAGCTCGCCCCGGAGCGCGTCGTGTCGGACATGCGCGCGCTTGGCGTCCATGCGACCGAGGCCGGTCCGCCCGGGTTCCTTCCGGCCGACCCGACCGCGACGCGCGCCCTGCTCGACTCGCGCGGGCTGCAGCTGATCGGCGGGTTTGTGACGGCAGTGCTTCACGAGCGCGATCGCCGGGCGGTCGAGGTCGCCTCGGTAAAGCGTCAGGCGGACTGGCTCGCCGCCGGCGGCGCCGAGCTGCTCGTCCTCGCCCCCGCGCTGGCCCAGACCGGCTATTCCAGAGCGGCCGAGATCTCGGATGCCGCCTGGCAAGTGCTTTTCGACGGCATCGATCGCGTCGCCGAGATCGCCGACGCTACCGGCCTCGTCATAGCCGTGCATCCGCACTGGGGCACCGCGATCGAGCGGCGTCACCACATCGAACGCTTCCTCGAGGGCTCCGCGCACGCGCTTTGCCTCGACACCGGCCACATCGCTCTCGGTGGCGCCGACCCCTTGAAGGTCGCGCGCGACGCCGGCACTCGCGTGCGCCACGTGCACCTCAAGGATATGGACGGAGCGCTCGCCGCGCGCGTTCGCGATGGCAGCATCTCGTACAACGATGCGGTCCGCGCCGGTCTCTTCCGTCCGCTTGGCGACGGCGCCGCGCGGATCGAGGACGTCCTCCACGAGTTGCGCGCAACGGGATACGCGGGCTGGTACGTCCTCGAGCAGGACGTCATGCTGGACCGCGAGCCCGCGCCCGGCCCGCCGGAATGGGTCGAACGAAGCGCCGCCTACGCGAGGAAGCATGGATAGTCTCGAGGTCATCACCATGGGCAGGGTCGGGGTCGACATGTACCCCGAGCAGATCGGCGTGACGCTCGGCGAGGTGCGCACGTTCGCGAAGTCGCTCGGCGGCAGCGCCACCAACGTCGCCGTCGCCGCCGCGCGGCTCGGGCGGCGGGCGGCGGTGATCACGAAGGTCGGAAGCGACGCCTTCGGCGACTACGTGCGCCGCGCGCTGACGGGCTTCGGCGTCGACACGCGCTGGGTCAGCACGGACCCGACGCTGCGGACGCCGATCGTCTTTTGCGAGATCCATCCGCCGGACCGCTTTCCGCTCCTTTTCTATCGCGAGCCGAAGGCGCCGGACATGAACCTGGTGATCGCCGACCTCGACACGGCTGCGATCGCCGCGGCGCCGCTCTTTTGGACGACCGGCACCGGCCTTTCCGACGAGCCCAGCCGCACCGCTACGCTCGCCGCGCTCGATGCGCGCAAAGGACGAGACATCACCGTTCACGACCTCGACCACCGCCCGATGTTCTGGCGATTCGGCGAGGACGCGCGACGCTGGGCAGGGGAGGCGCTTCGTCGGGCGACGGTCGTCGTGGGGAACAGCGACGAAGCCGAGATGGCGACCGGACTCCGCGATCAGCGCGCGGCGGCCGCGGCCTTGCTCGAGATGGGGCCGCGGCTCGCGATCGTGAAACGTGGCGGCGAGGGCGCGTACGCGCGGACCGCGCGAGACGAGGTGAGTGTGGCCGCCGTCGAGATCCCGGTCCTGAACGGACTCGGTGCGGGCGACGCGTTCGGCGGGGCGCTCTGCCACGGGCTGCTCGCGGGATGGCCGCTCGCGCGAACCCTCGGCGCCGCCAACGCGGCGGGCGCGATTGTGGCGTCGCGCTTGGCGTGTGCGGACGCGATGCCGACGCTTGGGGAGATCGAGGCGCTGCTGGCGCGCGGGGTTTCGGCGTGACTCGACTCACGATGGCGCAGGCGCTCGTGCGATTCCTCGCGTCGCAATACGTCGAGCGGGACGGCGTGGAGCAGCGCTTCTTCGCGGGCTGCTGGGGGATCTTTGGGCACGGCAACGTCGCCGGGATCGGCGAGGCGCTGTTCGAGTCGCCCGACCTGATCCCGTATCACATGGCGCGCAACGAGCAATCGATGGTGCACACCGCAGTCGGGTACGCGCGCCACAAGGACCGCCTGCAGACGTTCGCCTGCACGTCATCGATCGGCCCGGGCGCGACGAACATGCTCACCGGCGCAGCCCTCGCCACGGTGAACCGCCTGCCCGTGCTGCTTCTGCCGGGCGATGCGTTCGCGTCGCGGATCCCGGACCCCGTGCTGCAGCAGCTCGAGGTGGCGTCGCGCGGCGATGTCAGCGTGAGCGACGTCTTTCAATCAGTGTCCCGTTATTGGGATCGCATCGCGCGACCGGAGCAGCTCATTGGGGCCGCGCTCGCCGCGATGCGCGTTCTGACAAGTCCGGCGGACACCGGCGCGGTGACCCTCGCGCTCCCGCAGGACGTCCAGGCGGAGGCATACGACTACCCCGACGCGTTCCTGGCGAAACGCGTTTGGCATGTGGAGCGGCGACCTCCGGATCCGGCAGCGCTGGCCCGCGCCGTGGACGCGATCCGCGCCGCGAAGCGGCCGCTCATCGTCGCGGGCGGCGGCGTCATCTATGCGTGTGCGACCGACGCCCTGCGGCGTTTCGTGGACGAGACGGGCATCCCCGTTGCCGAGACGCAGGCGGGGAAGGGATCGCTGCCGTTCGACCATCCGACGGCACTCGGCGCGATCGGGGCCACCGGGACCTCTGCGGCGAACCGGATCGCAAAAGGCGCTGACGTCGTGATCGGGATCGGCACACGCTGGACCGACTTCACGACCGCCTCGAAGACAGTCTTCGAGAACCCTGCCGTGAGGTTCGTGAACGTGAACGTGGCCGAGGTCGACGTGCACAAGCACGGCGCGCTCGCGGTCACCGCCGATGCGCGCGTGGCGCTCGAGGCGCTTTCCGGCACGGGCTATCGCGTGGACGCCGCCTATCGAGATACGTGCGCGCGACTCGCGAAGGAGTGGGACGCGGAGGTCACGCGGCTGTACACGCTCGGGCACGCACCGCTGCCGGCGCAATCCGAGATCATCGGCGCGCTGAACGAATTCGCGGGAGCGGCCGACGTCGTAGTCTGCGCTGCGGGCTCGATGCCGGGCGAGCTGCACAAGCTCTGGAGGACGCGCGACCGTAAGCAATACCACGTCGAGTACGGCTACTCGTGCATGGGCTACGAGATCGCCGGCGCGCTTGGCGTGAAGCTGGCGGATCCGGCACGCGAGGTCTACGCGCTCGTCGGCGACGGTTCGTACCTCATGTTGAGCGAGGCCATCGTCACGTCGCTGCAGGAGCGGGCCAAGCTCGTTGTCGTGCTCGTGGACAACCACGGGTTCGCGTCGATCGGCGGGCTGTCCCGATCGCTTGGGACCGATGGCTTCGGGACGCAGTTCCGCGAATCAAAGCCCGGCGTGCGCGGTCTCGACAGCGAGCGCGACCCCGCGCCGTACCTGCCGATCGATCTTGCCACGAACGCCGAAAGCCTGGGCGCGCACGTGATCCGGGCTCGGGGGATCTCCGGGTTCCGCGACGCTCTCGCGGCGGCGAAGAAGGTCGACCGCACGGTCGTGATCCATGTCGAGGTCGACCGCTACGTCGCCGTCCCGAGCTACGAGAGCTGGTGGGACGTTCCCGTCGCGGCGACATCGGAGGCCGCGGGCGTACGCGATGCGCGGAAGAGCTACGACAAGGCAAAGCAGAAGCAGCGGCGTTACCTGTGAGCTCGCTGCTCGTGCGGGGCCAAAACGGTGGCGTCTCGGTGACGCCCGAGTCCGCGGGTTGGCGGTACGTGAGCTTCAACGCGGTTCGGATCCCGAAGGGCGGCCGGTTCCTGCTGGAGACCGAGGGCTCGGAGGCGTGCATCGTCGTGATCGCCGGTCGTTGCGCGGTCCGCATCGGCGAGGTCGGGTGGCCTCACGTTGGCGAGCGCGCGACGCCGTTCGACGGTCCGCCGCACGCGATCTACGCGCCTCCCGGCGTGACCGTCGAAGTCGCCGCGCACTCGGGCGACGTCGAGATCGCGATCGGCTCCGCCCCGGCCGAGAATGGCGAGCCCGCGCGTCACATCCCGCCGTCGGCCATGAAGCGGGAGGTTCGCGGCATGGGAAGGATGGAGCGAACGATCCATCACATCCTCATGGAGGACGCGCCGGCCGAGTCGCTCCTCGTGACCGAGGTCGTCACGCCTGCCGGGAACTGGTCGAGCTATCCGCCCCACAAGCACGACACGAACGACCCTCCGAACGAGACACAGCTCGAGGAGACCTACTACCACCGCCTTCGCGATGCCAGAGGGTTCGCTTTGCAGCGCGTGTACACGGCGGACGGTCAGGTGGATGAAACGGTCTCGGTGCGCGACGGCGACCTCGTGCTCGTGCCGCGCGGGTACCACACCGTTTCTGCCTCGCCGGGGTACGACCTCTACTACCTCAACGTCATGGCAGGCCCGGTCCGGCGGTGGTGCGTCACCTTCGACCCCAACCACGAGTGGCTCCGCCGCTGAGCGCGCCCTTTCGCGCGGTGCTTTTCGATTGGGGCGACACGCTCTTTCACGCGCCACACGCGCCGGAGGTCATCGTCTCGTTCGCGCGCTCCGTCGGTGTTGAGATGTCCGAAGCACGAGCGCGTGAGATATGGGATGAGGTGTGGGCTCTGGGCAAGACGCCGGAGGAGATCGCGAAGGGTCGAGATCTTTCCATGGAGGCGCATCGGCGGGTGTGGATGGATCTTTTCTCTCGGTTCGACCACGTTGTGCCGGGGTTGTCGCGCGCGCTCTACGAGCGGGTCATGGATCCGCGGTCGTGGGTGCCGTACGCAGACACGCGGGCGACGCTTGAAGCGGTGCGGCGGCGTGGTCTCAAGGTGGGCGTCGTCAGCAACGTGCCTGCGGATCTGCGGCCGGTGTTCGAGAAGCACGGACTCGGTGACCTCGTCGATTCGTACACGCATTCGTTCGAGGTCGGAGCGGAGAAGCCGGATCCCGCGATCTTTCTCGCCGCCGCGAAGTCGTTGGGCGTGAAGCCGAGCGAGACCATCATGGTCGGGGATCACGAGGTGGATCGTGGCGCGGAGCGCGCTGGCATGCGCGTGTTCATATTGCCGACGGAGTTTGATGGGGATGTGCGCGGCTTGGATCGCATGCTAGCGTTGCTTCCTAGTTGACTACTACTGCGACCCGGGAGGGAATCGAACCCACGACTTCTTCCTTCGTAGGGAAGCGCTCTATCCGCTGAGCTACCGGGTCAACGAACAGATTCTATCGCATCACGCGGTCGCCAGTCTGTACGCACCGATGCGTGACGCGGTCACGCGGGCGTGGCAGTTCGCGCATCGGACGGCACATTTTGCAATCTCCTGAGCGATCTGTTCCCAGGAGAATGCATCGCGAACCATCGTCGAGATATCAGCCGTTTTGTCGCGAAGATGATCGAAGTCCAGAAGAGCAATGTTCTCTTCGCCGCAGTCGACACACGGATGCGCGTAGAGATATTGGTCGATGCGAGCGCTCAGGGACTCCCGTACGAATGTGCCGTAACCGTCCACTCTCCTTGCGTGCGGGACACGCGCTAGGTACCAGGATTGCGCCGCGCTGCGCTGACAGGCAAGGCAAATCCAGTGTCGCGTCCCTTCGGCACGCGACCGAAATGGGAACTCGGAGAGCGGCTTAGTTTGCTGGCAAACGCGGCAGACTCTAGGTAACCCATCGCTGATCCGTAGCTGCTCTGGTGGCACCACCTGCCGCTTTCGCGGAGGTTGGCGCTGCCGGTATCGAAGCGCGGTTCTAAGCCTGTGGCAATTTGCACACCGAACTTGACACTTCGCGATCTCCATTTCGATCGCGGACCCGCTCCAACTGCCACTGAGCATGCTGGAGACGTTGCGCTCCTTGTCTCCGAGATGGTCGAACTGAAGGACGACGATGTCCCTTCCCCACAATCGACACAGGGATGAGCCAGAAGGTATTCGATCATCCTGCGCTGGTTGTCGCTTCGTCGGGCGGCCGTGTTCCGCAGGAGCCGCGCCTTCTGACCCTCTCGATTCTTCCGGTAGTACTCCCGCCCGTACGCAGCAAAGCAATCCCGACACCAGGTCTGGAGCTTTGACTCGCCGCGCCGCACAGGAGGAAACGCGTCGAGCGGTTTCACCTCGCCGCACTTCGTGCACGCTCGCATGAAGGCGAGCGTGCCGATCGGTCAGTGTCGCGCGAATAGGACCGCCAGTCGGTACCGCGGTACTACTTCTGCGACCCCGGAGAGAATCGAACTCTCGCCAACAGCTTCGAAGGCTGCTGCTCTATCCGCTGAGCTACGGGGTCGATCACCTAAAGGCTACCGCCTGACGAGGGTGTACCAGGCGGACGGTCGTCCCTTGCCTTCCTCGACGCTCACGAGGTCGAAGGCATCGGCGAACGTCGCCCGCACTTCCTCGCGGGTCAACCCGAATCCTGGCCCGCCTGGCGCGAACGCGTACAGCAAATACGTCCCGCCTGAACGGACGACCCGACCCAGACCTGCCGCGTAACCCGAGCGACCGCCGACGGGAATCGAGTGCAGGCACCCGAGGTCGAGCGCGAGATCGAAAGGCCCTGCCACCGCGAGCCGCGTGACGTCCCCGACGAGGAACGTGCACGAGACGCCCGCATCGCGCGCCCGCCGGCGCGCCTTCGCGATCGCGCGTCCCGCGAAATCGACGCCCACCGCCTCCCACCCATGCCGTGCGAGGTACACCACGTTCGTGCCCGTCCCGCACCCCAGGTCGAGCGCACGTCCAGGCGGATGCGACCCCACAAACCGCTCGAGCTCGGGTGGAGACACGCCGGTGTCCCAGCGACGTCTGCCCGGCAGCCAGTACCAGATGCTGAACAAGAGCCGCCGCACCGCGCGAGCCTAGGCCGAGATCGCTCGACCGCCACGCGCTAGACCGAACCGATCGCGTCCTCAGCCTCTAATCTGTCCTAGGTGGCGAGCCCGTTCCGCGCGCCCGCGGCCAACGATTCGGTGCTTCGGCGCGGGGATTTCATCGCGCCCGTCCTGCACGAGATCCACCGCGTCATCGTCGGGCAGGACTACCTCGTCAACCGGCTTCTGATGGGCATCCTCTGCAATGGGCACCTGCTCGTGGAGGGCGTTCCGGGTCTCGCCAAGTCCCTCGCCGTGAAGACCCTCGCCGACACCATCGACGCCGACTTCAAGCGCATCCAGTTCACGCCCGACCTGCTCCCGGCCGACCTGAACGGCACGATGATCTACAACCCCTCGACCCAGGCCTTCAGCCCGCGGCTCGGGCCGATCTTCACCGATCTTCTTCTCGCCGACGAGATCAACCGCGCACCTCCGAAGGTCCAGAGCGCACTCCTCGAGGCGATGCAGGAGCGGCAGGTCTCAATCGGCGGCCAGACCCATCCGCTGTCGGAGCTCTTCACCGTTCTCGCCACGCAGAACCCGATCGAGCACGAAGGCACGTACCGGCTGCCGGAGGCGCAGGTCGACCGATTCATGATGAAGGTCGTCATCGGCTATCCGACTCCCGATCAGGAGCGGGTGATCATGGACCGCAACACCATCGAAGAGCCCGCGATCCCGCGAAAGCTGGCGACGCCCGCCGCCATCGTCGACGCGCGGGTGGCAGTTCGACAGGTGTACATGGACGAGGCGATCAAGGACTACATCGTCAGGATCGTGGTCGCGACGCGCGACCCCGTGGGCCCCAAGCTCGCCGACCTGAAACCGCTCATCGCGTACGGGGTCTCTCCGCGCGCCACGATCTACGTGTCGCTGGCCGCACGCGCGCACGCGTTCCTGGACGGCCGCGACTACGTGCTGCCCGACGACATCAAGGCGGTCGCGCTCGATGTCATGCGGCACCGCCTCATCGTCACGTACGAAGCGGATGCGGAGGAGATCACGCCTGAGATCGTTATCGGTCGGGTTCTCGACAACGTAGCGGTCCCCTAGCGATGACCACGGCGCTTCACACCGGGTCGCAGCGGGAGCCAGTGCCACCGGAGGTCCTCCGGGTGGTGAAGCAGGTCGAGATCAAGGCGCGGATCCTGGCCGACGAAGCAATGGTGGGGACCTATCGAAGCGTGTTCCGCGGTTCCGGGCTCGATTTCGAAGAGGTCCGCGAGTACGAGCCCGGCGACGACATCCGCTCCATCGACTGGAACGTGACCGCTCGGATGAACGCGCCGTACATCAAGAAGTACCGTGAGGAGCGCGAGCTCAACATCTATATCGCGGTCGACGTCTCTTCGAGCGCCTGGTTCGGCACGGGGAGCGTCTCGAAGCGCGAGCTCGCCTCCGATGTTGCGGCCTTGCTCGCGGTCACGGCGCTCCACAACAACGATCGAGTCGGCCTGGTCCTCTTCGCGGACGGGGTGCGGGAGTTCATCCCTCCCGAGCAGGGGCGTCATCACCTGCTCCACGTGATCCGCCAGCTCCTCTTCGCCGAGCCGCGCCGGTCTCGCACCGAAATCGCGAGCGTCGCCGACTACCTCGCGAACGTCACGAAGAAGCGAAATGTCGTGTTCGTGATCTCGGACTTTCTCGACGTCGACTTCGAAGCGCCGCTGCGCGCGCTCGGCCACAAGCACGACGTGATCGCGCTCATCCTGAACGACCCGCGCGAGGTCGAGCTTCCGTCGGTCGGCCTCGTCGCGCTCGAGGACGCCGAGAGCGGTCGTGTCGGCTACCTCGACACGTCGGATCCCGCGGTGCGCGAGCGGTTCGCGCGGACCGCGCGCGAGCGCCGCGCGCAGCGCCTGCGGACGTTCAGCCGCATGGGCGTGGACCGTGTCGACCTCTCCACCGACCGGCCCTACGTGCCGGCGCTCCTCGCGCTCTTCAACGCGCGCTCGAGGCGCAGCTGATGCGCCTTCTGTTCGTCGCGAGCGTCGTCCTGCTCGCGCTCGCGAACGTCGCCGCAGCCGACGGGCCGGTCAGCGCGGCGGCCACGGTCGACAAGCGCGGGATCACCATCGGCGATCCGATCACGCTCGCATTAGTCGTCGAAGTCGACGCCGGCTACCGCATCACCGACAGCGGGGTAGGCCGGACCATGGACGAGTTCGAAGTGCTCGAGGCGAACCCCCCCCAGCTCACGAAGATCGCGAACGGCCGGACGCGGTACACCTTCCGCTACCGCGTGAGCGCCTTCCGCGTCGGCAACCTTGTGTTCCCGCAGATCAACGTGGCGTACCAGTCACCGGCCGGCGAACCCGGTGTCATCCCGACGGCCGAGATCCCGATCGTCGTCACGAGCGTCATTCAGCCTGGCGAGGCCACCGATGACATCAAGCCAGCGAAACCGCAGCTGCGGCTGCCCACCGGCGCACCGCAGATCCCACAGCTCGCGATCCAGGCCCCGCTTGCCGTCGTCGTGCTCGCGATGCTCGGGCTCATCGTCCGGCAGACGCGCCGCGCCGCCGCACGCCGGCCAAGGGACGCCGAGATGGACGAGGTCCTGCTGACGCCCGCGCAGCGCGCGATGGGAGAATTGAATCGGGTGGCCTCGCTCGGACTGCCCGAGAAGGGCCGGTACGCCGAGCACTACGCGCTCCTTTCGACAGCGCTTCGCGCCTATGTGCGTGACCGCTTCGGGCTCTCGGCGAACGAGAGGACCCCTCGGGAGCTGCGTGAGGACATGCTCCGGGCGGGGATCGATCGCACGGAGATCGCGACGATCTACGACATCCTGCGCGAGGGCGAAAGCACCCGATTCCACCAGGGCATTTCGTATCCGGCTCGGGCGCAGCATGCGGTACGGTCGGCGCTGGAAGCGATGCGACGGGCGGCGGTCGCCGAGCAGTACGAGCTCATGAAGGGGCAGCCCTCGTGACCGACCTCACCGCGCTCCGGTTCGAGGATCCGTGGCTCCTCGTGCTCCTCTTCGTCGTTGGAGCGGGTCTCCTCTTGAATGTCGTGCGGTCGCGACGCCCGGGGACCGGCCTCCTCTTTCCGTCGCTCGGACTTGTTCCGTCGGCGCGGCCGGGGTGGCGCGTCCGTGCGCGATGGGCCCTCGTTGCGCTCCGCGTCGTGGCCCTGACGGCGTTCGCCGTCGCGCTCGCGCGGCCGCAGATCGTGCGTGCCTCGGTCGAGTCGGTCGCCGAAGGGATCGACATCGTGCTCGTGCTCGACACGTCGGGTTCGATGTCCGAACGCGGCTTCGGCAACTCCACCAAGATCGACTCGGTCAAGCGCGTCGTGAACGATTTCCTCGGCGGCCTTCGCAACGACCGCGTGGGAATCGTGATCTTCAGCGGCGAGGCCGTCGTGCTGGGCCCCCCGACACTGGACTACGCCGCCTCGCAGAAGCTCGTGGCCCCGATCGACACGGGTGGGCTCGCCGGCGGGACGGCCATCGGCACCGGTCTCGCCACCGGGATCAACGTGTTACGCGACTCGGACGCCAAGTCGAAAGTCGTCATCCTTCTGACCGACGGCGAGAACAACAGCGGGGACATCTCGCCGCTCGACGCCGCCAACATGGCGAAGCTGCTCGACGTCCGCGTCTACACGATCGGCGCGGTCTCGGTCGCGGGGGGGCCGGATGCGGACGTAAGCACCGATAGCGTCGATGCGCAGCTCATGCGGAGGATCGCGGAGGATACCGGCGGCCATTACTACAGCGTCTCGGACGAGAACTCGCTCGCCGAGGTGTATCGCGAGATCGAGTCGCTCGAGAAGTCGCATGTGGGCGCGCGCGACTTTGTCGACTATCAGGAGGCGCACCTCGGCTTCCTGGCGCTCGGCATCGCGTTCCTCTTTGCAGAGCTCGCGCTCGGCGCGACCGTGTTCCGGAGGACGCCGTGAGGATCGCGCTCGCGCACCCGGATCTGGCTCCGTTGCTCGTCGCGGCTGTTTTGATCGTCGCGCTCTGCACGATCGCGCTCGTCCGCAGGCGTCGCGCGCTCGCGGCGTTCGGCGGCCCCGGGGCGCGCCTCGCGTCCGCGAGCCCCGCGCGGCAGATCACGAAGCTGATCCTCGTCGGCGGCGCGTGCGTCCTCGTCGTACTCGCCCTGATCGGGCCGCAGGTCGGGGAGGTGCCGAGGCGCACGGCCACGTCGTCCGTCGACACCGTCATCGCCCTCGACGTCTCGCAGAGCATGGCGGTCCACGACGTCGGGCAGGATCGTCTGCACACCGCGCAGCGTGCGATCGAGATCATCGGCCAGCAGCTCGCGGGCGGCCGCGTCGGCCTCACGCTCTTCGCTGGCTCGAGCGTTCTGCGCTACCCGATCACCGCGGACACGAAGATCGTCGGACCGGCGCTCGACACGTCGGGCCACGGGTTTCGGCTCACTCCAGGTTCGTCGCTTCGCGCGGCTCTCCAGGGTGCCGCAGCGCTATTCCCGCTCACCGACAAGTCGAACTCGAGCGCGAAAGCGATCGTCATCGTTTCGGACGGCGAGGATCCGGCGCCGGATCTGCCTCCGCTCGATGCGTACCTCGCGCGCAACATCCACGTGTTCACTCTTGGCATCGGCACCGCGGAGGGCGGCCCGGTACCCGTTTACGACACGAAGGGCCAATTTCTACAGATGCTCGTCGACGCGAACGGCACCCAGGTGACGAGCCGGCTCGACGAGGCGCGTCTGGCGAAGCTCGCGGGCGACGGTGGTGGGCGGTACTTCCGCTACGACTCCGAGGCGGCTGCCAAGAGCCTTACCGACGCGCTGCGCGCCGTCGACACCGCCACCACGTCGACGGAGGGCGGAGTGAGCCCTGAGGACCGGTACCAGTTCTTCCTCGGCATCGCCGTCCTTCTTCTGATCGCTGACTGGATCATTGACGAGCGCCGTCCGATGCCGCGTCCGCGGGTCCCGCGAGGTCGCGCGGCGCCCCGCCGCCGCTGGCTCGGCGCTGCCAGCGCTGTCCTCCTGCTCGTCGTGGCGTGCGGTCCAGCGGATCCCCTCGCGGATGAGGTCGATTCGGCGAACCAGCTTTTCCTCCACGACCCGGCTGGGGCCGCCACTCGCTATCGCGATCTCGTGACGAGGCGCCCGACCGCACCGGAGATCTCGATCGATCTCGGGAACGCGCTGGCCGCGCTCGGCGAGCACCAGAAAGCGCTCGTCGAGTACGGCCGCGGGATCGACAACGCCAAGGGGACGACCCGCTCGATCGCCTTCTACGACCGGGCCACGTCGCTCTTCCGGCTCGGGCGCATCCTCGAGGCCCGTGCGTCCTACGTCGAGGCGCTTCGGCTCGACTCAACTAATCGCGATGCGAAATTCAACATCGAGGTCATCGACAAGATCCTCGGCCTTCTCGCGCCTCAGACGCCTAACGCCACAGGCCGGCCCGCCCAGACGTCTCCGCAGCCTGGTGCCACGCAGCAACCCGGCGGAACGCCGGCCGGGTCGGCGCCGACGGGTTCGGGCATCCCGACCGCGAGCCTCCAGCCAGGCGCGGCGGGCCCGACGGGAGCGACGCCGCCCGAGTCAGTGCAAACTGCGCTCACCGATTTCCGCCGCGACCTGACCGTTGACGAGGCGCTTCGGCTCCTCGACGCGCTGCGCGGCGAGCAGCGGGGGCTGCCGGCGCTGCTGGAGGGGACAGGCGTGCGTCGAGGCGGTAACGTGGACGTGCCGTATTGAATTAGGCGAACGTGCTGGCTCACGATGTGCCGCTGGGGGCGCGCCGGATGGCCGCCTTGGGGGGAACGCGATGCGCATCGATTTGAACGCAAGGATCAAGACGAGCGACGGTCACGATGCGGGCAATGTTCACCGAGTTCTGGTGGACCCTGAAACCGAGCGGATCACGGGGTTTGTTGTCAGCACGAGCCGTTTGTTGGGCCGGGATGTGATCGTCGGCGAAGACGCGTTCGCCGCGGCTGTGCCCGAGGGCGACGTCATCACCCTCAACCTGACCAAACGGGAGCTGGACACGCAACCCACGTTCGATGAGAGCGATTTCGTCGTTCCGCCTGCCGGCTGGGCCGGGCCCAATCTGGGCTATACGGTCCCGCCCGAGTCCTTCCTGTGGTCCGCCGAATCCGCGCTCGCCGATATCGGCGAGAGGTCGCGGCCCTCCATCAAGAAAGGCGACACTGTGAAGGATCGCGACGGAGACACCGTCGGTACAGTCGAAGACATCCGTTTCGACGAGAAAACCGGCGACGTTTTGAGCATGACCGTCAGAGCGGGCGCGGGCCTGGAACGCCTGTTCGGCGGCGGGAGGCTTGCCGAGATCTCGCGGGGCGACATCCTGCGGATCGCCGAGGGGGAGGTTCGACTGGGCGTCGACCGCGAGGAGATCGTCCCCAAGGAGCACGAGACCGAGACGCGCTAGCGGGGGCCATAACAAACCTGTGCGACGAACGGCGTCGCCAGAAGCAGCCCTGTGATGATCGCGACGATGACCACCATGCGAAGCAACGGATTGTCTTCGGGCTCCTCGATCGCGGGTTCCTGAAGCACGCCCCGAGCCTCTTTCTCTTCCTCCGCGGGGACGTAGATCACGCGGCGTCCGGTATTCAAGGTGAGGCCGGCACCGAGGCCGAGCGTGGTGTCGAGAGCGGTGCGCGGATGAAGTCCGGCGGCCCGCAGCGCCGACGACGCAACCTCGGCGTCCATTTGATTCACGGCGAAATGGACCGCGACTTCCTTCATGTTCCCGTCACCGCTGTGAACGCTATGCGGATCGCGGCGAGCATCACGATGACCGCGAGGATCGCGAGCAGCGCGCGCGGCTGCGTGCGGACGCTCACCGCCGCGCCCACGGGAGATGCGACGAGGGCCGAGACGAACACGATCGCCGCGAGCGGTGGATCGATCTGGGCCGTCGCGGCCTTGCCGATGAGAGCGGCAACCGTGGCGAAGAGACCGATGCCGAGCGAGGATCCGATCGCGATTCGCGCCGGCACGCGCAGGAGGTACACGAGCGCGGCGATGATGAAGGCGAGGCCGCCGATCCCGACCAAGCCGCTGAAGAAGCCGAGCACGAGCGCGATGGGGATCGCGACCTTCGGATCCGCGCGGATGTCCGCGAGGTCGTCGCGCGGTGTGACCGGGAGCAACAGCATCACCCCGCCCGCGAACGCCAGAACCGCGAAGACAATAAGGATCACGCTGTCGGACGTGTCGCGCGACACGAACGCACCGACGAGCGACGAGGCCGCGCTCGGCGGCCCCATGAGCCATACCAAGCGCGACGACACGTTGCCGTACGCGCGGTGGCGAAGCGTGCCAAGCACGCTTCCCGAGATCGACTGCACGATCGTGATCCCGGTCACGATCTTCACTGGGATCGCGGCGCCGCCCATGAGCGGAGGGAGGTAGAGGAGCAGCGGCGTCAGCACCAGGCCGCCGCCGATCCCGAGAAGCCCGGAGAGGAACGACGCCACCAGTCCCGCGATCGCGGTTATCGTTTCGTCGGACATTCGCACCTATATAAAGGAGTGATGCGGCGAGCGCTGGCGGTGGGCGTCCTCGTGCTCGCGGCATGCGGGCCGGGCGACGGTGCGCCCCAGCGCACGTCCCACACGCTTCTATCGTCGGCGTCGCCGTCGGCCGCAGGAACGATCGCGGCCGCCGCCGTGTGGCGACGGGTCGCGGACATCACCACTCCGCGCAGCGAGGTGGCGGCCGCCGTGTTTCGTGGCGTCATTTACCTGGTCGGTGGATTCGGTGGGGCAAACATCGCCGAGACGTATATCGCCGACAGGTGGTCGGCGGCGCCGCGCTACCCGATCGCGGTCGATCACGCGATGGCCGCCGGAGTCGACACGGCCGGCACACCCGGCCTTTACGTGTTCGGCGGGAATGTGAACGGCGTCTCTGTCGCGCGGTCGTTTCGTTTCTTCGGCGACCAGGGCTGGCGCGAGATCGCGCCGATGCCCGCGCCGCGTTCGCAGGGCGCCGCCGTCGCGATCGGCGGCCGGATCTACGTCGTCGGTGGCGCTCAGGGCGATCGCCTGGTGAGCCCGACCTATGTGTACGACACCGCCTCCGACCGGTGGACAATGGCCGCTCCACTGCCGACCCCGCGCGACCATCTCGCCGCCGCCGCGATCGACGGTCGCGTTTGTGCGGTCGGCGGCCGCAAGCTTTCGCTGCTGCAGAATCTCGCCGCCTTCGAGTGCTACGACCCCGCGGTCGACGCGTGGCAGGCGATGCCCGACGCACCGAGGGCGCGCGGCGGCGTTGGTGCGGCGACGATCGGCGCGCGCATGTTCGTCGCCGGTGGCGAACAGCCGCTCGGCACGTTCAAGGAAGTCGACATCTTCGACTCAGGCGCGGGCAAATGGACGCGTGGCCCGGATCTGCCGACATCGCGGCACGGCCTTGGCGTCATTTCGGTCGGCAGCACCCTCTACGTGATGAGCGGCGGCCCGACGCCGGGTGTCAGCCAGACGCCGGTGTGCGAAGCGCTCGACGTTCGCTAGCATCGGCCGATCACGTCGCAGGGGAGGCTCGCTATGAGGACACGTTTATTCGCCATCGGCGCCGCTTGCGCGGTGCTCATTGCCGCGTGCGGCGGCACACCAGCCACGCAGCCATCGGCGTCCTCCGCGCCGAAGGCGGACATCAAGGTGGGCCTCGCCATCTCGCTCACCGGAGCCGCGAACATCTATGGGCCGTCCCAGCAGAACGGCGCCAAGCTCGCGATGGAGCAGATCAACGCGGCTGGCGGGATCGGCGGCGCAAAGATCGCGCTCGTCATCGAGGACGACGCGTCAGCTCGTGATCAGGGCATCACCGTGTTCCGCAAGCTCATCAACGAGGACAAGGTCGTGGCCATCCTCGGTCCCACGCTCTCGGGGGTCGCCGCGGGCGCGCACCCGGTCGCACAGCAGGCGGGCCTCCCGGTCATCGCGATCTCGAACACCGGCGTCGGCATCGTCGGCAAATGCGACTACGGCGCGTGCGACTGGATCTTCCGCGCGTCCCTCGGTGAGGAGACCGCCCTTCCGGCCGCGCTCAAGGCGGCGAAGGACAAGCTCAACCTCAAGAAGGTCGTGCTCATGTTCGAGAGCGACCAGAAGTTCGCCGCCGACGGCGCGGAGATCTTCAAGAAGGCGGCCGCGGACAACGGCATCACGATCGCGCGCACGATCCCGTACAAGACCGCGGACGTCGACTTCTCGGCCTTCGTGACGCAGGCCAAGGGCGAGAGCCCCGACGCGATCCTCGCATCCGGGCTCGCAGGTACCGCCTCGAAGGTGCTCATCGAGGTGGGGAAGCAATTCCCGCAGGGGCTCCGCGTCGTGGGCTCGAACGGGTTCAACTCGCCGGCCGTGATCGCAGCGGCCGGCGCCGCTGCGCCGAACATGATCATCGGGACCGCGTGGAACAAGGCATCGACCGACAAGGCGAACGCGGACTTCGTGAAGGCGTTCAAGGACAAATACGGCTCGGATGCGGACCAGTTCGCGGCTCAGGCGTACACGGCGCTGATCGTCCTCGCCGACGCGATGAAGCGGTCCGCCAACGCCACCGACAAGGCGGCGCTCAAGAAGGCGCTCGAGGGCACGAAGGACCTCGCGACGCCGCTCGGCGCGTTCAGCTTCACCGCCGACCACGACGTCAAGCAGCCGGTGTTCGTGATGACGGTAAAGGACGGTGCGTTCGTCCCGTTCAACTAATCAATCTCTGGGCTCAGGGGCAGGGGCCCCTGGGCGCGAGGCGACCCAGAAGACGCGCTCAGGCTGGTGGTCTCGCTCCTCACGGGCAGGGGTAGGGGCCCCTGGGCGCGAAGCGACCCTCTCGTCGCTCGTCTCGTCTAGCCTGACGCGCGTTGGCCGAGCAGCTCTATAACGCGATCTTCGTCGGCAGCATCTACGCGCTGTTCGCTGTCGGGTTCGCGCTCGTCTTCTCCGTTCTCGACATCCTGAATCTCGCGCACCCCGTCGTGTTCATGCTCGGCGCCTTCGTCGCGCTCTTCTTCATGTCGACCTTCGGTGTCCCCGCTGTGTTCGCAGCGGTCGCGGCGTTCGTGCTGACGGGGGTCTTCGGGATCTTTCTCGACCGTGTCGCGTTCGCGCCGCTGCGCCGGCGCGGCGCCCCGCCGCTTTCGGCGATGATCTCGAGTCTCGGCTTC
>Ga0207646_10002931_pt1 | contig 19783 bp, 19 predicted proteins | sample KBSK5502metaG_FD_184343 | JGI IMG/M metagenome (GOLD analysis project Ga0207646, IMG submission 184343) | Corn, switchgrass and miscanthus rhizosphere microbial communities from Kellogg Biological Station, Michigan, USA - KBS K5-50-2 metaG... | ecosystem: Host-associated > Plants > Roots >...
GCTCCGGCGCGCCTTTGCCGAATTGCCAGGTGTCAGCACGACCATCGTGAATGCGCTGATCATGCGCCGCCGACGGCTTCGGCGCGATCGGGAGTTTGCCGGATTGCGCGTTCTCGCGACGAGCGGCGCTCGCGAAGGACATCAGCTCGATGATTTTCTAGACAAAAATCGTATCCCGCATCGGCTCATTGAATTTGAGAGCGAACAAGGACAAGCGCTAAGCAAACGTCTGCACCTGACCAATCGCGACCTGCCGGTGTTGATAACGCCGGCTGGCGCTCCTTTGCGCCGACCTTCGTTACGCGAAGTCGCGCAAGTGGTCGGTCTGCTTCGTCCACTCGCGTTCGAGAATGAAAGCGAGATTATGTCGGACCTTGCGATCGTCGGTGCTGGGCCGGCCGGTCTCGCCGCGGCCGTTTACGCCGCGTCCGAAGGATTAAAAACAGTCGTGTTAGAAAGTTATGCTCCGGGCGGCCAGGCTGGTTCCTCGTCTTTGATCGAAAACTTCTTTGGTTTCCCGACCGGGATTAGTGGCGGCGATTTGACCTGGCTCGCGCAACTCCAGGCGTATCGGTTCGGTGCGAAGTTTTCCACGCCGGCGCAAGCGCTCTCTCTTAATTATAATGACGCCGGCGAATATCGCGCCTGTCTCCAAGTCGAAGGCTGCGGGGCCGTACTCCGGGCCAAAAGCGTTCTGATCGCGACCGGCGCCGATTACCGCCGACTCGACGCGGAGGGACGCGAACAATTTGAAAATATGGGCGTTTACTACGCGGCGACGGCGCTGGAGGGTCAGATTTGTCGGGGACAAACCGTCATCGTCGCTGGAAGTGGCAATTCGGCCGGCCAGGCTGCGATGTTCCTTTCCGATGGCGCGGCCAAAGTGTTGCTCGTAATCCGCGGCGACGATCTCTCTAAAATGTCGAGCTATCTTTCGCGGCGGGTGGAAGCGCACGAGAACATCGAGATTCTCTTTCACACCCAAATTCGAAAAATGTCTGGCGGGAAAATGCTCGAAGAAGCTGAGCTGGAAGATACAAAGACAGGCGAGCGCCGCGTTGTCCGAACTCCCGCAATCTTTTCCATGATCGGCGCCAACCCATGCACTGAGTGGCTGCCACTCGAGATCGACCGCGACGAAAAAGGATTCATCAAAACGGGATCGGACGTAGCGGATGCGCCCGCTTGGAAAGACAACAAACGGCCGCCCAGCCCGCTCGAGACCAGCCTGCCTAACATTTTTGCCGCAGGCGATGTCCGCTCCGGCTCGGTCAAACGTTGCGCCGCTGCCGTCGGAGAAGGCGGCATGGCGGTCGCCGGCGTGCAAATGGCCCTCGCCGCTTCGGCTGAGCGCAATTAAAATGATGTCCGATCGAGGCTGCGCTCATCTCAATGCGATCACATCCGTCAAACAGCCGGAGATTCGCGAATGCGCTGAGTGCGTGAAAATTGGCGCGCAATGGGTGCATTTACGCACCTGTCAGCAATGCGGCGTCACTTTGTGCTGCGATAGCTCACCGAATCGACACGCCAGCAAACACGCGCGGGCCGTCGGGCATCCGGTCATCGCTTCCGCCCAACCGGAGGAACGCTGGTTGTATTGCTATCCGGACGACGCGTTTTGCGAATACTAGGCGCCGGCCCGTGGCAAAAATTCCTCGCGCACAATCTTTCCGTTCTTCACCGTGTAAACGCCAACTTCGGATAGTTGGAATCGCTTTTTGGAATTCTTGTCCGTCACGTCGGCGTCGTATTGCACCACGAAACGATCGTGCGCGACAAACGGCCCGTTCGCTTTGAAGCTGTGGACCTGCATGTTCTCCAGCCACCAATCGACTTTCTCGCGCACGCCTTTGATTCCGCGTGCCTCCGGCGAACTGCCGTCCATCGTGCGCGCTTCCACGCTGACGATGTCTTTGTCGTAAAGCGCGTCGACGGCTTCGTGCCACGCTTGTTTGCGCACCAACTCCACTACTTTTTGGGCAACTTGTTCGGTATTCATCTGTGTTTCCTTTGTTTGAGTTATTTGTTGAAGAATTTTTCGAGCCTATCGAGAACGCTGTTCCACCCCTCGTTGTGGCGATCGCGTGATTCTTCGCTCGGCAGCTTCTCGTGAATCAGACGCAGTTCGGTGCCGCCATCTCGATCAGAAAGCTCCACCGTGACGACGCTGTTGTGCTCTACCCAATTCTCGTCGTCATCCCATTTCCAGGTAAAAACAATTTTCTTTCCCGGAACAAGCTCTCGGTACTCGCCGAACACACTCATCTCTTCGCCTTCCTGGTTCACGAGGTCCCAGCGATATTTTCCCCCAGCGCGCGCGTCGGCGACGAAGTTGCGCGTCTGCATGCTTTCGGGTCCCCACCATTGTTTCAACTGTGCGGGATCCGTCCAGGCTGCATAAACGCGATTCCGCGGCGCGTTGATGAAGCGTTTGATTTCGAGGGAGACTTTATCTGATGCTCTCGTGGTCATGGTTTTCCTTTCTGTGTCTTTTCAACGAATTCTTTTAGCGACGAACCGATAAGAGTCATCCAGCCTTCCACGAAATTCTCGCGCGCGAACGCCGCAGTCTTCGGGAAAGTGTCCAAGCCTTCATGCGTCAGGTTGAGTCGCGTCCTGTCGCCGTCAGCGAACAATTCAAACGTGACCAATGAATCGCCTTCATGGCCTTTATATCGCCAGGTATAGGCCAGTTTCTTTTGCGGAATTACCTCGGTGATCCCGCAAAGATGATGATACGTCATGCCTTTATGCTCGACGACGAATTCAAATTCGAAACCGACCTCAGGTCTGAACTCTTTCAGGTCGAAATACCACTGTCTCATTTCCTCGACATCAGTGAGCGCTTTCCAAACTTTCGCGACCGGCGCGTTGAAAGTTCGTTCGATGACGACCGCTTCCGCCAGATTATTCTTGGTAGTCATGTTTGCTCGTTTCCGTTCAGGCAGGGTACTGATCGTGCCGTCTGACCCAATCCATCGTTAAGTCCTGGTTTTCGTCCCGACCCTTTGGCACGAGATCGAGGAAATTGTAGGCGCCCGCTAAGATGTCGAGCCCGCGTGCGTAAGTCGAATAGGTGTGAAAGACGTCGCCGTCCTCGTCTCTATAGAACACGCTCAGGCCGGGAAGTTCGTCGCTGATGAATTCTCCCTCTCTGTAGTTGTAATAGACCTTGTTCTTTTCCTCTTCCTCCTTGGTGAATGAGACGTGGTAATCGAAGTTGAAGTCATTGTCGTGCGACGACAGCCACTTGAACCGCCAGCCCATGCGTTTTTTGTATGATTCGAGTTTGGAAAGCGGCGCTCGCGATATTACTACGAACGTGACGTCGCGATGCGGCAAATGCCAGTTGGCGCCGTCGAAGTGATCGGCCAGATACGAGCAGCTCTTGCAACCTTCTTCCCAGTCCGGACCGAGCATGAAGTGGTAGACGATCAATTGACTGCGCCCGTCGAAGAGATCGGCCAGCGTTTCTTTGCCATCCGGCCCGTCAAAGATGTATTCCTTGTCGACCTTGACCATCGGCAGGTTGCGGCGTGCAGCACTGAGTGCGTCTCGCTGGCGTGTGAATTCTTTTTCTCGCGTCAGCAAATCGCGCCGTGCCACCAACCATTCCGCTTCCGATACGACTTCTCGATTCATTTCCGTTTCTGCCAGTTTCATTTTGTTTGTCCTTCGTTTGATTTCCTCTGTTCCTCACTTGGTGTCGCCGCCTTTGGCGGAGGCCTGGGCGGCGCGGAGTTGCACCAGGCCGGGTCGATCTTCATCCGTCGTGTTTGGTTCGTCGTGCCAGATCCACCACTCGTACGTCGGAGTCTGGGGGTAGCCCTCGGGCGAGTCCTCCCATTCCTCCTGGCGTCCTAGCGCAGTGATGTCGAGGTAACTCCAGGTGCTCCCCATCGCCTCGTCACCGCGGTTGTTGATGAAGTAGGTGCGGAACACGTTGTCGCCGTCGCGGATGAACGCGTTCGTGCCGTGCCACTCGTCTACGCCGAAGTCGGTGTCGAAATCGTCCGTGATGGTGTACCAGGGCATCTCCCAGCCCATCCGCGCTTTCACGCGCTCGATGTCCTTCTGCGGCGCGCGCGAGGCGAACACGAGAGTGGTGTCGCGCGTATTCAAATGGGCGACGTGCGCGACCTGGTCGGCCACCATGGAGCAGCCGACGCAGGCATGCTCGGGCCACCCTTTCACGCCGGGCTCAAAGAACGCGCGGTAGACGATCAACTGACGGCGCCCCTCGAACAGGTCGAGCAGACTCGCTTTGCTCTTCGGTCCCTCGAACTCATAATTCTTCTTCACGGCCAGCCACGGCATCCGCCGGCGCTTGGCGGCCAGCGTGTCACGGGCGCGGGTCAATTCCTTCTCCTTCACGAGCAGCTGCTGACGCGCAGCCTCCCACTCCTGCGCTGAAACGATCGGTGGTGTCTTCATTTTCGGTTCTTCTGATTTTCTCTTTGTTTCTTTCGCTTAAGAAATTTCGAGAGCGCGAGTGTGGTCAACCCGCCACTCGAAGTCGCGCCGATTGCGACCAAAACGAGATTGGCGAAGCATGCGGGACACATGGTTACTTATTTCCTTTCTTGGCCACAGCTTTGTTTGTTTTTTCCAAATAGACAGCCAAGCGGTCGAGCGAGCCTTCCCAGAACTTGCGATATTCCTCGACCCATTTTGCGGCTTGCTTGAGCGGCTTCGCGTCCAATCGCATTTCATGAACGCGGCCGTAACGCCGACGGCGAAGCAGTCCAGCTTTCTCGAGAACGCGCAAATGTTTTGAGACCGCGGGCAGCGACATCGCATGGGGACGGGCGAGATGGGTAACGCGCTGATCGCCCCGCGCGAGATGAGCGAGGAGGCGGCGGCGGGTGGGATCGGCCAACGCGGCAAAAGTCCGATTCAACGTTGCTGAGTAATATTTAACCATCTGGTTAAATATATAACAGAGCACTTTTGGAATGCAAACATCTTTTTTAACTCGCCCCGGATTGCAGAAGCCCGCTGATCGCGCCGGCCGCTGCCACGATCGGCCAGGCTGAAATTGCTAGGAGTGCGCCGAAGAGCAGCGCTTCGATGGCAAACTCCAGGTGATTTTCAGTCGCGAAAAAATCTTGAGCGAATTGGCGAATGAACCGACGATTGGTCGATGTTTTGGCTCGCTTCCTTTTGAAAACGGTTCGTTTAATCGTGATTGTGCGCATGACTGAGCGTAATCGCCGCTCGTGCGTGGTCAGGTTACGAATTGTCAAAACGACGTGACGATTCAGTGACGGCGGGCCCAGTTCCGGTCCGACAAATGAACGTTATGCCTACAGATTAAGGAGCCCCGTATTCGGAGCAAAACTGCCGGATCTGATTGTCGATCTTGTCCCGGACGCGGCGCGTCTCGTTCGTTTTTTGTTCAAGGGTGCCGCTCAACTTCGACGGATCGGGAAACGACCAGTGCAGCCGCGTTGTCACGCCGGGGAAAATTGGGCACCCTTTGGCTTCGGATTCGTCGCAAACGGTGATGACGTAGGCAAACAATTCGCCCGATTTGAAAACATCGAACACGGCTTGCGTTTTGTTCTTTGAGATGTCGATGTCCATTTCGCGGAGGACCTCCACCGCGAGCGGATTGAGCGTGCCGGGCTCGAGCCCGGCGCTGTGGGCCTCGAAGTATTCGCCGCACCGCTTGTTCAGCAAAGCGGCCGCCATTTGGCTGCGCGCACTGTTGTGCACGCAAATGAAAAGCACTTTCTTTTTCATATTAAAACTACTCGCCTTCCAGCCGGCGAAGGCCGGCACTGGCGCCCGAATCTAACGATCTTATGCAAACGCGATTTCGTCCACGGAGACCGGTGTTCTCGCGGGCCGCTGCACCGGAAACGCGGGATAACGGACGAGTTCGATCCTACCGTTGACGTGCTCAACTAGGGCAGTGCAGCTTTCCACCCAATCGCCGCAATTGTAATAAGTGACGTCGCCAAGTTGATGAATTGCGGCGCTGTGAATGTGCCCGCACAACACCGCGTCGACGCAGAATTTCTCGGCGTAGCGAACGATGGCTTTCTCGAATTCCCCGATAAAATTCACCGCGTCTTTAACACGTTTCTTGGCGTAAGCGCTGAGCGACCAGTAGCCGAGTCCAAATCGCCGGCGCACGAAATTGATCGCCGGATTAAGCGAGAGCAAAAACTGGTATCCGGCATCGCCAAGATAAGCGAGCCATTTCGCATTCTGCACGACGGTGTCCAGCTCATGTCCGTGGATGGTCAGTAAACGACGGCCATCGGCGGTGTTGTGAATGGCGTGCGGTTGAATCGAGATGTTGCCGTAGGCCCCGGCAAATGTGCTCACGAACTCGTCGTGATTTCCGGGAATGTAGATTACCGGCACTCCCTTGCGCGCTTTTCGCAGAATCTTTTGGATCACATCGTTATGCTGCTGCGGCCAATAGCGACCGCGGCGTAGCTGCCAGATGTCGATCAAATCGCCGACCACGTAGAGTTTTTCGCAATCATAATCACGCAAGAATCTAAGGAGCGCGTCCGCGTTGCTCGTTCGTGTGCCCAAATGCACATCCGAGATCCAAGCTGCCCGGACCCGCCGCCCGGATTGTGATTTCGGAAATGACGGCTCCATCGGAAACCTTGATGTCTTCAGGGTCGACATGGGATGTGCTAAGAATCTGTTCGGTAACGAGGAAAAGCCCGCCGAGGCGCAATCCCGGCGGGCTTTTGTTGACCTAACCTCGTGTTGCCCTGTTTGATTGAAGCAAGTCTTGCGTTCGCCGCTTTGGTTCAGAACATCACCTGCACACGTGCGATGACTTCATCGAATTCGTCATCGCCAAATTGCGGGTGCGCTTCGCGGAAATCCGACCAGGTGTGAACATAATTGACCATCAGCTTGATCGAGTCGCCGTGGATGTAATAGTTGAGCCCACCGGTGATGGAATGGATATTATCGTCGTCCACTTGATCGGGCTCGAGTGCTTCCCATTTGACCACTGCTTGCAGTTTCTTCGGAATAATGAAGTAGCTGCCCTGCACGTACCAACCACTCGGGTCGAAGTTTTTAAATCCAGGCGCCACGCCCGCTACGGTGCGCCCATCGACATCTTCCGCGAGATATTCACCGATTAAATCGAACGGCCCGACTGTGAGCCACGCGTCCGCGCTCCATGCCGTCCGCTCGTCTGCTCCAGGCAGAACGTATGGCGAAAGAGAACCGTCCTTATTGACCAGCAGGTTTAATGTTTGCGAGATATTTACGCCCTTATCGTCGCGACTGTTGAGGACGTCGCCGCCAAGCTTCAGACTGGAATCCTCGCCAAAGATTTTGCGTTTGAACGGCATTAACTCCAGCCGACCGACCGCCATGAAGTTGTTGTTGTCGTTGATCGTGGTGTTGCGTCCGTTTCCGTTAAAGATGCCGGCGTAGTAAGTCAGTAGGTCTTTCTGTTCCGGCCAGATATTCGTGAACGGTTTACCCCAGAGCTGGACGCCGATCTGCCGCTCGGGCGTGATTGCGCCGGTGGGCAGGCTGCGTTCGATCGTGAACAAGCTCGTGTCGGGCGTAATCTGTTCCAAACCGAACGGCGCTTTCCACTGACCAATTTTGATCTGCGCCTCGGGAAATTGATGCCAGTTGATGAAAATATCCGTGGCCGAAAAAGCGGTCCGGCTCGATGAAATGCCGTCGCTGTTCTCGAAGTCGCCTTCGATTTTGAAATCGAAGTTCTCCGCAAATTCGCCAGTCAAATTAATCCGGGCCCGGCGCAGGCGGAAACGATCTTTGAGCTCGGTCAAACCGAAGCGGCCTTCGAATGCGGAGACATCGCCGTCCTCGAAATTGATCTGAATAAATCCGCCGAGCGTCAGTTTAATTTCTGGCCCGCGCGGTAGGACGTAAACCGGCGGCGTCTCGGGGGCGGCGACATTTTTTTCGACATACGTTTTCCCGTCGTAAGCGACTTGTTTCTTCGTCGGGCCTTCGGCAGGAGCGGCGGGCGCAGACGCCGTCTGTTTTTTCAAACTGCTGACTTCCTTTTCCAGCTCGGCATTGCGTTTTTGCAACTGCTCGACTGCGCGCTCGAGTTTCTCGAGCCGCGCAGAATCCGAGGATGTCTGTGCGGTCAGTGGTTGCAACGCCAAGAAGACGAGGGGAACCACGGCAAGGGTGGTGAATTTTTTGATGAACATTTGTTTCTCCTGATTGTGGTGAGGTTTTTCAGCGATTCGCTTCCAGCAACGTGATGGAGGCTAGAAGGCGATTGTTACAGCCTTATGACGTTGAAGTAACAAACAGGCAAACTTTGCCGCGGAAACGCGAAACGATTCTTTTGTAATAAACCGCAGTCACTGCGACTTTACTTAGCTAAGATCGACATCTCAGATGGATGGTGACGAACAAAGAGTCCGCTTTCTCAGCCTGCTCCGGCCAATCGAGCGCGATCTAGAGAATTATTCCCGCCGGATGGTTTTTGATCGGCACGATTTCGAAGACGCGCTGCAAAACGCCGTGCTCCGTGCTTTTCGCGCGTTCGATCGCTACCATGACGATGCCAGTTTCCGCGCCTGGATGTTTAAGATTTTGACCAACGAAATTTTTTCGATCAATCGGAAACGCGGCCGGCTTGCGCAGGTCGAGATCGCAGTCGACCCGGAGGAGATGGAAGAATTTGCCAGCCTTGAGTTCGCAACTGACGTGCCGATTTCGTGGGATTCACTGGCAGACGCACTCGATGAAGAATTGCTGGCCGCACTGCACAGCTTGAACGATTCCGAGCGCGCCGTCCTGCTCATGCGCGGCATCGGCGATCTGCGTTATCGCGAGATCAGCGAGTGTCTCGGGATTCCGCTCGGCAGTGTGATGGGAAATCTTTTCCGCGCGCGACAAAAAATACGCGACGCGATTCTGCGCGCAAGAAAGCGATCATGGCTGTGAAATGCGGCGAGGTCAGAAAGTTCATCCGGCTCTATTTCGATTCCGAGCTCGACGCAAAGAATAGCTTTGAAGTCGAGCAACATCTTGAATCATGCGGGGAGTGCGCCGGTTTGTTTGAGGCGGAGAAAAAATTCGACCAGCGCCTCGGCCATTTCTTGCGAGACGATCAGACGACGCGTTCGGTTTGGGAAAAAATCGAAGCGCAGATTGCACCGTCCCGCGGTCGCGGGATCAAAGCGCTGTGGCCACTCGCGTTGGCAGCTTCCCTCATTATCGGTACGGGCGTCGTTTTTGTGGCGAGGTCGCGCAATCTCGATCTTGCGAATGCCGTCGAAGAATGTCACAGCGCTTACGCTCACCAAATCACGGCGCCCGAGTTCAGCGGGGCAGTGCCGGAAAAAATCTCGCAACAATTCGGTGGTCGCCTCGATTCTAGCGCATTCGCCTACCGGCCTTCCGAGCCGGCGTTTACGTCTAGCGGCGCGCGTTTGTGCCATGTGGAAGGTGTGCCTGTCGCGCTGATTCTGGGTCGCTGCGCCGAGACGCCGGTTTCGATGATCGTCTTCAAAAAAAACGAGCTTGATCGTTTCCCGCAAACGAAACGGAAACTGGAATCCGGCGATCCGATTGCTTGCAGCCGCTCCGGTCACTATCAATTCGCGGCGCGTATTGTCGATGATCACGTGGTTTGCGTCGTCGGCGATGAACCGCGACCGATGCTGGAGGATCTGTTAAAAACGGTGCGCCGGGCGGATGGCTGAAGCCGAGGCGATTCTTTTGTAATAAAACGCGGTCACCGCGGCTTTATCTGAGCAAGAGCCGATGGTTAAAGCTGCGCTCAAAAATCCGCACGCCGTTATTGTTCTCGCGCTGGCCATTCTGGTCATCGGGCTGACGGCGGTCTTCAACTTGCCGACGGACATTTTACCGACGTTCAAGGCGCCGGCGGTGCAGATCGTCACGTTCTATCCGGGCATGCCGGCGGAAGTGATGGAAAAGGACATCATGACCCGGCTAGAACGATGGACCGGGCAGTCGAACGGCATCGCGCGGCAGGAAGCAAAGGCAATGATCGGCGTCAGCGTGGTCAAAGATTTCTTTCGCGAGGACATCGATCCAAACACGGCGATGTCGCAAGTCACGTCGCTGGCGATGAGCGATCTGTTTTATCTCCCGCCCGGCACGATTCCGCCGATGGTGATGCCGTTCGACCCAACCGCGTCGATTCCACTTTGTTTAATCAGCGTGTCGAGTCCGCAGTTCGATGAAACGAAACTTTACGACGTCGCTTACTTTGATTTGCGCAACCGTTTGCAATCAATCACCGGCGTGATCGCGCCCGCGGTTTATGGCGGGCGGCTGCGGCGCATTCTCGCCTATGTCGATCCGCTGAAAGCGCAGGCGCGCGGCATGTCACCGCTCGACGTGATCAACGCCGTCCGCGATTTCAACGTGATGATTCCGACGGGCAACGCCAAGTTCGGTGCGCTCGATTACCAGATCAACACCAACGGCATGGTGCCGGCGGTCGCGCAGCTCAACGATTTGCCGCTGCGCGTCGGCAACGGTCCGCCAACTTACATCCGTGATGTCGCGAAGGTTGAAGATTCGCATCAAATCCAAACGAACATCGTCCGCGTGCAAGGCAAACGGCAGGTTTACATTCCGATCTACCGGCAGCCGGGCGCAAACACGATCGCCGTCGTCGAAGGAATCAAGGCGCAGCTCAAACCAATTCTCGAACGGATCAAGGGAATCAATCTCGACGTGGTGATGGATCAATCGGTTTACGTGCGCCAGGCGATCCGCAATCTCGTACAGGAAGCCGGGCTTGGTTTTCTCCTCGCCGCGGTAATGGTTTTCATTTTTCTCGGAAGTGCGCGCCCGACTGGCATCGTGCTCATTGCGTTGCCGCTGGCGGTGCTGGGCTCGCTGATCGGTTTGTATTTCACGCGGCAAACGCTCAATGCCATGACCCTCGGCGGCATCGCCGTCGTGATCGGTTTGCTCATCGACGAATCGATTGTCGTTTTGGAAAACACTGCACGCCATTTGGAGTTGGGCGCTTCGCCGCGCGAAGCCGCGCTGATCGGCGCGAGTGAAGTGATGCGGCCACTCACGATTGTCACGATCACGATCAGCGTCGTCTTTTTCCCGATCGTCTTTATCGGTGGGATCGGCAAATTTTTGTTCACGCCGCTGGCCATGGCAGTGATCTTCGCGATTTGGACCAGCCGCCTGCTCGCCTCGACATTTGTGCCGGTCTTCGCCGCGAGATTTTTCACGCGCACCGTAAAGGTGCAAGAGAAGCGCGAGAGCTGGTTCGAGCGCGTGCGCGCCCACTATACCGGAGCTCTGGATCGGGTACTACAAATGCGGCGACGCGTACTCGGCTTAACCGCCGTGTTATTTATTTTGTCGATGTCGATCTTCGCGTTCATCGGCACCGAACTTTTCCCGCAGACCGATGCCGGTCAGTTCATCGTCAAAGTGCGCGGAACGACCGGGCTGCGTGTGGAAAAGACCGAGGAGTTGGTCGCGCAAATCGAAAACGCAATCGGCGCCGTAATTCCGGAGAAGGAGCGCAAAATGATCATCTCAAACATTGGCATCCTGCTCGATTGGCCGGCTGCTTACACGTCGAACTCCGGGCCGCAGGACGCGTTCATTCTTGTCCAGCTCGCCCAGTCCCGCGGCCGCGGGATGCGCTCGAGTTTTTCTTATGTCGATGAGCTGCGCAAAAAACTGCCGCAACAATTTCCCGGGATCGAGTTCAACTTCGACACCGGTGGGATGCTGAGCGCCGCGCTCAACGGCGGGTTGCCGTCGCCGATCAATATTCAAGTGGAGGGAAACAAGCTCGAAGTCGCGCACGAGATCGCAGAAAAAATCAAGCGCCACGCCGAAACCGTGCCGGGCGCGGTGGACGTGCGCATCCAACAGCGGCTCGACGCGCCGCAGATCAGCATCGACATCGACCGCGTGAAAGCCGCGCAGGTTGGGCTGACCCAGGAGGAAGTCGTCAAAAACATCGTCACCGCGCTTAACAGCTCGATCAACTTCGCGCCGTCGTTCTGGATCGATGAGAAAAACGGCAACCATTATTTCATCGGCGCGCAATACCGCGAGAACGATATCCAGTCGATCAACACCATCCTCGACATTCCGATCACGGGCAAAGATCAGCCGATACCGGTGGCGTTGCGCACGGTCGCGAAATTTTCGCGCGGCACAGCCTATTCGGAAATCAATCATCTCAACATCACGCGCGTGACCGATGTTTTCGTCAACGTGCAGGGACGTGATGTCGGATCGGTCGCGCGCGACATCGAGCGTTACATCGACAATATCAAAGACGACCGCGCACAAGTTCCGGAGGGCTATTCCATCCAGACGCGCGGCGAGGTGCAAACGATGCGCGAATCATTCAAGTCACTCGGCTTCGGGTTCCTGCTCGCGGTCGTCCTCGTTTATCTGGTCATGATCGTTCAGTTCCGTTCGTTTCTCGATCCATTCATTGTCATGTTTGCCGTGCCGCTCGGCTTGATCGGTGTGGCGTGGATGCTCTTTCTCACCCACACCTTTCTGAGCATTCAATCGATGATGGGCATCATCATGATGGTCGGCATCGTCGTCAGTTTCAGCGTGCTGATGGTCGATTTCGCGAACCGCATTCTGGCTGAGGCCGCAGAAAAAAATGAGCGCAAATCTCCGCGCGACGCGATCGCCGAAGCCGCTGCGATTCGGCTGCGTCCGATCTTGATGACCGGCCTCGCCGCGATTCTCGGTCTCACGCCGATGGCGCTTTTCGGCGGCGCGAATATTCCGCTTGCGCGTGCGGTCGTCGGCGGAATTTTCGCTGCAGTCGCACTCGTGCTTTTCGTCGTGCCGATGCTCTTCGTTTTGTTCAAACGCGAAAACGCAATCGCGGTTTCATGAAGCACTTTCGCGCAACTGCGGTGATTGTCGCTATGGTCGCTTTGCAAAGCGGCTGTGAATGGTTCCGCCCGCAAGCTCCGGCGACGCCGGTCCAAACAATTCACCCGAAACGCAGCGAGATCGTTCGCCGAGTCACGCTCCCGGGAAACGTGATGGCTTATCAAGAAGCGACGCTCTACGCGAAAGTTGCCGGTTATTTAAAAACGATCAGCGTGGACAAAGGCGATAGCGTGAAGGAAGGCGACACGCTCGCCGAAATCGAGGCGCCCGAAATGCTGGCGGATCTCGTCAAAGCGAGAGCGGAAGCGGAAGCAGCGCAGCTTGACTACAAACGCGTGACTGACGCGCAGAAGAAGGCTTCCGATTTGGTCGTGCCGCAAATGGTGGATGCCGCGAAGGCAAAATCAGGCGTGGCAGTCGCCGGTCTTCAACGCATCGAGACACTGCTCAGTTATGCGAAGATCACCGCGCCGTTTTCTGGCGTGATTACCAAACGCTGGGTCGATCCGGGCGCACTCATTCCCGCTGCGACTTCGAGCAGCGTGGCGAAGAGCGCAGCGGTTGTCACGCTGATGAATTTCACGGCGGTGCGCATCGACGTAGCGATCCCAGATACCGAAGCGCCGTTCGTAAAAAAGGATTTACCCGTGAAAGTGACCGTGGACGAGCTGCCAGGACGCGCGTTTCAGGGCACCATCACGCGTTTCGCTTACGCCTTGGATGAATCAACAAAGACAATGGCGACCGAAATCGAAATTTCGAATTCCGATCTCGCATTGCGTCCGGGTATGTGGGCAAGTGTCGAGATCGAGCTGCAAAGAAAAGAAAATGCGCTACTCGTTCCTGCTGAAGCGCTTGTTACCGAAAAGAACAAAAACTCATTGTTCGTCGTGCGCGATAACAAAGCGCAAAAAGTTTCCGTCACGACCGGGTTCGATGACGGCGCGAACGTCGAAATTATCAAAGGCTGCGGACCCAACGACGCCGTCATTGTCGCCGGCAAGCAATCCGTTGTGGACGGACAAAAAGTTCAAGCGACCGAGAGCAAATGAAACGCGCTGGTTTCGCTTTTCTGATTTTCGCCGTGCTTGTTTCTTTCACCACGGCGGTCGAGTCAAATCGAACGCCGCAAGTGCTCACGATTGATCTGCCGTCCGCGTTGCTACTGGCCGGGGCGCGCAACATCGACATCCAACTTGCGCGTGAAAAATTTGCCGAGGCGCGTGCAGCAGAAGAGAGCGCAATCGAACGGTTTTTTCCGTGGGTTACGCCGGGCGTGACGTATCGCAAACACGACAACCTAATTCAAAATACCGAGGGCTTGATCGAGGAAGTCCACAAACAAAGTTACGCGCCAGGCGGAACTGTTGCTGCGCAGAGCAAGATCGGTGACGCAATTTTCAAATCACTCGAAGCCCATCAGCTTGCCAAAGCCGCTCGCCACGGGCTCGACGCGCAAGGGCAAGAGACGATTCTGGTCGTCGCGCACGGTTATTTTGATTTGGCCGCGGCGCACGAAATGGTCGGAGTTGCACACGACGCACTGCGCGCGTCGACTGATTACGCGGCCGAGATTGATCGCGCGGTGAGCGCCGGCATTGCCTTCAAAGGCGACGCGCTGCGCGTGAAGGTTCAGCAACAGCGCGACCAGATCGCACTCCTGCGAGCGGAAGAAAATGCGCGTCTCGCTTCGGCGAAGCTGGTTCAGATCTTGCATCTCGATCCAACGATCGAGCTGATGCCACGTGATACGAGTGTTGTGCCGCTCTCGATTATTTCGACGAAGGAACCGCTCGGTGATCTGGTTGCGCAGGCTTTAGTGGCGAGGCCCGAGCCGAAACAAAGTTCCGCGCTGCTCAACGCCGCTCAACACGCCAAGAACGGCGCGATTTACGGTCCGTTGATTCCAACCGTTGGCGGCCAGGGATTTTTCGGCGGACTTGGCGGTGGAATGGACAGCCAGACCGGACATTTCGGCGAGTCCGAAGATTATGTCGCTTCAGTTTCGTGGCGCGTTGGTCCGGGCGGCCTTTTCGATTTCGGGAACATTCACTCGCAGCAAGCGCGTTTGCGCGGTGCCGCGCTCAGCGCCGACAAAGTGAGCGATCAAGTTGCGAACGAAGTCACCGCGAGTCAGACGCGCGTGCGATCGCTCGCCGAGCAGATTGCCAGCGCCAAGCAATCGCTGGCCGATGCCGAGGAAGCGTTGCGCCTCGGAAAGGAGCGAAAAGAATTTGGCGTCGGCGTCGTGCTTGAAACTATTTTGGCGGAACAGGATTTGGCGCGGGCTCGGAATGATTACATCAACATCGTCACCGATTATGACAAAGCGCAGTACGCTTTGCTGCGCGCTCTCGGGCGAATTTCCGGACCAACAATTTTGGACGTCAAGAGCAAGCGCTGACTGCTCGTTACTGCGGCTTCGGTTTGGGCGAAGCGGAGGGCGCAATCGGTGGCGTTGTCGTCACTGAAGTGCTTGACGCGGCGCTAGCAGCCGGCACAACCGGAGCGCCGGGAGCCGGAACCGCCGGCGCGTTTGGATTAACCGGTGCTGCTGATGCCGAAGGTTGCGCCTTGCTTTGTTGTCTCAACAATTCTTGGCGCAGTCCCGTGTCGCGGCTCGTCTTGTGCGAATACAAGATCGACAAGGTGAAAGTGAGCGCGAAGAAAATTCCTGCCAACCAGGCAGTGAACTTGACCAGCACGTTGGTGGTTTGCGCACCGAAAATATTCTCGGTCACGCCGCCGCCAAAGGCCGCGCCTAGCCCTTCGCTCTTCGGCCGCTGCATCAAAATAACTAGCAGCATCAGGAGCGCGACCAGGACGTAAATCGCGAGCAGGAAGTTAATCAGGATCTGCATCGGGGACGGGGAATATGAATGCTAAATGACGAATGTCGAATGACGAAAAAAGAGTGCGTGTTAAACGGCTCGTCATTCGGATTTCGTCATTCCTTCGTCATTGATCATTCGTCCTTCATCATTTTCACCCGGTTCCAGATCGCATCCAGCTCGGCTAGATCGGCGTCGCCCAGCTTCTTACCGCGCACGCGCAGTTCGTCCTCCAATAAATTAAATCTGCGGACGAATTTGTTCGTGGCGGATTGGAGCGCGGTCTCCGCGTCGAGCTTGCATTTGCGCGTCAGATTCGCGACCGCGAAAAGCAAATCGCCAATCTCGTCCTCAATTGATTTTTGATCTTCGTTCGTGATCGCGTCTTTCAGTTCGCCCAGTTCTTCTTCAACTTTCGCAATGACGTCGCGCAGGTCAGTCCAGTCGAAATTGACGCGAGCGACTTTGCCTTGCGCTTTTTGCGCGCGCATCAGTGCGGGCAATGCTGCCGGGAGGCTGGCAAGATAATGTTGATCGGTTTTCTTCTCTTCGCGCTTGATCGCTTCCCATTGTTTCAAAACCGCACCGCCGTCGTGGGCGTTGCTCTCGCCAAAAACATGCGGATGTCGCCGAACCAGCTTGTCGGTGATCTCAGCAATCACATTGTCGATGTTAAATCTCCCAGCTTCGCGCGCGATCTCAGCGTGCATGACCACGAGCAGGAGAAGATCGCCGAGTTCTTCCCGAAAATGCGCGTCGTTTCTAGCGTGGGCAGCTTCCGCCACTTCGTACGCTTCTTCGATTGTCGCGGGCAGCAGCGATTCGTGCGTCTGCTCCCGGTCCCACGGACAGCCGCCCGGCGCGCGCAGTTGCGCCACGATGTCGCAAAGCTTCTTGAAGGACGAGGATTCGATCACCGCCGATCTCTCAACCATCAACTGTCGGCTCTCAACTTGTTTTAGATCCGCCAGAGCGAGCGGTGGGTGCCGAACTCGGAGATTTCGCCGGAAGATTTTTTGCTGACGTAAATGGTGATGCTGATGACGCTGGCAAAAGTGCCGACAAGGACGAACGCGACCAGCCACGACGGAATGTGACCGACGCGCAAAGCGTGATAAAACGACAGCGGACTGTCCATCGCCATCGGAGCGTGCAGGAAGATTTTCGTGACCCACGCCACCAAAATGAGAATGAAAATAAAGACGTAATTGCGTTTCAGCCGGCGACCGATCGCTTCCAGCTTGCTGATTTTGAAGCAAGGCAGAATAAGATCTTCGCAAACGAGTTTTTTCCATTCGCCCTGCAGCAGATCGCGATTCTCCATGACCATCGGCACCAGAAAATGCGCTTCCAGCATCCGGATGCGTGCGCGGAAGGCATCGTAAAAGCGATAGCGTCGCGCCTCGATCCAGAGCATCACCCAGACGATGGCGAGGTTGAAAAAGAAAATGATGTGCGGCACCCCCGCATTGGAGAACGCGATGGTGATGATGGCGGTGCTGCTGGTGATTGCCCAGTTGGTCGTGATGTCGAGCCGTTGCCGCCAGACCATGATCCGCCCCATTTCGCCGCGATAAAAATGTGACATGGCGTTGACATAGCCCGGGTCGTAAATGCTCCGTTGGAGCGAAACGGTCGTCTCCTGGTTCGCAGCTGGTGCGCTGTTTTCAGTTGCCACGGTTGATCGATTAACTGGATAACTTGTTTCGCAGCAGAATCCAACAATTCCTGCTTTATATCCCTTCTAGAGTACGGACAGCATTACCGCTTAAAGCACAGACGGACGTGGCGAAGCGCACGGCCGTATTACGGCGGGATATTGGCAGCGGGCGCCCGGCTTCCCTAGCCGCATTCGCTTGAGCTCAGCGGCTCCCGCCGTAATGTTGGCGCGATTTGTGCACCGATCTCCGCCACTTCTAGTAAAGCCACGCGCCTAGGATCGTTGGCGGAGGACGGTGACAGAAATCGTGCCAACGCCTCATGTCCATCGCCCTGGCCGATCTAATGGATCCAAAGCAAATCGCGCTCAGTCTTCACGCGGAAACCCAAATGGAAGCAATGCGCGAGATCGTCGAACTGCTCGTCGGCGCCGGCAAGATCGACAATGCCGATAAGTTTCTGGAGCAACTTCGTGCGCGCGAAGCCACCAATTCGACCTACGCTGCCGATGGCGTCGTGTTTCCGCACGCCCGCACAAAGTTGGTCGACGAAATCGTCGTCGGCATCGGCCGGAGCGAGGCCGGAATTCCGTGGACCGGTAAGGGCGAAGTGGCGCACCTGATTTTTCTGATTGCGGTGCCGGAAAGATTAATCAGCGATTATCTGGTGGTGGTCGGCGCGATTGTCCGCATCACCAAGGACCGGCCGCTCCGGACTTTGTTGCTCCACGCCGAGAACGCGGATGAATTTATCGGGACGCTTTTGAGCGCGCCCTCAATCTGACTTCTTTAAGAGTCGATTCCGTGCTCGGTCCAGAATTTTTCTCTCGGTTTCCGTTAAACTGCCGATGCCGGATTTGGAAATCTTGTCCAGAATCGGATCGACCGAAGCAATCACGTCGTCCGGATCGACCACCCGTCGCGCACTTGGCTTTTGCACGATGTGAAGTTTTGGTTTCGGCTGCAATCGACCTTTCAAACTCATCAACCAAGCCAGTTCCGGCCCGGCCCCGAACAATTCAATGAAGACGAAGGCCACTGCGATACTCGCCCAAAGGACAACAAGATTTTGCCAATCATGCGCGGCCAGTGCGCTCAAGGTCCCAATTGCGGCCAGGATTACGAAAATCCATTTCGCTGGGATGCGCAGGAAGAATTGAACGTTGGGATAAAGAGTCACGAAGGCGACGAAGACAGCGAAATGCAGCGCGCCGGAACCGGCCAATCCTGTGCGGGTATGCAGGCCCCACAGGGTCAAGATCAGCGCCGGTACCAACAACAGAAGCGCATAGAGCCAAATGTAAGCGCGCCGGCCGATGAAACGCTCCACTTCGCGGCCAAAGAAAAACAGCATGTACATTTCAATGGCAAACCAGAGCAAAGCATAACCCGACGGCGGATGAATGAAGGCATAGGTGACCTGCCGCCAAATTTGCGCGTGGAGCCAAACCTGCGCGCTATCGAACATGGCGTAGTTGAGCGCACCAGCGGAGCCAATCGCAAAAAGGAACGCGGTCAGGATCGCACAGCCGACATGCAGACCGACAAGAATCGTCGTGATGTCGACCGGAAACCTTCCCATCCAGGTCACCGGACGATAATCATCGGAGGTAGTGACTCCGAACATGCTGCAATAGACAGCCGCCGATTTCTTCACGCAAGAGGGCGTTCGTGCTGAGAGAAAAAATTCTTGGAGAACCGCGCGAACCGGAAGAAATTTGTCTTCCGCCCGATTACACAAGGATCGACATCTCATTAATGAAAAACATCGCCCCCGCAATTTCGCCGCCATCTGGAATCGGTGATAATAAACCGGCGAACCAGGCCGTGCTCGACTGGGTGCACGAGGTCGAGCTCCTGGCCAAACCGGAAAATGTCTTCTGGTGCGATGGTTCGGATGCCGAGCATCAGTTCCTGCTCGACCAAGCGATGAAGCAAGGCGTCCTGATCAAGCTAAATGACAAAAAAGTTCCGCGCTCGTATTTGCATCGTTCCAATCCAAATGACGTCGCGCGGGTCGAACAGTTCACTTTCATCTGCACGCCGACCAAAGAAGAAGCCGGCCCGACCAACAACTGGAGCGAGCCGGCCGAAACCTACTCAAAACTTCACGCGTTACTTAAAGGCGCGATGCGCGGTCGCACCTTGTTTGTCGTGCCGTACATCATGGGTCCACCCGATTCGCCGCTGACTAAAGTCGGGTTCGAAATCACTGATTCCAGTTATGTCGTTCTGAGCATGCGAATCATGACGCGGATGGGCGCGATTGCAGTCAAGCGGCTGGGCCACGATCCGGCGGCGGAATGGAACCGCGGCGTCCACTCATTATTAGATGTCGATCCTGCGCGGCGTTTCATCTGCCATTTTCCGCAGGACAACAGCATCATTTCCGTCGGCTCCGGCTACGGCGGAAACGTTTTGCTG
>Ga0207646_10002932_pt1 | contig 19780 bp, 11 predicted proteins | sample KBSK5502metaG_FD_184343 | JGI IMG/M metagenome (GOLD analysis project Ga0207646, IMG submission 184343) | Corn, switchgrass and miscanthus rhizosphere microbial communities from Kellogg Biological Station, Michigan, USA - KBS K5-50-2 metaG... | ecosystem: Host-associated > Plants > Roots >...
CAGGTTGGTACCCGCGAATACGCGCCTCCGCTACCTTCGCGAAGAGCTCACGTATGCCGGTGAAAGCATCGGTATAGGTCGCAGGATTCGAGCGCGGTGTGCGTCCGATGGGCGCCTGATCGATGCCAATCACTGTATCCAGGTGCTCCAGACCTTCGATCGAATCATGTGCACCTGGCTTCTCATGCGCACGGTAGAAGGTACTGGCTAGCTTACGGTACAGGATATCGGTGATCAGCGTACTCTTGCCAGAGCCGGAAACGCCGGTCACCACGACGAATTTCCCAAGTGGAATATCGACCGTCACATGTTTCAGGTTATGTTCGCGTGCGCCTTTGATCGTCAGCGATCGCCCATTGCCCTCTCTCCTCTGCTCAGGCAGAGGAATCCATTTGCGCCTCGCCAGGTAATCACCGGTCAGCGAATGGCTCCTGGTCATGATCTCCTGGTAGGTGCCTTCGGCGACAACCTGGCCGCCATGTTCGCCTGCACCAGGACCCATCTCAACAATGTGATCGGACGCACGCATCGTGTCTTCGTCATGCTCGACCACGAGCACGGTGTTCCCCTGATCACGCAAACGTGTAAGCGTCTGAATCAGGCGTGCGTTGTCATGCTGGTGGAGTCCAACGCTCGGTTCATCAAGAATGTAGAGCACACCTGTCAGCCCTGAGCCGATCTGGGTTGCCAGGTGAATGCGCTGTGCCTCGCCACCAGAAAGACTGGCTGTTGCCCGGTCCAATGTCAGGTAATCCAGGCCCATATCCAGCAGGAATTGCAGGCGTGCCGAGATCTCTTTGAGCAACTGGCGCGCTATCAAACGTTCACGTTCTGAAAGTCGCACCTCGACCAGCGGCTCATGCGGATCGATGGAAGTCTGAGCATCAGGCACGAAGAATTGATACGCGCTTCGCTTCGCTTCGCTGAGCTGGATAAACCGCTGTGCTTGTTCAATGGAGAGGTGTGTCACCTGCGCAATAGTGCGTCCCCCAACCGTGACAGACAGTGCTTCCGGCTTGAGTCGAGCCCCGTGACAATCAGGGCAGATGGCTTCGCTGCCCATCGCCGATGTATCGGCCACGTGTTCAGGATCGACGGTTTGCAGTACACCCAGACCGGCACAGGTAGGGCAGGCGCCATGTGGGCTATTAAAGCTAAAGGTGTGTGGCGCAATTTCCGGCAGGCTGATCCCACAAGCAACACAGGTCGGGTGTTCCGAGAACAGTATCTCATTGCCCCCCATGATCGACACCAGTACGATGCCACTGCCGAGCGAGAGCGTCGTTTCCAGCGAGTCCGTCACCCGCTGGCGGAAGGATGGGTCAATCTCCTCCGGTATTACCAGCCGGTCGACTACCACTTCTAGCGTATGTTTTTTCTGCGTATCCAGTTCGATCTCGTCACTCAGATCAGCAATGTTGCCATCGACACGCACGCGCACATAGCCGGAGCGCCGCATCTCCTCAAAGACAGGTTCATACGTGCCTTGATGCTCCATAACCAGCGGCGCAAGCAGCATGAGACGCGACCCTTGAGGCAAGGTGAGGACCGCGTCGACCATTTGCTGGACCGTCTGCTGGCTGATCTCGCGCCCACACTTTGGACAGTGCGGATGGCCGATACGTGCATAGAACACGCGCAGGTAATCATAGACCTCCGTCACCGTTCCGACCGTTGAACGCGGGTTCCGCGTTGCCCCTTTCTGATCGATCGCGAGAGCCGGAGAGAGGCCGTCGATAGCATCGACATCGGGCTTTTCCATCCTCTCCAGGAACTGCCGTGCGTAGGTCGATAAGGACTCGACATAGCGACGCTGTCCTTCGGCAAAAATGGTATCAAAAGCCAGGCTACTCTTGCCCGAACCGGACAGACCGGTAATGACCACGAGCTTGTCACGGGGAATGGTCACATCGATGTTTTTTAGAGTATGTGCACGAGCACCGCGAATACTGATTTTATCTTGAGGCATACAACTGCACCACCCATTCCCTCAACTTCACCGGAGAAATTTTCTGGCTGTCATGTGTGGACGACTATGTTTGATACAAACGCGCTACATTCCTCGTATCTTCAACTGATTGCGAGAGAACGCGATGGGGAAGCTCCAATTACAAATAGAAAAAGCGTGGACACGTTCTTAAGAGTAAAACAATGGAGAGCGCAGCCTTTATTCCCGCTGGGACTATAAAGGATAAATCACAAGGGCAGTTTTGTGATGCGCCCGGAGTCCTGTTGTGGATGAGACCCTGGACGCGCTTAAAATCGATGACTCGTAATCCCATCTTCCGTTTGCCCCATGTTGCTTGCCAGGATGAGTGCTCGAACAGGGCAAAGTAGAGAATGACGGGCAATACCAGCAGGAGAGAAGAAAGTTAAAAGACAAAAGCCTCGGTCTGGTAGGTATCACTTCCACTGTTGTGTGCGCCTGAACTTGAGACACACTTTTGAAAAGCGAGCTTTACATTCAAGTCGTATGGCACCCCTGTTTGAGATTGAGGAAAGATCATGGTAACCGGCAATTGCTGCCTCTGACTCATCGCCCAGCCTGTTGTCTGTCCCTGCGCTTGCGCACTGCCAAGTGTAGGAACCGGGGAGAAGCCGACAGAGCCACAATTGCTCCCACTGGCATTCTCCAGCAGAAATACCCAGTCAGTTTCGCCACTGGTTCGGTCAGATGTGATGCTGTTGAGGGCAAGTGTGAATGGGAAGCTACTACAGCTTCCACTGACACAGGGGATAGCTAAAGGCAGAGTCTGGTTCTTAGGTGAAATATTCGTGGAAGCTGTAGACGTGGGTGTAATTGTCGTGGTCGCTGTAGCTGAACTCGTCACTGATGCAACCGGCTGAAAGGCTGATACTTTAGGAGGTACGGATGTCGGAGTCGTTGTGTTTGTCGTGCTACCTTTGCTAGAAGAGCTATTCTCTTTCACGGAAGACGTTAATCGGTAAGCGAACGAAACCGTACCACCACCAATGAAGATAAGCGCTAGAGGAATACTTATCAATAAAATCTTGTGCTTATGCTTTAATTTGGTGACATCCACGAAAAAGCCTAGCACCGCCACAAGACTACTGATCAGCCCAAAGACAAGGCTAAATGTTGTTACTGACTGCCAAAAAACCATCTGTCATCATTCCCCTCTTTAATTTCGCAAACATAAGCGTTTAGAGCATAGCCAGCAGGCAAAGTCATGAAAATCAGTTTAGATATATGAAAAGACGAATCTATTATAATGCCTCTATCTATTCCATCAAAGAATTAGCCATATCTTACTATATACGCATTTCAATTGCAGTGCTTATATCGCTAATTAGCTTATCCATTTTCGCTAGTCTTTATGTGTAGAAGAATGCTGGGTCTGCATAATTGTGCTGTGTGGCATACTTTCGCAAGGAGTGAAAACCACAACGATTGGGTAAAGGGTCTGACATCTTACGTTGCAGGCAAGGCATTATACGTCGCTGGGTACCCAAGTAGTTACTATCATGTTATGAATCTCCTACTGTGCCTCATTTGCGAGTCGGTCAGAATTCTTACTCCCTGTACACTATGCAAATGCTTCACCTTCTATTATAATTGCAGCGATAATAAATAGGCTTTCTTCGATAGGCACATCATGCAGAGAGGAGAGAAGTGTTGCATGTGTTTACAGCTGATCAGAAGCATACCCTCTCAGCACATTGGTCAACGTGATTCATCGAGTCCAAGGGAGGTGATACCATGACCAGCGGCGAAGCGACCACACCGAAAGTGTTTGTCAGCTACAGCCATGATTCCCCTGAGCATGGAGATCACGTGCTCGCCCTCGCTGATCGCCTGCGCTCCGATGGCATTGACTGCATCCTTGACCAGTATGAAGAGTCGCCTGCAGAGGGCTTTCCCCGCTGGATGGATCGACAGATACGCGCCGCTGACTTCGTGCTCATGATTTGCACCCCGACCTATTACCGCCGGGTGATGGGAGAAGAAGAGCCAGGCAAAGGGCATGGCGTGCAATGGGAAAGTACCCTCATCTATCAATATATCTATAACGCTGGGACCGCGAACACCCGGTTCATTCCTGTCTTACTGGAAGGAGCGGATGCCTCGGCTATCCCTATCCCCTGGCAAGGCGTGAAGTATTACCAACCCACGACCGATGCAGGCTATGAAGAACTGTACCGCCGTCTGACAGGGCAACCACGCACACCGAAAGGGAAACTGGGCACCCTGAAACGACTCCCTCCTCGTGAACGCAAGTTTGTATCCACCACAGACTCTTCTGACGAGCACTCATCGGCGGCTGCTGGGACACTGCCTGCCCTCTGGAACATCCCCTACCCGCGCAATCCTTTCTTCACCGGCAGGGAAGAGCTGCTCGCACAACTCTCCACCGCGCTGAAAACAAATGTAGCAATGGCCCTGACACAACCAAAGGCGATTAGTGGATTGGGGGCATTGGCAAGACGCAGCTCGCCGTCGAATATGCCTACCGCTTTCACGCCAACTATCAGGCCGTGTTCTGGGTGCGTGCTGACACGCAGGAGAACGTGATCTCAGACTTCGTGACCATCGCGGGCATGCTCAACCTCCCAGAAAAGGATGTGCAGGAGCAGTCACTCACCGTCACTGCGGTAAAGGAGTGGTTCAGGACGCATACCCAGTGGCTCCTGATTCTGGACAATGCTGATAACCTGGCGATGGTGCGCGAGTTCATGCCCCCAGCCTTTGGAGGGCACATGTTGCTCACTACCTGCGCTCAGGTGATGGGGAAGCTCGCACGCAGCATTGCAGTTGAGAAAATGGACGAAGAGGTAGGCGTCCTGTTCTTGCTCCGTCGCGCAGGTATTATCGCGCAAGATGCTCTCGTAGAGCAGGCGTCTCACGGAGAACGTGGGGCGGCTCTGGAGATTGTGCAGGAAATGGATGGTCTTCCGCTGGCACTCGACCAGGCAGGTGCCTATATGGAGGAGGTCCCATGCAACCTGGAGGACTATCTGCGGCTCTATCGTAAGCAGCGCGGAAGATTGCTGAAGCGTCGTGGAGGGGTGGTGGCTGACCATCCTGCCCCTGTCGCCACCACGTGGTCCCTCTCCTTTGCACAGGTCGAACAGGCCAATCCCGCGGCGGCTGATCTCCTGCGGATGTGCGCTTTTCTGCATCCCGAGGCGATTCCAGAAGAACTCTTCACTGCTGGAGCACCCCATCTTGGTCCACGACTTCACGCTGTTGTGACGAATGAGGGTGCATTCAATGAGGCAATGAGTGCGCTGCGTGCCTACTCATTGGTAAGCCGGGACATCACTGATCACACACTGAGTATGCATCGCCTGGTGCAGGCGGTCCTTAAGGATGCAATGAACAAAACGACCTACCAGAGATGGGCTACGCGCAGCGTGCGAGCACTCAATGAAGCTTTTCCCGCAATAAAGTTCGAAACGTGGTCACAATGCGACCGCTTCCTTCCCCACGCGCTCACCTGTGGCTCACTCATCGAACAAGAGAAGATGACCTTCCCTGAAGCAGCAGCATTGCTGATGCAAACAGGGTGGTATCTTGCCGAGCGCATCCGGTATGCTGAAGCGGAGCTGCTGTTACAACGCTCGCTGGCGATCTATGAGCAGCAGTTGGGGCTTGAGCACCTGGATACTGCTAATAGCGCCAGTACCCTTGGATGGTTCTATAACAGGCAAGGCAGGTATGCCGAAGCAGAACCCTTTTACCAGCGTGCCCTGGCGATCTATGAGCAGCAACTAGGACCTCAACATCCCTCTACGGTCATCATAAGGAGAAACTATGTGGCGTCATTGCAAAGGATGGGCCGGAAGGCTGAGGCAGAGCAGATCGAAGTGAGGCCCACCGATTCCTCTCAACAACTATGACAGCAGATATCTCTGTTACCGCACACGTTTTTACACAGCTTACTACGATGCCCACCTCTTGCGAGGGAACAGCGCCCGTAACAGTGCCCGCTGTTCATTACTGAGTCTTCCGAACTTCGACGGGCGTGGGGTAGCACAAGTGACACATCCGATAGGGCTCGGACTGATAGTATACGAATGTGCAGTCAAAGCTATAACATGTACCGGCAAGGGGCGATGCAAGCATCCCCACCACCCGTCCGCACCTCTCCCGCCCCTACGCGGCTTATCGAACGGGTAGCAAATCCGTTTCACTCTTCCCATCCCAACCAGGTTGTCTTCTCCTCGAAAGGAATGGGAACGCGCTCCAGGCGGGGAATGGCCGGGAAACCGACATAGAGCATGGAAACGATATGCTCGCCTGGCGCAAGCCCAAGCCATTGCTTGACACGTGGATCATAGGCCGCGTCCCCTGTGCGCCACATACAAGCGAGTCCCAACTCTTCAGCAGCCAGCAGCATGTTCTGGACAGCCGCAGCCGTAGCCTCGATATTCTCGATCTCCAGCACCTTTGGCTGGTGGGGAGGTTCAGCCACTACTACAATGACTACGGGAGAGCGTAAAAGCTTAGTTCGCTCTTTATTCAATACTGCCTGCGCTTTGTCGCTGGCCGTTTCTTCCAGTCTGCCTGCCAGCGACTCTGCCATGACTGCGCCAAGTCTCTCGCGGGCCTTGCCCGCCAGCACAATAAATTTCCAGGGCTGCACCTTGTGGTGATTGGGTGCATGGGTGGCAGCCTCTAACAAACGCTCTATCTGCTCACGAGACGGTCGCTCTCCGGTCATCTTACCAATGCTGCGCCGTCTCTTGATTGTCTCAAATACGCTCATGATTTCCTTGACTCGCTTGTGTGCTTATTGCAAAGGTCTACATCCTTTGAGGGGAAGGAGCTACGCGGGCGACCTGTTCCCTGTGCTCACCTGATGAATTTTGACGACCGAATCGGGTAATCCTATCCATTGAGGTGCTTGCGGCCCAGGTTCCTGTAGGGACAAGGGGCGGGGTGGGGTGGATGAGGGGGCCTTGTGCTTGTCCTCGTCCGAGTGCGACCATCTTGCCTCACGGAACCCCAACGAATCGAAGAGCGACCAGGACAAGCACAAGGCCCCCACCCTGCCCCATATCCGCCCCTTGTCCCTACAGGACGGGGACACGCGCATTCCCGAGTTTGGTCGTTCAAAACCATCAGGACGGGTAACGCACATTACCCCATTCGGTCGTCAAAATTCATTAGGGCAACGCGAGCACACCCCCAGCACCGGGCGACCATAAAGGCCCTCCCTTCCCCACGTCATCCGCCCTCGCCCCTACGGATACATTCCCCTGCAAGGACGGAGACCGCCTCTTGTAATCGATCATAGCAGGCGATGTCAAGGAAATTATCCGGTATTTCTCAGCCCGGCGGCAATGCCGTTAATCGTCAAAAGGACAGCATAGGTGAGGCGAGCACGTTCACGCTCCTGCTCGCCGGCCGTCTGTTGCGCCGTCTCATCAAGCAGCAGTGGGCCACCAAGCGCACGCAGGCGGCGCAACAATACCACTTGAAAATAGCTCAAAGGATCGACATAGGGATTACGGCGTCGAATAGACAGTTGAAGCACCGGTGCGCTATCTAGCAATGCCGCGCCGCTTACAATCTCCAGCAACATGCGACGCGTGCGCTCATACTCCTCCAGAATATCTTGTGAAAGACGCTCACGTAGATGCTCGTCGTCAACCAGCAGTGCATACTGCTGCGCGATGTGCATATCAGCCTTGGAAAGCGTCATCTGCAAATTATCCAGAAATGCCCGCATGAAAGGCCACCCGCGATACATCTGCCGTAGTTCTTCCAAACGCCCTGGTTCCTCGCTCACATACTCTGCGAGCGCTCCGCCTACGCCATACCAGCTTGGCAGCACATAACGGCTCTGCATCCAGGCGAAAACCCAGGGAATAGCCCGCAGTTCTTCAATACTGTGTCCTATTGCCCTGCGTGCGGGTCGCGAACCGATATTAAGCCAGCCAAGTTCGAGGATCGGCGTGGCTTGCTCAAAAAAGCGCGGGAAGTCCGGGTCGTCATAGATCAGGCGACGATAGCGAGTATAGGCGCTGGCCGATAGTTGATCCATCACCTGGGACCAGCGATCAGGAGCCTGAACGGGTAGCTCCGTGTCTAAAAGTTTATCACAGGGTAAGCTGGATTGCGCCACACCGGCGACAACCAGCTCCATGTTGCGTAATGCGATCTTATGCAGGCCATATTTAAACGAGAGCATCTCGCCCTGCTCAGTAACGCGTATATGTCCATTGACCGTGCCAGGGGGCTGCCCAAGAATAGCTTCATAAATAGGACCGCCACCGCGCCCAATCGCTCCTCCACGACCATGGAAGATTGTAATCTCAATGCTATAGCGCGACCCAAGGACAGCCAGCCTGCTCTGCGCCTGGTACAGCTCCCAACTGGAGGTCAGGATACCCCCATCTTTACTACTATCGGAGTAGCCCAGCATCACCTGCTGCCGGTTATGGCACGCCTCTAGAAGTGCACGATACATGGGATGAGTGAATGCGCTTTCCAGCATACCTGTACACGAGCGCAAGTCCTCGATAGTCTCAAACAGAGGCACAACGGGCAGTCCTACGATACCCGCTTCTTTACAAAAGAACTGCACTTCCAGCAGATCGCTCAATGTACGTGCCATGCTAATGATGTAGCAGGTTACCGCGTCACTGCCGAACTCCTCGCGCGCCTGGCGAATCGCATCGAACGTTGTAAGCACGTGAGAGGTCTCTGCGCTCAGCTTTAGCTCATGACGTGGCAACACGCGCGGATCGGCTAAGAGATTTTCCAGCAGGCGAATCCGTTCGGTCTCCTCCAGTGATCGATAGTCCACCTGGAGCAGCCCTGTCACGCGCAGCAGCTCGCTCAGGGCGCTTGCATGGCGCACGCTATGCTGCCGTACATCCAGAGCAGCAAAGTGGAAACCAAAGACCTGTACCTGGCGTATGAGTGTTGCCAGCGCTCCTCTCGTTACATCCTGCTCACCATCTGCCAGCAAGCTCTCACGCACCAACTCAAGATCAGCCAGTAGGTCCTCTGGTTGGCTATAAGAAATGCCATCATTACTTGCGGCCAGCGTTGCTCCAAGACGTTTCCACATAAAGGAGAGCTTACGTCGATATGGTTCCTGGGCACTCTGCAAACCGAGTTCCCGATCATACTCGGGCATACAACCGGCATCATAGGCTATCGATTGCTCCAACGCCCCAGTAATCGAACAGTGCTGGAGGGACTGCGAATATTCTTGTGCCAGTGCCTCGATGGATGAACGATACTGCTCAATCACGCGCGCCCGCTGCAAACGCAGCGCCTGAAACAGCGTTTCTGGCCCTACATGGGGATTCCCATCCTGGTCGCCGCCGATCCAGGAGCCAAGGCGTAGAAACGACGGCACCGTCCATTGATCGCGCGGATAGTGTTCAGTTAGAAATTGTGCTAACTCGCTGTAGAGGTCGGGCACAGCATTGTAGAGGATTTCTTCGAAGTAGTAAAGCCCCATCTTGATTTCATCCAGGGGCTGCAGGCGTACACGCTGCACAGTATCAGTACGCCACAAGAGCGCGACGGTGCTTTCTATTTCGCGTTGCCAAACGACACGCTGGTGCGGTGTCATCTCGGCTTCATGATCGCGCGCCTCCAGCAATTCAGCCAAGCGACGGGACTTGATAATCAAGCTGCGGCGCGTGGCCTCCGTAGGATGGGCTGTAAACACAAGCTCTATCGATAGCCGATTCAAGAGATTTTGGATTGCCGGAGCATCCAGACCGTTACGTACGAAAAATTCGACCAGCGCAGCGAGCGAGCCATGTTGGGAGCTGGGATTACTGCTCGTTTCGTAGAAATGGCGCCTGCGAATTCGATGATACTGCTCCGCAGTGTTGACCAGGTGAAAATAGACTGTAAACGCACGGATTACGTCGATTGCGGTATCCAGGTCGCACTCTTCTACAACGCGCATAATTTCCTGGCCCAATGCAGCGATTTCGTTCAACAGTTGAGGGTCAGGAGCATACGCCAGGCGCTCTTCACATTCGCGGAGGCGTATGCAACTTAGCCGCAGCCGCTCTTCGGTATTAAATACTCGTGGCCCGCCATCCTGTTGGATGGCCCGTCCCAGCGCATCTCCCAGCGTGTGAATATCGCGGCGCAGCGGCGCATCCTTCTCAGCACGTTGATTTTGTTCGGGCATAAAGGCGCTCCTAAAATGGGGGTATCTCAGTGCAACCAAGAGACTGCTTGCCCTCCACCTGCGGGGATGAGTGCCGGGGGTCAGGTTATGTATTACGCTGTAAATGTACCCATCAAGAGCCGACGCGCAGCAACCTGGTCAGCAGCAATAGAAAGCTGTACAACAAGTTGCTTTAAGTCATCGAGTTGCTTGATTTGTACAACCTGCTGTTGCGCTAACTCAACCAGAGTGGGAAAACGATTTTTCACGATCTCTACTATCGCATCCTGGAACGCTTGTATCCCCTCAGTTCTCCCGAGTATTCTTTCTAGAGCCTTTTGTTGCTGGAGATAGGGATCTTGATCCAGCAAACTATCATAGTATTGCAAGTGAGCCTCCACTTCTTGCTTGTCCCGCAAGGATAGAGTCTTTGATCGTCTTAAGATGGTTCTAATTACGAGTATACCACAGAGCTTTTTTAGGCAACTTGTCTCACCTACCACGCTAGATGCTCTGATAGAATAATGCAGCCTGTTGGAGATAAAGCGGAACTTGTAAGTTCCGCTTTATCTCCAACAGGCTGCATTACTTCCCTCTTACGATGCGAGCATAGCTTCCATCGTAAGGCTCCGCTTTCCTCTGGTATCTTAACTGCCCGTAAACCAGACCACATCCGCGCAAGTCAGATAGGCCAGCCTACCGTTTCTAAAATACGATACTATCGTAACATACTCCGAAAAGCACATCAGAAGCATCATATCCTCCCGCTGAAACAGCGGGCGGGCGTGGTTAGCCCGGCGACGGAAACAGCAGCGTCGCACCTCTGGCGGTATACGGCAGAGGTTTACACCCCAAAGCAAGGGGCGTAGGATGCGTTTCGTGCGCATCAAAAGATGCACATAATATAGCAGTGCTACCGGTTTTTGTCAACTGTTGCCTACCCTCCCTGGAATTTGGCAAGCTCCGCTTTAAGATTGTCCCGGTCGGCACGCATCGCTATGAATTCCTGGCCCACCCAAGAGAAAAAGACGTTCCGTGAAGATGTCCATTCAAGCACAATCCACCTGAACACCTGTTGCGTACCGCCGCCGAGAGCGGGGTTCGACTCCTCTAAAGGATTGAGCGCGATCGCCGGTCCAAGCGGGTAGTTACCGGGATTCCAGCTGTGTGTAAGCACATACTGCCTAAAACCGAGAGTCACTTGTATTCCGTTTGGTGCGGTCAGTATATGGCCGTCATCTTTCCAGCCTGTTGGAACTACTGGCATAGCTGTTGCCTCCTCGGAGTCAATCGGTAAAAAATCAGTGAGTGGGTTAAAGCCTGCTGGCGGTCGCGCGAGCCAGGGCGGTACAACGGCAGTGGCGGTCACCAACTGTATTTTGCTGGCATCGTACGTGCGTGGCCCCGGACGCAAAGAGTTCGGATTGTTCAAATCGGTGACGTTGGCCGTGTCACGAACCAGCAAGTTTCCATCGGAAGCCACGCCTGTGATCGTGATAATGTGATTGCCACTTGGAACCCAGTAATAGGGCACGACATCACCGAGGGCCATGTCATGGAAACTTGATTCTGCGCCCGCAATGACTACCGGGTAGCCAAGCTTCACCCATGCCCTGACAGTGTTGGCGTCGGGATTGGCAATCTGGTAGGGTATGCTGATTTGTCCGAGTAACTGGTACAGTTGTTGATCAGACATACCGAGTGTGTTACCAATGGAGTCGTCGCTGTCATACTGAATGTACCACTGGTCAGCTTCAGCAATTACCTGTGGCACTGACTGCGTAGGGGGCCGACCGACCTGCGCCATAGCTTTCACTATCGCGCAGGCATAGAATCCGCAGGCGAACTGCGTCTTCGCCGGCTGGAACTGGTCGGCGTCCAGAAAATCTCCGACCTCTCCAGTGGCTGATAGAGCTACCATGAACTCTTTACCTCCTTCTGTCTACCTCAGACATAGAGTGGGGGCAAGCCCAGGGCAGGGACAAGCCCAGCAAGCCCAGGGCGGGGCAAGCCCAGCCCCTACTTTAATACATTACCTAAACGCACGAAGTTGAGGTTTTTGGCTGAGGAGTTTTGAGGCTGTGTGAAAAGTGAAAGAATGGAAGCGGCTTGCGCAGCGTTCAGGCCCAGCTGGCGCGATCATCGGTTGGGAGAAGATCCGACCCTCAGCCTGGCTAATAGTGCAGCACCAGCATCTTCCACAACTCTATTACGCTATGAAAGCCAATCACAAACACAGAAAGGCAGGCCAGGGGAATATGTATAGAGCGCCACGCCCGGATGATGAGGCGAGCGCGTTTTTGACGCTGAAGCGAGCGTTCAAGGCGGGCACGTTCGCTGAGTATCTGGTAGGTGCGTTGAAAATCGCTTACTTCACGGGATTCTAGCTTTGGCAAGAAGTCGGGCAGCATACCTTTCAACTGCACTGCTTGTTCGCAATATTGCTTAAATTCGGCTGATTTGCCTGCGCTGAGTCGTTCAATGGCCAGTGCGAGTTCAAACAGGCGATCCTCTACTGAGCGACTAATGCCGACGCCGTTGGTGTCAGCCTCGGCGGCGATCACGCGCGACTGCCAGGCGTCGAGCAGGCGACCAATCACGCCCGTCAGCACCAGTACCAGCAGGGCGAAGAGGGCCGAGGTGCCGAAATAGTATTCGGTGAAGCGCATTTTTGTCCACTGGATGTCATGCGTGATGTTCTGGAAGTTCTCGTGCATGAATGCAATCAAGACGCTGATAATCCCGAACCAGACGTGCAGCCACAACCAACTCTGCACTTTCCCCGGCAAACTGCGCACAAAGCGGCGGCGCAAGGTATAGGCCCCCACTGCCAGTACCAGGACAAAAGAGACGATGCCGAATTGCCGAAACGGAGCATTATACGGGCCGGGATAGAGTTGGGTCGCAATCGCGGTGCGGTAGAGTAGATACACCGAGCCAAGTGTGGTCATCGAGAGCGCCAGAAACAGCCAGTTCATTTTTGAGCCGGGCGTTTTCCAGATGCGCTTGATTTTCCGTTCCTGTACAGGTGATTTCTTGACCAGAGCCATGAATGCTTATCCTTTTCCAGGGTAGTTGGACCCGCGCTTGTAGTTATTTAGCGCGCGCGCGCCGCTGCAGAATCTCTTCCGTTGAACCAAAGAATTTCGTAGGTTGAATACGTATTGCTGCACCTGTTGGGCAGGCCTGCACACACGCCTGATCGCTGTATCCCGCGCACAGGTCGCATTTAATTGCGACCTTCTTGCGTAGTTCGTCGTAGCCGCTGCGCGGCTGGGAGATATCGAACGGGCCGGGCGCGGCATAGTTTCCGCCTGCCGCGGCCACGCTTACTACAGGCAAGGTTTTGCGCGCGCGCTCTTTGCCCGCGCCTTTGGTGAAAAATTCGCTGAAGTGCTGCCAGGAAGATCGCTCTGCCACTTCGTCTTCGATTTGTACAATTGAGATTGCGCCGTAGGGACAGCGTTCCGCGCAGATGCCGCAGCCAATGCAGCTTTCGGTGATATAGACCTCGCCGTTGGGATGCCGCGCGATCCCCGCCCGGCTGCACAGCATGCACACCGGGTTCTGACACTGCCGGCAGGCGGTAGCGATGCTGATATTACCGACGACCATACCCTTGCGGTTCATGCGGGAATGGCCGTGCCGCCGTGCGCATGCCTCTTCGCATTCATCGCAGTGAATACATTTATCCAGGTCAATCACCAGCACCTCTGTCCCCTCCACTACTCCATCGCTCACCAGTGAGTGCAGTCCTGCCTGTACCTCCAGGTCTGCGGGACCGGCGATGGGTGTGAAATGGCGCAACGCTCCGGTTGAAAGTGCGTAGCCCTGGGTAGAGATAGCTGCCTCGAGGTATTCCCGTAAACGCATTGAGAAGCGATGATTCACCTCCGGGTACTTCTGGAACAGCTCCAGCAGCGCCTGGCGCGGCACTTCTGCTATGCGGCAACGGTTGATGGTTGTTACCGTCACGGCCTGCCCATCACCGAGCAAGTCGAGACCGCCCGCGAAGTAATCGCCTCCCTGGCGATAGGCGATGATGCGTTCGCCGCTTTCGTGCTGCCCCGTCCCTGCTGTAGTGCGCCGTGCAACTTTGACGAAACCCTCCAGTAGAATGTGCAAAGTTTCGCGTGAAGGGCGGCCTCTCTTGTCCTCTGTAAACAATTGCTGATCGCGTTCATACTGCTTAACGGGAGTCTGGCGGATGAGCGCCCGGATATCAGCATCCGCGACCCCCTGAAAGAGCGCCATGCGTTTGAGGATGGATTTCAGCGAACGGGCATTATTGAAGCGTTCAAAGTGATCGCGCACGCTGGGAACGAGTTCCATCAAGCGCTGCATCACCTGTTCTGGCACCTGTATCAGCGCGGCCGGCGTCTGTGCGCGCGCAGATGCTGTGTAGGGATGCCCGGTGAGCATGCCATCCTCTCCCGTATACTCACCACGCCTGAGGATTGCTACGGGCAGTTCTGCATTGTCTATACCTGTTGCCACCAGTTCCAGGAGGCCTTCCAGGATCAGGTATAAATCTCGCCCGTACTCCCCTTCGCGTATGACTGTCTCCCCTGGTACGAGAATACGCTGTTTGGAAGCTGCTATTATGTGCAGCAGGTAGGTATCCGGGACCTGCTGTGGATCGCGCAAGATAGGCTGTTCGCGTAAGCAATTGATGAGCATGGCAATCGTCCAGCCGGCAGGCAAGGTATCCGCCACGCACCTCATATCCGGTTTACTGTTCCACGAAACGCCGAGCCGCTCTTTCAGCGACAACATCAAGAGATCACGATGATTATCGACCGGGCAAACGGGCACACAGGAGCCACACATAATACACTCGTGCGTAAAACGTGCCACGTGAGGCGCAACCTTCTCTAGAATCGTTGCAGAGTTGAGGTCAGCGATCGTGACCTGGGATGAGACGGGTACCGGGCAGGCATCCATACAGCGATTGCACCCGATACACATATCAATCTCGAATTTGATGTGTGTCTCGCTCAGTCCCTGCACTTCTCGACGATGCTCGAGTCCTACCACGATTGGTTGTTTCCCTGTCGATAGGCGATTTGCATTCATCTCCACCGTAGAACCTGGAATGACAGCGCCCGCTATAATCGTCGTATTTTTAAGCACGCCAGTTGGCGGCGTGTGCTGAACAGGACCCAATGTACCAGTAGCAGGTTGCTTTCTCGCGCGCCCCTGGGGATAAGAGAAATAGACCAGCATATTGCCTAACACAACGCGGTCTCCATGTGAGAGATGGTAGGCATTATTGATTTTTACCCTATTCACAAACACGCCGTAGCGACTGTTCAGATCACGCACGTAGAAACCATCGGGCGCGGTGAATATCTCGGCATGTTGACGCGATGAAGAGGCATCGCTTAAGACGATATCGTTCTGTTTATCTCGCCCAAACGTGTAGCGTTTGCCATGTGCCAGGGGAATGACTTCAGGTGAAGTATTCTGTCCTACCAGCACGAGCGCGGGGGTATCGTTGAGCGTGTGTAGGACGCTTTCAGGAATGATGCGCGATACGCTGGCATGTAGTTCGGTACCCTGGATATGCAGGAAAGCGCTACTTGAAGGCGTGCTGACACCGGTATGCGATGTCCGGGGGCGCAACTCGAAACGGAACTGTACATCGCCGAAACGTACGCGGTCATGGTGATGGAGCTTGTAGACGGCATCACGTGCCACAGGAGAATCATTGACGAAGGTGCCGTTGGAACTACCTGTATCGCGAAGCAAGTATTCACTATTGCCACAAGTGATTTCCGCGTGAAGCCGCGAGACGGAGCTATGCTCAAGCAGGAGCGAGACCCCGGCCTGCCGACCCACGGTAACCACGTTCGCCTGATCGCTTTTATGAAGCTGTGTCTCTCTCACAGAGACCGGTACTTTGGGATGCGGAATAGGCGTGAGAAACGCATCCACATCTTTGGGGAAGAAATTTTGCGCGTACTCTTCGCCGGTCAGGGAGGGTATCACGCCATGTTTCCCGAACTCAGAGTCTTCGCTCACCCCCTCTTTTTTGATATTCAGAATGGGGCCGGAGACACGCTGTTGATCGAGCCAGGCATCAAGATTGAAGCCTGTGGTAAAGAGCTGCCCGGCAATGGGAGCGAGGTTAACTCGATGATCGATGGCGCGTTTGAAGGCCAGGGCATGGCTGCGCTCACCCAGGAGGAGCGCACCGACGATGATGCCATCTTTTAAGATCACTTTGCGATAGCTGCGCGGCTGCGGGTCGGCGACGATTTCTTGATAGCCCGGAGACGATGGGCACGTGGTCAGCCCGATGGAAACAAAGTCCAGGCCGTAGAGAAAGGTTGCGTTGTAGTAATTCAGGTAGGCAGGGCGCAACGCGCTGTTTGAACCGGGGTGGTCGAGAGTGAGCAAGCCGAGCATATTATTGGCGGCAACCTGGGCCTGCTGAATAGCGGGAAACCACTGGCCCAGGACTCGCGAGCGCCCAGTCAATTCGCCGGTGGTCTCGATCACATCACCTGCCGCGTAGATTTCCGGGATGTTAGTACGCATGCCATTATCAACCTTGACCCCGCGTCCACAGGTGATGCCACTGGCCCGAATAAAATCAATCACCGGCTCAATGCCGATAGCGATCAGCACCATTTCGCAGGGGATGTCTTCGCCATGCGTGGTGATAACGCCGGAAACCTGTCCATTTTTGCCGATAATCTCCGCGATTTCTTCTCCGGTACGCACATCGATACCGTCGCGGCGTTCTTCTTGCACTACCATGTCTGAGGCGACAGGGTCAAGCACCTCTGACCAGAGGGTGTTGCCGCGTATCAGGTGCGTTACCTGGTAGTCGCGATGCCGCAGGGTTTCGGCGCTCTCCAGGGCCAGCGTGCCGCTACCACATACCACCACGCGATTGACATCAGCGAGACGACGCAAGATTTCCTGGTAGTCTGCGACGGTGCGCAAGGTAGAGATGCCTGCCAGGTTGAGGCCGGGACAGGAGAGCGCGCGCGGGCGCGCGCCATTGGCGAGCAGCAATTGGGAGTAGCTGATGTGCTTGCCGTTTTGCAGCTGTAAGAAGCGCTGCGGGGTGTTAATGCCCACGACGCGGCCAGGAATAAAACGGATGCGCTGCTCCTGGTAAAATGTGGCGGGACGCGCCCAGAGTTTTTCTTCTGGCAAGCGCCCGCCAAGAAAATCCTTGAGAGCGGGACGATAATAGGCCGGCAAGGGATCGTCCGCGACGATGGTGATCAAAGAGGAGGGGTCTCCCGCGCGGAGAATTTCGGCAGCGGTGACACCTGTAATACCATTACCGATAATCACATAAGATTGCTGTGTACCCATCGATTACTCCTCATTCAGGACCGTCTTGTATGCTTTTACTATGCGAGTTTCTGAGGTGAGGGGGTTCAGTTCAAACACGACACGCTTCCCCAGGTGTCCTCTTTCCTCAAATTTTGCCTGTCTCAGGATGGCGATTCCTTCCGGGGTAGCACCGATGGCGTAGAATCTGGTGATCGTGATGCCCTGTCCTGCAAGATCATGCAGGAAATGCAGGAAGCCGCGAATGAGACGCGCTCCGTACCGGCGTCTTTTCCATGTATCTACATCTGGTGTTGTTGCCATACCCGTAATGATGCACTCCACTGAATTTCCTGGGGTATATGGGAGTACATCTTCGGCGCTGATTTCCCATTCTCTTATTTCTCCTTTTAGCCATCGCTTGATGGTTTCCTGCTTCACAGGAAGCACATGCATGCATGCTACCAATCGACCTTGATCTCTCACGAGGAAATTGGTATCAGGATTTTTGCGTAACCATGCCGCATATGTCGGAATGCCATATCCTGCACTGCCATTGAGGAGGAGTGTAGCTAATTCGTACTCTTCATGGATATCGGCTACGCGAGCTTTCCCAAAGGTTGTGCCTGGGTCCTCCTCATCGGTCAAGCACTTCAGTCTCTCTTTTGCCAGTCGCGCGATCTGATGTTTTGAGTAGAAACCTTGTTTTTTCCCAGGTGGCGTAAGCTTCTTAATCCTCCCTGTGTCGATGAGATAATAGAAGGCCCCCACATTTATGCCTAATTGCTGGCGTGCTTCGCTCGCGGAATAATAGTGCTCCATGCTTTTCCCCCAGTGTTAAAAATTATAAAGCGCCCTGCGCTGGATTTCAGAGAAGTAGTACTCGATCTTATTCCGACCGGCAACGTACCTTGAAATGGGTCTTGCCAACGACGCTACGCGTCTACGGACTGCGTCCGTCAGGCAAGACCAAAGGAAGTACTTCGTCCTAGCTTCGCTCAGCCGGTCGGAGAAGTAGTACCCTTGAGGAGCGATTTGTTACACACTTTATATTGCATGGTACAAGAGTACCAGGTCAGGCGAACACACAGTCAGGTTGAGAGACGAGGAAAATACGCTAATGAAGGTTAAGATGGGATGCAGATACCCCCCACAAATCCTACTGCGAGCATGACGCATTGACAAGGTTGAATAACTGTCGATACACTGTCCTCGACATTACTACGCGAGGTATGCTACGGATAATCGAGAGTCAGTCTCTACGACGACTTTTGCCCAGGTAATTAGACAGGCACGCCGTCATGAAGAGGAGGCGCTGGTAGCACTGTATCAACGCGCCCTCCCTGTTATTTATCGCTATGTGCTGGCACGGCTGGGTCGTTCCGACCTGGTAGAAGACGTCGTTTCCGAGGTGTTCCTGGTGATGGTGGAATCTATTGGTGAGCTGCGCACCGAACAGGAGGCCGGTTTTTACGCCTGGCTCCTGCAGATCGCCCAGGGCAAAGTCTCCAGAGCCCTACGGCGCGTGACGCACAGCGAGAGAAGGAATATTCCACTGCCAGGCACCCACGCGACAGACCAGTATGCCATGGTGGAGTTGATGGCAACCGATCTGGTGAGTGATCCAGTGGCGTTGCACGAATGGCGCGAAACGCTCGAAGAAGTTGGGCTGGCGTTGGGGAGTCTGAGTACTGAACAGCAGGTGATCGTGATTGGTCGTTTTCTGGCAGGGCTGAAGATCGAGGATCTTGCCAAGGCCCTGGGCAAACAGCCGGGAGCCGTGCGTGTGTCACAATTTCGTGCGTTGCGGGCGTTAGCGGAGCACCTGGGGCTGGCGCGTGGGCCAGGACGCAAGGGCAAAGGAGAGCGGCCATGAATCCCGACGAGTACGTGGATCGCTTGATCGAGCAACGCGAACGCGGAGAAAAGCAGCTGCCCGTGATCAATGACGAGATCGCTGCCAGCCTGGCTGCTGCGGAGGTGCTGACGCAGCTGCGGGAGATTGCTGTCCCACCTGAGTTTGCCGGCTACCTGGAGCTCTATCTTCGTGCCCGCACCCGCAACTTTGGCCAGCAGACCAGCACAGCCCTCCCGGTCGTGCGCCCTGTGAGCCGTGCAGGCGTGCGCCGGAGCTGGACGGCAGTGCTGGGGTTCGCCGCCGTGCTGCTGGCGGCGTGCATTAGTATCCTGACCGCCTCCGCGCGCAGTCTGCCTGGCGATACCCTCTATGGCTTGAAACAAGCGGAGTATCAGTTTACACTCAACTTTGCCAGCGGCCCACAAGACCGTGCCAGCGCGCAGATCGACCAGTTACGCAACGCCCTGGTCGATCTGCGCACAGTCGTCACGGCTGGGCGCGATGATGATGCGATCAG
>Ga0207646_10002935_pt1 | contig 19764 bp, 7 predicted proteins | sample KBSK5502metaG_FD_184343 | JGI IMG/M metagenome (GOLD analysis project Ga0207646, IMG submission 184343) | Corn, switchgrass and miscanthus rhizosphere microbial communities from Kellogg Biological Station, Michigan, USA - KBS K5-50-2 metaG... | ecosystem: Host-associated > Plants > Roots >...
GAATTTGCGCGTTAGCGAGATGCGCGGCGATTTGCGCGCCCATCGTGCCCGCGCCGAGCACGGCAGCTTTTTCTACCCTAATCATAAGGGTCCAATAATACTGAATGAATGCTCATTCAGCAAGGGGGAAACACGCAACATTCGAAGGTTCGAGGCTTGTGGGTTCGGTCATAAAGTGAATTTCGTCGGTCATAAAGTGAAATCCATCGGTCATAAAGTGACGCGGCGTTGGTCATAAATTGAACGTGCGACCAGGGTTTAGCCTCAGCCCAACGCCTCGCGTAGGTTGCGTTGAGTTCCTCTAAAAAGAAACTAGACCGGGCGGGATACGCTGTTTGACGCCGTTACTTTCTGCGGTTACGTCTTTCTTGTATCACTCCTGTATCACTACGAGGCAACATTGACCCGAATTCAGGTGATCCCACGCAACCTCGAAATGTCGAAAACACCAATAGAAATGCACTTGGGAGAACAGTCGCAAACTTGTGCGAAAACGTTCGCCGAGACTGCAAACCCTTTACACGTCGGTTCGATGGCAGGGTGCTTGTCCTTATATGAGTGGTAGCGCACAGACTGCCAAAATCTGCCGGTGATATAAGCCGCTCGTTCCTCGCGTTAATGTTCTTCGGGAATCTGGTCTGAGTCGATCGACTTCATAAAGATAATCGTCGATGCGGCCCGACTGTTCTCGCCGTTTCATTAGACTTCATTCCAGCTACGGCGTCGTCTTCTTGCTGTTCGATAACGTCGCTTCGCGCGCACGCCACGATTTGCGCAGCGGAAGTTCGTCGGTTAGGCAACTCAAGGAAAGCGGAGTCGATTTCGACCTCCGTTAGGCTCTCTCTGGTTGATCGTAATGCGCTGTCAGTCGGTGTCCAAATGGCTCTTCAATCGAATCGACTCGCAATGGTTGCGCTGAGCGTTTTAGGTGACAAACCGCCGAACGCCCTGCAACCGACACTTGCCGATGGAATTCACTTACGATGGGCCTCATCGCGCGAAGTAGGTTTTCCGTGGGGTGGCTATTACCTCTTTCGGCGCAAACACCTCGCTGCAGATTTCACTCACTACGTCAATAGAGTTGAAGAATTCATTCAGTATCAGATTTGTCTCAGGAAAGGTTTAGTCGCTTTCTTGACTTCAGCCGGGCCAACAAACTCCTTCGTATTTGACGGAGGCGAGTTGTCCAGTGATGTCGATTTGAGATTAAGGGCAGCGCTCACCGGCGGCGAGACAGACGGTCTTGAGCTCACAGGCCGTGGGATTTGGTTTTCTGCTAGTCCTGGAGAGTCCTTCTGGCGCGCACAGTTTACCCTTCGTTTTCAAGAGAACACTGAAATAGAGATTCGCGCATATTTCGGTGAGCGACTTGTTGGCCAGACTAAGATAAAAGGACAGGGCGGTAAAGATTCCTTCGCCTCTTTTGAATTCTCTGCGATTACGCGGATTCACATCGGCGCGGGGCCGGCGTCGCTCTTTGAGCTATGCGTTGATCCCGTCAGTCCCGGGGCCTCTGAAGGTTGGGAGTTGATTGAGGTGTTCGCTTTGCCGGTCACCAACCCTGACTATCCCTGCGGGCCAGGCGCCGAATATCTTTGGCTCTCTCGCGCCAAAGCGCGAGGCCTCATCCGCTATGGCGCCGGCACGGATGCCATTCCGGAGCCAAACGCGGTTTGGAGTCTCGGCACGTTGGTGCTGAAGGCCAACTCTTCGATCGTTTTGGGTAACGGCACGGGTTGGGATCAAAAACTAGCCGGTGCGTCTCTACAGGTTGCCGGCGAACCCGCCGCGTACGTCATCGCGGCCGTGCTCTCTCCAGAGAAGCTCGTGCTCAATCGCCGCTATCGTGCCGCGTCGAATCCTAATGCACCGTATACCATCTCTCAGGATAGCTTCAGTCAGCTTCACGATGCACTAATGCTACTCGTCACTGGTGGGCCAGGCGCTGGGCCAATGGCTAGTCGCTTGCTGCCGGAATCCGTCGACGATCAAGGAACGCTGACGCTTATTAATCAGTCGCTGTTGGTGCAAGGCGTTGGTGTAAACTGGGACATTGAATATTCCGGGTTTGCCTTGTACGTAGGACGAAACGCCACCGGCACGGTCCGGGGAACTACCGGAAATGTTGGCATCATGGGTGAGTCAACAGCCTTCGACGACAGCTTTGTTGGCCTTGAGATTCAAATTGAAAGCGATCATTACGCAATTATTGAAGTCAAGAGCGGAACCGAGCTCAAACTGGACCGTCCCTTCGAAAGCGAGACCACCGAGCCGCTTCCCTTCTCTCTCTGGGAGAAGACGCCTTACACGATTCGTAACGCATCCGCGACTGAGTTGTTACTCGACCGCCCCTATGTTGGCCCAAGCGGTTCCGGGATTCCTTACGCTATTCGTTGCCGCCTGCAATCGTCCGGAGGCACGGAGACAAGCGCAGCGCCCATCCTTGCGCCGCAGCCAGCCCTCGACCTTGTAAATCTGGCGTCGCTGCAACCCGCCATTGCGGAAGCGCTCGGGCTTGCCTGGGTCGACGAGACTGTAGACCCTGACACCTCTTACGATTATTTGATAGTAGCGTCGCCCGTCGCGAAGGCCTTGCCCGCACATGTCGTGAACGTCTTGCCCTCGGGTGTCGTACCCACATTCTTCCCGCATGAGTTACGCGCACCTGTCGCGAAGGTGTTGCCTTCGGACGAAATTCTGAGCCGCATCCGAGACCGACAGTTTCTAGATCTCGACGGCTTTATCGTCTTCAATGTTAGCTTGAGGGCTCCCACCGCTCCGCTTGCGCCGCCCGACAATGTCCAGGTATTCGCTCTTCCCGGCGCTACTCACTTTGACAGTGACAAGAAGTTGGTTGATTCGAGCAACAACGCCGGCTTGAGATGGCGAGTGAATGCGCCTGAGAGTGCATTGACATCAAGATCCCCGATCTTTTTTCACGTTTGGCGCGCGGACTTCGGCGAGACCTCGCCTGAACTTTCCAGCGAGATGCCTGACTATCGCTTGCTCACGCCACGGCCGTTGCTCGTTTCGTCGCTCGGAGACAACTCGAAATTGACTGCACCGAGCTCCACTGACTGGCCTCCTCTTTCCATGCTCAAAGTGTATTCGTCTCTGCCAGACGGCTGGTACAGCTATAAAGTGAGCGGCATTGATATCTTCGGACGTCACTCAGAAAACAGCATCCCTGCCGAATGGCGGCAGTGGCGCCCCTCTCCGCAACCTGAACCGTGGTACTTCAATCCAGCTGCGGCAGATGATGTCGTGCACCCTTTCGCTATTCAGTTGCTGGATAAGATTCCGCCTCCTCCGCCGACTGCAATCGAAGCCTTTGCTCTCGATCCGCGCGACCCGGCCGTAGTGCGGGATGCGGCCTATCAACGATGGATAGGATCTTTTCCTGGCGACTTGCGGGATGCAGTGGTCGGATTGCGCGTTCGTTGGCGTTGGACGCCGTCCCAGATGCAGCAAGCTCCGGACTTACGAGAGTTTCGTCTCTACCTCGAGCCGGGACCGATGAACACGCGGATGGGCCGCATCCGGCACGTGAAGGACAGCGGCGCCGGCGGGAGTTGGGTGGAAACGGACATTGAGCATACTGAGTCAGACCAGGCGTTCGTCGGAGCCTGGCTACGAGTTGGGGGCCAGGCTTTTCTGGTACTGGAAAGTAAATCGGCAAGCCCGCTTAGCTTAATAGTCCGCCACATTGGACCGGATCGAGAGACAGCTCCTCATGTCGCCGGCTGCGCCTTGGTCATTCCGCCACTCTTCTCTCTCGGCACAGTCTCTGTCGAGCACGGTTCGACGCAGGTCGTAGGAACCGGAACCAGATGGCATGCAGCATTGACTGGCATGAAACTGAAGGTCTCTAACGAGATCGATCTATACACGATCACCAGTGTCGTCGACGCGGATCACCTGACTTTGAGCGAACGATACAAAGGCGCCTCGGCCACAGGTAAAGTGTTCTCGGTCCAGCACCCTCTGTTTGTTGATTATTCAGATCCCATTCGCTGGCACGAAAGAATTGTTGTTGTTCCCGGGGAGGACAAAAACTGTACTCGTGCGGAAGACGAACCCGACGTACGACAATATGAGGTCTTCCTTCCCTGGCCGGAGGCTGACGACTTGAGATCGCTTCTGGGAACGCCCTCTCTCGCCGATCCAATTATCTACGCGCACGTTGGAATAACCGCCGCAGACAATCGTACACACACGCAAGACGATCCGCGTTGGAATGACCATGCGTGGGGCGGGCGGTTCGGCAATGAGAGCCAGCTTGGAGCGCGCGTCACCGTTTTTCGCGTACTGCGCGAGCCGCCTGCGGTTCCGGTGCCGCCACCGGACTCAGATCGAGTTTATGCGTCGGCGGCTGATTATTACGGCCGATCCTTCTACACCTATCGCTGGCGGGCAGTCGATGGACTGCGAGCGCATATCTTTCGCGCGAGCGATGACGCACTCTTCAAAACCGATTGGCTCATGCGTACCACGCGCGGCGCGCTTGATCCTTCGGACAAACTTCATGAAGAAATATTTGCAGGAGCGGTAGATGTGATTGACGGACACCGCAAAGATTGGAGTCGTACCCTCCGCGAGGCTGTGGCTGCGCAGTTGAATGGCGTGCGAGCGCCTTCCGACTATGGCTCGCTCTCCCCGGATGCCCGCGTGTTGTTGGCTCGTCTTCCGGGCAATAACACAACAACCTCATTCGAAGGAATTCTAGAGCGCGATTGGAGCATTCGCGCAAGCCGGCAAGATGCCACTTTCGTTGCGAGCTTTCCACCTGATTGGGACGAAGCACGCTGGCGGTCGGCAGTGGCGGCGCTTCGACGAATCCGAACGTTCGACGATTACGCGGGCCTTGGTAATGACGCCCTGCGCATCCTCGCTGGTCTGCCGGGAAACGAACGCGCCTTTTCACAAATAACTTCAGCCGGGCTCGATCCGGAAGAACCTGACCCTGCTGATCCAATTCAACGGCGCTGGCGGAATCGCCTCGGCCCGGATAATTCCGACGACTTTGCTGTTGACCCATCGCTTTGTGCTTACAGCGATGTTCTCGACGGGCGCTCGACCGCACGATACTTTTATCGTTCAGCGCACCTTGACGGTGCGCAAAACCGCAGCGAATTGAGTTTGTCCGGTCCACCTGTCTGGCTCAAGGATGTCGTGCCACCACGCACGCCGGTCTTTACCAGTGTGCTCGCCGGTCCTCATGAACGGGAAATCACGCTTAGGTGGGCGGCGAGTTCTGAGTCAGACCTTACCGAGTACCGCATCTACCGCAGTGATACAGAGGACGCCACTCGCGATTTGCGCTTGATGCAACTCGTCCACACGGTCCGCGTTCCCGCCGATCTCCCAAGGGAACCTGCTGATCTCCCATCAGCACCTATCGTTGAGTTGAGTTGGACTGATCGAGGCGTTCCTGCTTTGCAACGCCACTGGTATCGAATGGTCGCGGTCGATACTTCAGGAAATATTTCCGGCCCATCAGAAACTCTCGGCGCGCAGGCCTACGACGACACGCTGCCCGCCGAACCGTTATTGGCCGTGGAGTGGACGGATACGACGCCCCCCGTTGTCCATGCCAGATGGACCAGCTTGGAGGAGAGCCGCCTTGAGCGACGAAGACCCTCTCTCGGAACATGGTTCCCTGTCTCTGAGTGGCTTACGTCAGGAGCTCATACTGTCGAAGACGCAATCGCATCAGATCGATCCTGGGAGTATCGGCTGCGGATCAGGAAACCAACGGGGGCGTTGACCATGGGCCATAGCATTCTTCTTTCTCCCGAGGTGAGAGCATAGTGCCAAACATCGCAGAACTCACGGAACGCTACTTTCTTCGCCCGGGTGACCTTGCGGCTGTCAGGCGAGTCGATGAGCAACCAGGCGACACAACGCACCACGGCGAGCATGTTCCGTCAGTTACAGAGGGTAATGACGTGTTGTATCTGATCGACGGTGAGGATTATTTTGGGAAGATTTACGAAGAGCTTATCCCTCCGACCGCACCTTCAGGAACGCACCCCTTCTTTTATTTTACCGATTGGTTCCTGGAGTTGGGAGGCGGGTTCACACTCCGGCGTGAGGGGGTGCCTCTGTCGGAACAGCTTCAGACTATGTCTTCCGCCGGGGTGGATGTGCGAGCCTTGGTGTGGGTTAGTCTGCCAATAATGGCTGCCCCTTCCCCGGAGGGTGAGCTCGCCAGACATTTTGTGCATGACATTGCCACCTTCAATCGCATCTCCCTGGAGAGCGTCGTCAATCTTCGGGTCAATCCGTCTCTACGAAGCCGAGTGCTGCTAAATTTGCTTGCCCATCCGGCTGGGGGGATTCACCTGAAACTCGTGCTCAGCGGTGATGACAGTCATGTGCGGGCTTTTGTGGGCGGCCTTGATTTTAGCTCCAGCCGGAATTGTAACCGCAGGCACACAAGGGGCGGAGAGAGCAACTTAGGAAAGTGGCACGACGCGGGCGTACGAATTGACGGCCCAGCAGCGGCCGAAATCTACCATCACTTTGAGTCTCTTTGGAACGAACAAATTTCACAGGGTGTGACGACCTTTCGCATAGCGGGGGTGGATCACCCAATCCCGAGCCACTTCGTTGGGCAAGCCCTTCCGAACGAGAATTCTCCGCCTATGGCTGATCGGACCTGGCCAATTCCGCAACGTCCCACCGACGGGTCGCCTTGGACAAGGACTAAGCGCATTCAGCTTCTCCGCACGCTGCCGCAGATGAGATTCGGCGCCCAGGCGCGAAACACTCCTTTGCGTCCCAGCAGCTTTGCCTTCTTCGGGAGTATGAACTCTTTGCATAGACCGCCGCTGCAAACTGCGCCCACTGGACTCTTTGAATTCATGCCGGCTCTGCACAAGGCGATATCAAACGCTCAAAAATATATTTATATCGAAGACCAGGCATTCTCGTCTTTCGACGTGATGCAATGGATCCAAAACGCCTTACGGGAGAACCCAACCCTCAAGGCTATTTTTGTCTACGGTAGGGATCCACAAGATCCCCCGAATCCGGGCACTCCGGAAGCAAGCCGTCGTTACCTCTTCGGCCTTGATCCAGGACGGCCCGTGGTCCCTCAAACGTGGTGGTCGAATATAGCGTTTTACGAGCGACGCGAAATCATCATCCATTCAAAAGTTACGATAATAGACGATGTGTGGGTAGCCATCGGCTCCGCCAACTGTATGCGACGTAGCCTCTATACTGATGCCGAATTATCAGTCGGTATCATCGATGAGCCTGATGCGGCTTCACCTTCGGAAGGACTTTGCACAGTGGCGGATTTCCGGTGTTCGTTGTGGGCCGAGCATTGTAACGAATACGACCAGCCAGAAGGCGACACTTTACTGCCTGAGAATATGCGTAATATTGACCACGCACTCGCACTCTGGAGCCCACCGGGGACAGTGCGGAGCGGGATGGGTGTCTGGCCCGGAATGCCTCCGGGCACATTGCGAACTTCATTTCGTCGGTTTGATAACCCCCCTGATCTGCCTCGCGTTCCTTTTAATCGCTTTGAATATGACACCAAGGATCCGGACTCGACTCAACTCTTCTGAATATGCCACACACGTTCTACGTCACGCTTCGTCAGATGGCGAACACCCTCATCCCAGAGGGGCTGGTTCAGATTCCGACCTCTGAAGCACTCGATCATGTATGGATGGAGGCGATACAGATAAGGGATGACCCATTTCAGATGCAAACCTCACTGCTATTTGAAGTCGAGCTGGCAGTAGGAATTCCGGGAGTCGATGCGGTGCAGGTCGTCTTTGCCGGACAGGGTCTCGACACGGTCGTCCAGGTTACGTTTGATGTCGAGCCGAGGCCGACGATTTCGATCGGCCCGATGCCTCTTGCCATACGCTTTTCGCGCAATCTGCTGAAACCGGCGCGGCGGGTGGGCGATGATCCCCCCCGGATAGTGGAGGACACGGATACTCCGCGCGTGGATGTTACGCTGACCGACATCACCTTCGCGGTGGATTTTGAGGGGAACATTTCTATCCGTGCGACCGCGCCCGGTCCTGCTCCCGGCGATTCCGTTCCGGACGGTTCCGTTACCAGCAGCGTTGCCGGCATAAATCTTCCACTCAGCCTCATCGGAGATACTGGTGTGGCGATTGAGGGCCAGGTTCAATTCTACTTCGGGTTTGAGGAGCCGCCGCCCGGCAAGGACCGAGGGTGGCGCGGTGTCTATATAGCTGACTCGCATCTTCATCTTCCAGGAGAACTCGGACACTACGTTGGCAGTCCTGAGATTCGCGCAGCCTACATTGGCAATGGGGGCTTTACCGGCCACCTCGAAAATACATGGTCGCCTCCGCTTGCTGCCTCGCCCTTCGGGATCGGTCTCGCGCTCAGCCACATCGATGTTGCACTAGTCCAGAACGCCTTCACGAGATGTGAAATTAGGGGCCAACTCACTGTGCCCTTCTTCAACGGCCCCGCTGACGTGCTTATAGGGATCAGTGCTGACGGGAGTTTCGTCCTTTCGCTAGACCGCGCCGCAGCGGCGCTGGATGACACCGCAGGGCCCGGCGGGTTGGCGACGCTAAGAGTGCCGGATGTGCTGGAGATGACCCTTTCGAGTATCGGCCTCATCGAGGAACATGGCGTCTGGTTGGTCAAGGTCGCTGGCAGTATTACGCCGCTGATCGCGGGACTTGCTTGGCCCACCTTTGAGATACAAGAACTCTCGATTGATTCTGAAGGCCATGTCCGACTCGAAGGCGGTTGGATCGATCTGCCGGATTCCTACAGCCTGACCTTTTATGGCTTCACCATCACCATCAGTCGCATCGGTTTTGGTAGTTCAGGAGACGGCGGTCACTGGATCGGTTTTTCCGGTGGGCTGCAACTGGTCGATGGTCTCCAAGCCGGTGCTTCGGTTGATGGCCTGAAGATCACCTGGTATGACCACGTTGAAGGCGAACCGGATCGCCAACCAAGGCTCACGCTCAACGGGGTGGCCGTCGACTTCTTGATCGAAGACACGTTGCGCTTCGCCGGCGCGCTGGCCTACCACGAATTGCAGTCAGACGATGGCAGGGGGGTGAACCATCGCTTTGACGGGCAACTGACGCTCAATCTTCTCGCGCTCGATTTCCAAATCGATAGTCGAATTGTAATCGGAAGCCTCGATGGACCAAGCGGCAGTTACCAGTACCTGGCCATCTATGCAGACTTGGAGCTGCCCTTCGGCATTCCGTTGGCCTCGACCGGATTGGCTCTTTACGGCTTTGCCGGACTCTTCGCGCTCAACATGGAACCTGACAAGGGACGAGCGCAGCCCTGGTACAGCACCGCTACCGAAGACAGGACCGGCGTAGATTGGTTCCATTATCGCGAACCAGGCGTAGCTGTGCTCACCAAGTGGCGCAACCAACTCGATAGCCTCGCGCTGGGCGCGGGCGTAACGATCGGCACGCTCTCCGACAACGGCTACATCTTCTCCGGAAAGTTTCTGCTTGTCTTCATTTTCCCCGGCCCGATCATCATGCTCGAGGGCAAGGCGAACCTGTTGAAAGAGCGCGCCCAGCTCGCTTCCGGAGACCCGCTCTTTCGGGCCCTCACCGTGCTCGATTTTCGCGTCGGTCTGATGTTGATGGGCCTTGATGTTCATTACAAGTACAAGGAGAACGGCCAACTGCTGGACCTGCACGGCGGCTCCGAAGCGTTCTTCGACTTTCACGACGGTAGTATCTGGCACATCTACTTAGGCGAAAGAGAACCGCGCAGCAGACGTATTCGCGCCGATCTCTTCAACCGGCTAATTCAAGCCAACGCCTATTTCATGATCGACGCGCAACACTTCGCCACTGGCGCGTGGGCGGGGCTCGACCAGAGTTGGAACTATGGTCCACTAAGCTTGACCATACAGGTCTGGATCGAATTCAACGCGCAGCTCAGTTACAAGCCAACGCAGTTTCATGGAGAGTTAGGGATGCACGGCGGGCTGGCCCTGCGTCTGTTCGGGTTCGGATTTGAAGTTGCGCTCGATGCGCGCCTGACTGCTGACACGCCGCACCCTTACTCCATCCTGGGCAACTTCAACGTCGCGCTGAATATGCCAATGCCGCTACCGAGTTACAGTGCTTCCGTCTCATTAGAGTGGGGACCTGTGCCCGAGCGGCCGCCAATTCCTCTGCCGCTAAAAGAAGTAACTATCGAGCACTTCAAGACGACGACCTGTTGGCCGCTACTTCGGCAGGGACCCGAACCACTGCTGGCGCCGGACTATGACGATGGCGCAGGTTTTCTAAGAGAGTTCGGCGTCGTCCCGTATAACGAGACGACGGCGCCGCCCGCTTACGCGCCAGTGGTTTCGCTCGACTGTCGTCCTCGCCTCACTTTCGGTTGCTCTGTCAACGATGATGCCCGCATCGGAGTGAACGCTCATCTGGCTGAGCCGGAGTGGGAGCGGATTGGCGACCCGGCAAGAAACGAGGGGCCGATGCGCGCTCGTTATGGACTCAAACAGGTGGTACTCGATCGCTGGGATCCGCAATCAACGACCTGGCTGACTGAAGCCTATCGTGGAGGGACTCCCCCGCCGGGCGCCACGAAGTCACAAGTTCTCTTTGGGTCCTGGGCACCGACACCGCAAATCCCGTCCGAGTCCGGCGATGATGTTGGCCATACGAAGCTTTGGCTCTGGTCACAGAACCCTTTTGACTACACGCGGCGAACGGGCGGTGCGTATGAGGAATGGTTCGCCTCGCGCTACCCGGACTATCCCTGCCTCCCCCCGTTGAAAGAGCAAGTTGTCTGCGTTGATTTTGAAGAAAGTCAGCCAGGCCCGCTGCCGAAGAACTGGGAGCATCCGGATGTCCGCGGCTTGATCTTTAGTCGAAAAGATCAGGGAAATGAGTTAGGGAAGACTGCCATCACTGAATTCGACACACCCTTGGAAAGCTTTCGTCGGGCGATCTGTATTACAACTCTGGGTAAATCAAGTTTCATCACGGTGGCCCTCCCGAGCAATACGCGATCAGTCACTTTCTTAGTTCGCGACTCCGAGCAGGTCTTTGCAGGTAAGGAGATAATTCAGGCCATCGCGATAGAAAGCGATCACACTACGGTGCGAGGCGACCTGGATCCTGATGTTCGAGTGGTGCGACTATCAGGCTCAGACCTCTTGGGCGTCGTTCTCAAGCCAACTTCGCGCTCGGTCTGCATCTCACAAATCTGCTTGACCATCAGCCCGGATCCGAATCGTGTAGCTGAGCGGGAAGCGATGACTTTGCACTTGCGCGAAGAGGTAACACGCTGGCAGCAGGTCGGCACAGTGCTCCGCCCGCATTCCCAGTATCGTCTCAAAGTCGTCACCTCAGCCGAAGTCAAAGGCGAGGGCGAATTGTCCTCCTATGAAAACTCTTTTACTCAGTCGGAGTATGCGTTTTTCCGTACTGAAGGACCGCCCCGCCTTGCGAACCTCTCGTTGCCAGTCGGGATCCAAGATGCTTCGCGTGACGAGGCTACCTTACTCGATCATGAGTCCGCTTTGATTGGTATAGACGGCAGCCTCTCGACGCGAAGGGTGCTTAAGAGTGAACTCAACGATCTAACGCGCTACGTTCGTCAAACTAACCCGCCGAGCGTGCCCGCGCCAGGCGAGCCACCTGTTTTGACCAGACCTGTGTATCGCGCCTACGACGTCGGCGTTGAGTTCAATGAGAATTATGTCGATCTGCTTTACCGGATGGAGCGAAGGGATTTGGGTCTTTATCTTTTTGATCAAAACAACCGGCGGGTGCGTGATGTGGAAGGTCGCATTAGTAGCCTCGACAATTCATGGGGCAGGTCCGAAACTCGCGAACTGGCGCGCAGCGACCGGCGTTGGGAGGCGCTGCTGCGTAACAACGACTGCCAGCTTGGTCTCGCCGAACGTCCGCACGACTCAACGCTGTTCAATACCACCAAGGAAGCGCTTCAGCCGGAGAGCTTGTACGAGGCCCGGCTAATTCCATTGCTGCTGCACGATGATTTTGCCGGATACGATAACGCGGTCATTAGCGGTCCCGACGGCGTGCTGGGAGGATGGCATGTACACGATGTAGCGAACGATGAGGGGCCTTCGCGCTGGGAGATCGGCTCGGAGAAATCTTCGGCGAACTTTTTCCTGACCGAAACCTCTCGGTTGTCGGGCGGGAAGACCGAGTCGAGCATTCCGGCAAGTTTTGAGACGCTGTTGGTATTTCGAGCGCCAGCCGAGCGAACTCCGTGGACCGACTACCGGCTAAGCGTAAATTTGCGCCGCGGCGCAGGCGAAATCATCGGCATTATCTTTCGTTTTCGCGATGATAATAATCATTATCGCTGGACTTTTGATAACAGCGATATGCATCAACTCGTCCGAGTCGTCGATGGCGCCCCAGAGATTCTCACCCAGGGAAAGATCGTCGTGAGCGATGAACAGGATGTGCTGCTCACAATTGAAGTTGCAGGGGATCATCTATGCGGATACCTTGATAGACATCTTCTCTTTGATTTGACGGATGAATCTCTTGGCAGTGGAACAATCGGTCTTTATTGCCGGAACAATCCGCACGCGCGATTCGCCGACGTCCGGGTAGAGGATTTTCGGCCTGCGGCGCCCGTAGCGTATCGCTTTCAGTTCGTCACCTCACGCTTCACAAACTTCTTCCACCACCTGCATAGCTATCAGGATGAGACCTGGCGCGTCGCGGTCGCCGGAGTGGAAGGTACGGATCCTGCTCTGCGGAAAGCGGTAAGCCCGTCCGCGCCGGTCACCGACAACGAAGCGCGAGCCTACGAAGCATTGGCGACGGCTGTGCTGGGCCTGGCCGCCAGACAAAATCCTCCTGAAGTACAAGTGACTCGGGTCGATATCGAAGGCGCGCCCGTGGCTTTCCTGGTCCAGAGTCCTGAGCCTATTGATTGGCTTCGGACCGAAATCGCTTTATCGCGAACGAGTCTTGCGCGCACAGAGCCGGCGCTGCCCAGTAAGATCAAGCTCGCAGCGGTGAACTTCGCAGCAAACAGGATCGATATTGACTCGGTCGTTCTACTTCTGCGGGAACCGATGAATCTGAGCGGATACCGAATTGAGAGCCGGCTGGTAACGTGGCCGATCAATCTGGAAAGCGGGGTGGTGATCGAGGCCCAAACAATTTCGGGAGACGAGCTTTCGCAACAGACTTGGAAAAGCTACCTCGAATTTGGAACGGGGCAAACGCTGGCCGCCGGCAAAACTCTGTTCGCTTCCGCCGAACCATCAGCCTCAGGGCATTTTACAGGTCTTGATGCAGGCAAAGTAGATTTCGCCAGACGCATTTTTTACAGCGTCGAATTGCGTTTGCTCGCTCCCGACGGAGAGATTGTACACGCGCGGCATTTCCTTCCTGACGACGACTATCTCGAGGAAGCTGTGAATGTCTTGCGTAAGGCTGACGGGACAGGATTTTTCATGGTCAAACTTGATAGCGGTGCTGGTGTGATTCCGTTTCCGCTAGCCCAATATCGTTTGAAGTTAACGTATCATCGCAACAATAGAACCAGAGTCGCTGCAAGCCAGATTTGGAGCGAGGCAGGGAGCGACGCCGACGAGCTTGTGACGTTAGATATTCCCCTGCAAACTCAATAACTGACATTGCCTGCGGGTTTTCCAAAAGACGAATTCAGCCCATTGAGGTTTGTTGAGAACAATGTGGAACTCGTGAGCCGTCAAATTGGATAACATCAGACTAGATCGTCGTGCGGCTCTTTTTCTTGTATCACTCTTGTATCACTACCAGTCGAGATATGCCTGAATCCAAGCTTTCACACGCAAACTCGAAACACTGAAAACGCTAAAAAAACTGGACACAGGAAAACACGGCCGAACTTGCGCGAAAAGCTTATGGCAAGACTGCATTACCTTTATTCATCGGTTCGATTCCGATCGCCGCCTCCAATAAAATCAAGAGGGCTGTATGGATATTAAGAGAAAAGACAGCCACGCGGAAAAACTCACGTTATGCCCGAAATCTGTAGGAAATTGTCACGTTATGACCGAATTTATTTTCACTTTATGACCGAATCGCGCCGGTAAGTTATTGATTCTAGGTCGAAGCGATCTCACTTAATCACCGAACCCACAAGGCTTGTGGGTTCGGTCATAAAATGAATTTCGTCGGTCATAAAGTGAAATCCATCGGTCATAAAATGATATTCCACTGGTCATAAGATGAATTCTCTACTTTTAACCCGGTAGACCCGCGCTGACCTAAGGGTGCGCGTGGCCGCTCGCAACCTCCAACTTTGTTTCGCCGAGGTCCTGCGCTCGCTCTGGATTTGCCGGAATCTTGCCGGAATGCTCCTGACGTTCATGAGATTTTAGGAACGTCGGTTGACTTCTCTAGCCGCTGGAATTAATTCTTGCGCCGTAAAAACGCATCACGCGTTTTACGCGATGCTCAGCGCTACTTTGACACGGTAGGGGTCCTTGATCTCTCCTTCTCCCGTCCGGGAAGTTTTGCCGGAATTTTGCCGGGATTCATATCGAGACCCATATCTAATAAAGGACATATACTTATCTTTTCCGACCGCGACCTATGAATTTATGGGTTCCTGCTTAGGATAATGGGTGGTGCGTGGGACTGCTTGGTCTTCATAATCCGCCCAGCATTAACTCAAACAAAATCATAAGCTTGCAGCCACATTGTTGCTCCCTGGCGCGATGACCTTGTTGGCAAGCACGACAGCCCAGGCGCAGAACCGAGTTGTGCGTCAGCGGGTGATCATCGTGCGGCGGTCATTCTTCCATCCGTTCTTCTATGATCCGTTCGACCCGTATGGAAGGTTCGGAAGATCCAGCTACTATAACAACTACGTATTCAGTAGCTCTGAGTCCGCCGAGAACCAGGGTTATAACGACGGACGGAAGACAGGCGAGAGCGATGCCCATCACAATCGAAGCTACGATCCTGAGAGGTCACATTACTTCCACGATGCCGGTTTCGGTAATTATGCCGGAGCGTATCGTGAAGGCTTTGCGGGCGGCTATGCCGCTGGATTTCGAGCGTAATCAAGTGGTGATTTCCACGGGCACGGGTAAGCCCTAATGTGGCAACCCGCTGAAACCGCATGAGAAATGCCGCGATGAGGGGTCGCGGCATTTTCTTTCGAATATTACCCGGCATGAGCAATTACTCACTTGATTTTATCGAGCATTTGCCGAGCTTGGGTTTGCGCTTCTTTGAGCTCGGGCAAGTAGTTTGGATCTGGAGTCAGGGAAAGAATCGCGTTGAGCTGCCGGCGCGCGTCCGCAGTGCGTCCCACCGCCTGATATGCCTCGGCCAAATGCAGTCGCAAGAACGCGTTCGTCCCGCCAAACCGCAATCCTTTTTCCATTTCGGCAACAGCTCTTTGCGGATCGCCGCCCACAATCTTGGGCGCCTTCAGATCGAGCAAACCGAGCACCATGTATGCGCTACCGTCTTGATACCCTTCGTTTATTTTCAGGACCGTCTCCATCTCTTTGCGCACGTCCTCCAGAGACGCCAGACCCGAGATCGTATCTGATTGCAGCGCGCCGCCGTAATTCGCCCCCAGCCAGAAATGGCCCTCGGGTCTGTCGGGTTGTAGCTTGACGGCCGTCTTGCCGGCTTCAATGCCCTCGCGAAATGCCCGCTCACTATTGTTGTCGTTTAAGTGAGTTGCCAGGTAGTAATTGAACTTAGCGAGCCGCCACGCGGCGTCGTAGTTATCAGGATCAGCGGTCAACCCTTGTCTCAGCAGGACAATTCCCTGTTCCAGGCGCGTTAGGTCCCCGCGCTCCGCATAGGATTGATCCGCTTGCGCGATATCCGCAGCTGCCGTTGATTTATCCGGCGGCGGGGCCGCCACACTTGTGTGAGACTTGCAAGAGATTACTCCGAACAAAAGTCCCACTGCCAGCAGGCTGAATACGAGACGGGCCATGACGGATTTGATTCCGTGGGGCGAATTTTGGCTGGCCACATTTTCTATTGTTATCGTTGCACGGAATATAACAAATCTAGAACTATCAATCGTTGATGAGAGACACAAGTGTATAACCTCGCTCGCCTCTCACTTTCTGTCAGCGGCAGGCCAACGATTCCCACCTGGACTATGTTAGATTTCCGTACAGGTCCATCCAGTGGCAAGACCATCAGGAGGTTCAAAATACATAACTCTTTGAGGCTTACTTGGCCGAAAACCTCTCGGAACAGGGTTTGCACCTAAGCGCGGTTCGGAGGGAAATATCATGCCCAGCCCGATACAAATCAGCAAATCAATCATTCTCGCGGTTCTGCTAATTCTGCTTCTCTCACCTTCCAGTTTGATAGCTAAGAAGAAGAAGAAGGAACCGAAACCGAAAGCGGTCCCGGTTGGAACGCCAGTCTTGTGGAGAGAACCCACGGATATCGCCTCGCGCGATCTTTACCTCGGCCCCGGCGGCGAAGCAATGAAACCGGACCTCAGCCAGGTTACTTTTATCAGCGATGAGACACGTGGCTACTCGAAAAGATTTCGTCTGCGCGATGGTTCCGGTCGCGAGTGGATCGGCAAAATGGGAAAGGAAGCTCAACCCGATACGGTTGCTACCCGTCTGCTCTGGGCAGTCGGCTACTGCACCGATACTACTTATCTCGTGCCTACGGTTGAAATTCAGGGTAAGGGAGTTTTTCACGATGTGGAGTTCAAAGCACGGTCCAAGGACGTAAAGCGTCTCGGCTTTTGGGATTGGTCCGACAATCCATTCGTCGGCACAAAAGAGCTTCAGGGACTGAAAGTACTGATGCCTCTGATAAATAATTGGGATCTCAAGGAGTCAAACACTAACGTCCTTCGGGTGAAGGTCGAAGGAACTGAGGAGTATGAGTCTCGTTATGTCGTCAGTGATTTGGGCGCGACCTTCGGGAAAACCGGCAATATGATAACGCACGATCGAAACGATCCAGGAGCTTTTGAAAAGGCAAAATTCATAAAAGGTGTGCGCGGAAACATTGTTCAATTCGAGTTTCATACGACTCATGGTGGCGCCATTGTCCGTGATGTCACAGTTGAACAAGCGAAATGGATTGGAAACCTGTTGTCGCAGCTAAGCGACCAACAGATCAGCGACGCATTTCGCGCCGCTAACTACAGTCCGGAAGAAATTCAGTCGCTGACTCAGGCATTGCGTTCGAGAATAAATGAAATTGTGAACCTGCCAGATGGCACCTCATAAACGCTGAATCCCGGCAAGTGCGAGCTGGGTCTACGGGTTAATCTTCCGTGGCAGAGTTGATGACAGTGCAAAAGAAAGAGAATGATGAATCGGACAGAGGCAGTGTTGCTCATATCTCACATATCAAGCAGCCAAACGCATCGTTAGAGACCACGCTCAAAAAAGAGAAGAACCCGGTCAAGCGCTTCTTTAAGATGCTTGGCCCAGGTCTGATCACCGGAGCTTCGGACGATGATCCATCAGGTATCGGCACTTACGCCCAAGCTGGGGCGGCGCTCGGCTACACCCCATTGTGGCTGGCACTGATAACCTTGCCCTTGCAGTGGACGGTTCAGTTCATCTGCGCCAAGGTCGGGATGGTCACCGGGATGGGATTGGCCCGGGTGCTGCAAAAGCACTATTCGCGCGCTCTGCTTTATCTGGTCGTTGCTGGACTTGTGATCGCGAACACGCTCACTGCTGGTGTGGACATCGGCGGCATCGCTGCGGCCATTAATCTGTTGATACCCATGCCGATCACTGTGATGATTGTCCCCATAGCGATCATCATTCTGGTGCTGCAGATTTGGTGCTCGTACCGGCTGATTGCGAGCATTTTCAAGTGGCTAACATTAGCCCTGTTCGCTTACATCTTGTCGGCGTTCTTTGCGCGACCTGATTGGCATGAGGTGCTCAAGGGAACCTTTATTCCGACACTGCGCTTCGATAGCAATTTCCTGGCGATACTGGTCGCCGTCTTAGGAACGACTATTACGCCTTATCTATTTTTCTGGCAAGCCGATCAAGAAGTGGAAGAGGAAATCTCGATGGGTCGCAGAACCTTGCGACAACGCAAGGGAGCGACCAAGGCTGAACTGAAGTACGCAAACTGGGATGTTGCAGTCGGAGTATTGTTCTCAAATGTAGTGATGTATTTCATTATTCTGGCGACGGCGGCTACCTTACATAAAGCCGGTAAAATCGATATTCAATCAGCCACCGAAGCAACGCAAGCGCTTCGTCCTCTGGCAGGTGACGCTGCTTACATTCTGTTAGCGCTCGGTTTGATCGGCGCAGGGTTTCTGTGCGTGCCGATCCTCACAGGCTCATCAGCTTATGCGATTGCTGAAGCTCTGGGTTGGAAGCATGGCCTTGACGAGAAGCCGCGTCGCGCCAAACTATTTTATGGAGTGATTGCTGTTTCGACGATGATCGGAATCCTAATCAACTTCATCGGCATAAATTCGATCAAGGCACTTGTCCTGGCTGCAGTCATCAACGGTTTTCTCGCGCCGCCGATCTTGGTCGTGATTATGCTGGTGGCAAATAACAAAGCTGTCTTAGGACGCGACGTCAACGGTCCTCTTGCGAACGTCATGGGCTGGATAACGACGGTGGCTATGTTTGCAGCCGCTGGTGCTCTGGTCTTAACCTGGGGCAAGTAACTCTGGGGAATGCGGCGGATCTTTGAAGGATTCGAACGCGATACCTCGCGACATTGAACATCTGTATTATGACGAGAGTTGCCGAGCTAACGACACCTGGCTTGGCTTGGTTTCGTGGCGCTTCTACTTTTCATGTAGATACCACGGAGTATTGATCACGATGATGCCTTGTTCGCCTTTCAAATACAGCAAAGCCTTCAGCCCGGCGCCGTGCTGAATGTGGAGCAAGTACTCGTACCAATGAGGCTCGACCAGTTCGGGAATAACCACGGCGAGGGTCCGATTCGGGTTTTTCTTTTTCGCTTTGTTTACGAAGTCCAAAATTGGCTGATAGAGCTGCCGATAGGGAGAGTAAATGATCTCCAGTCGGGGGACGGCTGATTTCGCTGCCTTTGCCGGTTTCTCCACATTTTCAGCCCACAGTTCACGTAATTGCTGGTCATCACCTTTCTCGGTGCGGACATGGACCGCCGTGATGTCATCGGATATCTGCAGGCTAAATCGCACGGCTCTTTCGACTACTCGGTTCCAGCAATCGATAGGGATGATCACGATAGGCGGCTGCAGGTCGTCCAAATCGAGTTGGCAGGGTTGCTCCACCTCGCGAGCGATTCTTTGATAGTGTCGCTTGATTCCTTGAAATAGCACTATCAATCCCGGCACGATGATAAAGGTTAACCATGCTCCTTCAATAAATTTGGCGATGATGATGATCACCAGCACAACAGAGGTCGCCGTCGCACCCAGGGCGTTGACGACCAACGAAGTACGCGCGGCGCGGCCGCGTCTCTGTCGCCAATGCGCAACCATTCCTGCCTGCGAGAGTGTGAAGGCACTGAATGCGCCGACGGCAAACAATGGAATCAGCTTCTCCGTGATGCCGCCGAAGGCAATGAGAATGAGTCCCGATAAGATTGCCAGGACACCGATTCCAATCGAGAAAACGAGCCGCCGTCCCCGGTCCGCAAATGCGTGGGGCAGGAAACTATCTTCGGCCAGCAGTCGGCAGACACGCGGAAAATCCGCAAAACTGGTGTTGGCTGAAAACGTGAGAATGGTCAGAATGCTGGCAATTGCCACGTAATAAAACACGCCGCGTCCCGCAACCGCTGCAAC
>Ga0207646_10002937_pt1 | contig 19759 bp, 15 predicted proteins | sample KBSK5502metaG_FD_184343 | JGI IMG/M metagenome (GOLD analysis project Ga0207646, IMG submission 184343) | Corn, switchgrass and miscanthus rhizosphere microbial communities from Kellogg Biological Station, Michigan, USA - KBS K5-50-2 metaG... | ecosystem: Host-associated > Plants > Roots >...
AACGAGGTGAAAGCCGAACTTCAGCGACGCATGCACGAACCCATCCCGGAATTGGGCAAGTGGTTGCAAGCAGTGGTGCGCGGACACATCCGCTACTACGGAGTGCCCATGAACCAACCGGCGCTGTTTCTCTTTCGGTTCCAAGTGGGGCGGCTCTGGCATCGCGCGCTCTCGCGGCGTAGCCATAAAGGCCGCGTGCTTTGGGATCGCATGCGCCGCCTCATCACTCGCTGGCTGCCTCCGCCTACTGTCTGTCATCCCCATCCCCTGCGTGAGGCAAGAGCCGGATGCGGGAATTCCGCTTGTCCGGATTCGTGGAGGGGGTTGTGTGCAAACATGATTCCTACTCCGACTGTGGTTGCCCAATGAGTTTGGGCCGGGGGAGGGCGCATGCCGGGAGGTCGAAAGTAGCGCGATGCGGAGAACCTGTAAATAGTTCCTGGGCGTATGCGGGCCGAGAAATCAGGGATTTTCCGATACTTGAAACAGGAATATCGGTTTTATGATGAATTACCCGACAGAAAGCGATCCCGTGTGAACGACCAAGCATCAAGTGGAATCGAAATGCGGCGCAGCCAGCGCGTGGTGCTGCGGCTGCCGATCCAGGTGCGTTGGACGCCGCAGGGCGATTCGGCAATTACGGAAGAGACTGTGACCCTTGTCGTGAACGCGCATGGAGCTTTGATTTCACTGGCCATGAAGGTCAAGGCGGGATCGCGCATATTTGTGAGGAGCTCGGTCGTGACGGGGGACAAAGAATGCCGAGTCGTGCGTGTACAGGAGAAGCCGCAAGGAAAGAGTGAAGTTGGCGTGGAATTCCTGCGGCCTGATGCAAAGTTCTGGGGATTGGAATTTCCGCCCGATGACTGGAAGCAAGCTGTTTAGCAAATCCCCGCAATCGTCTAAGAGCTAAGAGAGATTTTTAATTGTTGCTGCGATAAGTTTGGCAGTCCCTTCATAAGGATCGCCTTCCGAATCAAACTCCATGGAAAAGTTGCCTTTGTAGCCGTGCTTCGCGGCCAATGAGAAACTTCTGGCGAGATCTACGTGTGCGACGGCATTCGAACGAGTAGTGATGGTTTCCTTGACGTGAGAGATGGCGTAAGCGTGCGCGAACATTTGGTCGAGTCCGCGGTAAGCATCTTCAGCGGGAAGAGCAGCGAGGCTATTGCCGAAATCGGGAAGTGCGTGAAGCCAGGGGCTTTTGACGCGATCGATGACGCTCACGATGAAGAAGGGATCTTCGCTGACGGGATTGTCGTTTTCAAGATGGACCACGACATTCTTGGAGGCAGCGTGATCGGCTATAGGCTTGAGGCCTTCAGCGACGAGCGCGGGATCCGACTTTGCATTTGCACCTTTTGCAGCTGCGATATTGATTCGAACGCCGGGCGAGCCGAGGCGAGCCGCGGCGGCGACCCACGTTTTTCCAAACTGAATGGCACGTTCGCGCTCGGCGGCATCAGGGGAATAGAGGCTGTTGCCGCCATCGGCTGCGATGTTGGCGAAAGAACTGCCAGCTTTAGCGGCAGCGTTGTGAACTTCATCAAGGTAGGAAGGTTCGAGTGAAAGAAAGTGTTCACTCCAAGGCTCAATTTTTCGAACGTTGAACTTCGTCGAGACGTGCGCGGCGAAGTCCTTTAGGGGCATTTTTGAAGGCGTGGTCTTGGCATCTTGTTTACCGGCGATAAATTCGCGGAACGGGTAGGATGCGACAGCGATGCGTTCGCGGGGCTCGCTAGAAAATCGAACGTTGGGTCCGTTGCTTTGCGCGAGCCAACTCGAGATCCCGAACATGGAGTTTGAAAAAGCGGCCGACACGGCGGCTCCGGTAAGCGCATTTTGCAGGAAATTCCGACGAGTGAATGGCGTCATTGAGTTACTCCTACGGGATTTGGCTTCAGGCCAAGGCCCCACCGCAAAATGACAAAGGCGATCGGGCCAGTTGCCAGCAACCATGGCGCCCACCGCCAGACGAACGGTTCACTGTAATAGATTTTCACTCCACAGAGGATGGCGGGAAAGAGGATCGCACAGGCCAGGCCGAAAGCGCCTCCGGGTAAGCGAAATTCGCGATGAGCGTTGGGGAGTTTGCTACGCAAGCCCCAGACAGCCAAAAGAGTGAGCATGGAGGTGGCAATGCGCGCCCAGATATAAATGTTGACAAGATCCGCTACCCGAAATCGCGCGAGCAGACAATACACGATTAAAGAGATGGCAATGGCGTGGGCTGGGGTCCCGTAACGTGGATGAATTTTGCCGATCCAGGTTGGGAGGTAGCCATCCTGCGACATGGCGGCGGGGATTCGAGTGGTGTACAGAATGGTGCTGTTTGAGAGGGAAGCTGTGCCGATGATGGAGGCGAGCAACATAGCAACGCCGAGCACAGGGCCGCCTATCCTATGCGAGGCTTCAACTATGTAGCCGGTCTGCCAATCCTGCCAGTTGCCGAGTGCTGCGATGGCAAGCGAAGCGGGAAGTATGTAGGTGAGGATGTTCATCGGCGTGTTCCAGAGCAGGATGCGCGGAAACGTTTTTTGCGGATCGCGCATTTCGGCCGTAACGCTCGACAACTGCTCGTAACCTGCATAGTTCCACATGGCGAGAGCGAGCCCCACGCCGAAGATTGCACCGAATGGTTTGCCCGGGGGAGTCCAAGGCAGCAATGGGTTGTAGTGCCAATGCAGGAGGGAAACAGCACAGAGGCAAACGACGGGAATGAGGATAGCGACCAGCATCGCGACAGAGAGCCAGCCAGAAACCTGGATGCCTCGGATATTGAGATAGGAAAGGAGGCAGAGCACAAGGCAAGCGCCGGCCCACTTTGCGTTTCCCGTGAGTCCGGGAAAATAGTGCACGAGATAATCCATGACGAGCACCCCGTAGAGGCTATTCAGCAGAAATGTGCCAGTCCAGTTCCACCAACCGCATTGGAATCCCCAGAAGTCGCCGAACGCGACACGAGTCCAGCGATAGAAGCCACCCTGCACGGGCAGAATGCTGTTGAGTTCGGCGGAGGCGAACGACATGGGGATGCTCCAGAAAAACGGCACGAATGTGAGGAATATAAGAGCCATGCCTGGTCCGGACTGCGAGAAAATATCTTCGTAGCCGAAAGGTCCGCCCGCGGTGTAGCCGTAGAAAATCGCCAACAGAGGAAGGAAACCAATGGTGCGGATGTGGCTGGTTGAAGAGGGAGCTTTCGTTTGCTGGTCGGTCACGCGTAGGCCTTGGCGAAGGATGCTACCTTGACGGCGGCGGAATTCAAAGCGGCGCAGTCCCAAAAGAGCGCGCAAGCGGCGTTCGTTGACACTCCGCGGCGTGTCCGTTACGCTTTTTCGTTCGAAGATACAAATTCTTTTTGCCGAGGAACGATAGAGCGCCGCATGGCTGAAGAAAAACTTCCTACACGAGCACAGGATTTTTCCGAGTGGTACAACCAACTGGTGTTGAAGGCGCAACTGGCGGACTACGCGCCGGTGCGGGGCTGCATGATTGTGCGGCCCTATGGCTGGGCACTGTGGGAGAACATTCAGCAGGCGCTGGATGGCAGATTTAAGGCTACCGGGCACCAAAACGTAGCGTTTCCACTGTTAATCCCGAAGAGTTTTATTGAGAAGGAAAAGCATCACGTCGAGGGATTTTCACCGGAGCTCGCGGTAGTGACGATAGGGGGCGGCGAAGAATTGGCCGAGCCGCTGATCTTGCGTCCGACTTCGGAGACGATTATCGGGCACATGTGGTCGAAGTGGATTCAGTCTTATCGGGATTTGCCGGTGCTGATGAACCAATGGAACTCCGTGGTGCGGTGGGAGCTTCGGACAAAGCTATTTTTGCGCACGCTGGAATTTTACTGGCAGGAAGGACACACGGCGCATGCGACGCAACAGGAAGCGATGGAAGAGACGCGGCAAATGCTGGACATCTATACCGATTTTGCGGTGAACGACGCGGCCATTCCGGTAATTCCTGGTGCCAAGTCCGACGCGGAAAAGTTTGCAGGCGCCGATATTACCTACTCGATCGAAGCGATGATGGGGGACGGGAAGGCGCTGCAAGCCGGAACATCACACTTTCTTGGGCAGAACTTCGCGCAGGCTTTTGAAGTGAAATATCTCGACCACACGGGCGTGCAACAGCATTGCTGGACCACGTCGTGGGGACTCTCGACGCGCTTCATCGGCGCAATCATCATGGTGCATGGAGATGATCAGGGACTGGTGCTGCCGCCGAAGCTTGCGCCGTATCAAGTGGTGATCGTGCCGATCTTCAAGAATGACGAAGAGAAGGCAGCGGTGCTTGGCGCAGCGAAGGAGTTGAAGACACAACTTGCGAAGGCGAAGATTCGAGTGACATTGGACGAGCGAGAAGGGCAAAGCCCGGGCTGGAAATTCAATGATTGGGAGATGCGCGGCGTTCCGGTACGCGTGGAATTAGGTCCGAAGGATGTCGCAAAGCAATCGGCGGTGGTGGCGAGGCGAGACCGTCCGGGAAGAGAAGGGAAGATCTCGGCGCCGCTTGCGGATTTGCCAGTGACGATTGAGAGATTGCTCGGCGAGATTCACCTGTCCATGTATGACAAGGCGCTGGCGTTCCGGCGTTCGAACACGCACGCAACTGCGACCTACGATGAATTCAAAAAAGCCGTAGAGACGGGATTTGCGTTCGCGGGATGGTGCGGAAGAGGGGATTGCGAAGAGAAGATCAAGGAAGAGACACGGGCGACGATGCGGTGCATTCCGGTCGATTCAACGGATGTGCTGGGGAGTGGCGGGGCTGTGGCGAGCGGAAAATGTGTGTATTGCGGTACAGAAGCCAAGGAACGAGCGATCTTTGCGCGAGCCTACTAGGCTCAACATTTGAACTTCAATTGGGGGGAGCTGTCCGAAGGACGGGGTTAGCTCCAAGAAACACCTGCCCGCTGGAAGTGTCGACAGGTAACAGTCGTGGTGCTAACTTCGGCATGTAGAACGAATCAGTGAAAAGGCACAGCAGGAGCGGACAATTGTCTCCGACTCAAAAACACATGCGCGGACAACGAGCACAGCGGGGAGAGGGCAAGCTAAAGGCAATCATTGTCACCGCGATTTTAGTGATAGGGGTAATTGCTGCGTGGAAGGTGGTCCCGCCGTACTCCGCGGAATACCAATTGGCGGATAAAATACAGGAAATCGCTCGCTTTGCCGTGGTGAATCGCCAAACGGAAGAGCAGATTCGCGAGACGGTCTTCAAGACCATTCAGGATTTGGAAATACCGGCAAAGCGCGAAGACATTAAAGTAACGGCGAGCACGTCAAAGGTAACGATCCTGGTGGATTACACCGTCCCGGTAGACATTCTGATGTATCACGTGGATTTGCATTTCACGCCATCGAGCGAAAACAAGTCGCTCACCTAACGGAGTCGTGGTTTTTGCTCTTCTTAACTGAGGAAACTGCGCCTTTCCTAGATTGGAACAGTAAGAGACAATATAAGTTCAGCCCGTTGGAGAAGCCTTGCGTATCCGCATACAAAAAGGGTTCTGGACGTCCAGGTACGGACTAACTCTGCTCGGTGTTGTCTTTGGCTGTGTTGTCATTGCGGCAAGCGTTTTTGGGTATTACTACGTGAAATACGGGCGCATGATCGATGCCCGCCTTTCGGGACACATTCTACAGAACACAACTCAGATTTTTTCCGCTCCAGCGCAGATTTCTCCTGGAGAAGTGTTGAGTCCCGATGATTTAACGACGTATCTGCAGAGAGTCGGCTACCGCCCGGAGGCCGATGACGCCTCGCTCGGACAATACATCGCCAAAGATGGTGTGGTGTACATCCGGCCTTCGAAGCTGTCCTATTTTGCGTCTAGTAACGCGCTGGAAGTTCAGTTTCGCGGAAAGACAGTCCGCTCGATTCGTGCGGTGAGTGGCGGGCCGGAGCTGGCTTCTGCTGAAATCGAGCCAGAGCTGATCACCAACCTGTTTGACAGCGCCAGAGAGAAACGGCGCGCGGTTCGCTACGACGACCTGCCACCAAACCTCGTGAACGCGATTCTATCCGCGGAAGACAAGCGATTCTTCGAGCATCCTGGTTTCGACTTTATCCGCATTTTTGGCGCAGCCTGGGCGGACCTACGACACAGCTCGCACCTTCAAGGGGCGAGCACGATTACGATGCAGGTGGCGCGGACGTTCTTTTTGAGCACAGATCGCAACTGGCGTCGAAAGATTGCCGAGGCGATGCTGAGTTTTGAGTTGGAACAGCGCTTTTCGAAGCAGCGGATTTTTGAAATGTACGCAAACGAAGTGTACCTGGGAAACCGCGGAAGTTTTGGTGTTCGAGGATTTGCGCAAGCGAGCGTGGTCTATTTTGGCAAGGACCTCCGGCAACTTTCGTTGGGCGAGTGCGCGTTTCTTGCGGGAATAATCCGCGCGCCCAATTACTACTCCTCCGCCGACCGGCATCCGGAGCGTGGGTTGCAATCGCGCGATCGCGTGCTGCCACAGATGGTGGAGAACAGATACATCAACGAAGCGGACGCGCAGGACGCAAAACGCGAGCCGTTGAAAATTGTGCGCACCTCCGCGACGTCCAGTGAAGCGCCGTATTTCGTGGACATGGTGAAGGATCACCTGCTGGACAAATATTCGGAGAACGATCTGCTAAGTCAGAACTTTCGCGTATACACCACGCTAGACCCTGCATTGCAACGCGCAGCCGCAACTGCGGTAGAGAGCGGCGTAAAAAACGTGGACACGCTACTGGAGAAAAAGTACGCGAAATGGAAAAAGGAGAAAGCGAAGAAGGGGAATACGGATCCGATTCCTCAGGTCCAAATAGCCTTAGTTTCGCTCGACCCTCGTACGGGAGAGATCAAGGCGCTAATCGGCGGCCGTGATTATGGACAGAGCCAATTAAATCACGCGATCGCGCACCGGCAACCGGGTTCGGTGTTCAAGCCATTCGTATACGCGGCAGCATTCGATAACGCCGTGGACGGCGTGCAACCGATCGTAACGCCTGCGACGCCGGTGGACGACGAACCGACAACGTTCGAGTTCGATGGGCAGGAATACACGCCGAATAATTACGGCGAGAAATTCATGGGACACGTCACCGTTCGCGACGCACTGACAAATTCGCTGAACGTGGCAACGGTGAAGGTCGCAGAAATGATCGGATATGGCCGGGTGGTGCAAATCGCGCGGCAGATGGGTCTTGGCAATAATATTCGAGCCACTCCGGCGGTGGCGCTGGGCGCGTACGAGATGACACCTGTCGATGTAGCGGCGGGCTACACCGCATTCGGACAAGGAGGCGTACGCGCAGAGCCGCAGTTCCTGCGGGAGATGGTGAGCTCCAACGGAGCGGTGCTGGAAAGGCCCGCGCCGGAAACGCACCCAGTGCTCGATCCGCGCGTGGCATATCTGGTCACGAATCTCTTGAAAGATGTGCTGAATAAAGGCACGGGCGCCACAGTGCGTGCGAAGGGATTCACCTTGCCGGCAGCTGGGAAGACGGGAACTTCTCGAGACGGCTGGTTTGCGGGATTCACGTCAAACCTGGTGACGGTGATTTGGATTGGATTTGACGATAATCGGGACCTTGGACTCGCCGGAGGCGCCACGGCTGCGCCGGTGTGGGCAGAATTCATGAAGAGGGCCACCACGCTGCCTGGCTACAAAGCAGTGAAGGACTTTGATGTGCCTGATGGTGTGCAAGCCGTGATGATCGATCCGGAGACCTCGGAATTGGCAACGCCGAGTTGTCCAGCGACGCGGTCAGAGGTGTACGTGGCGGGATCGGCGCCGACGCAACTTTGCGAGCTGCACGGTGGACACGGATTCGTTTCGTCGACCGGGTCATTTCTTTCGCACATTTTTGGTGGGGGGTCGCCCAAGCCGCCGGCTGAGCCGCCGAAAGCCGGAACGTTTCCTTCGGCCAATGGTGAGCCTCCCGCAACGGGCCCTGATGGCAAGCCGCTGCCGACTGAGACCGGAGCCGCTCCGCAAAAGAAAAAGAACCCTTTACAGAAAGTTTTTGGTATCTTTGGGGGTAAGAAGAAGGACTCCGACAAGCAAAAACCGCCGGAGAAGGGAGAGTCGCCATGACGCACTATGGGATGGCGGTTCCAGCAGCACTGCTCCTCGTAAGCCTCAGAATTCCCTCCGCAGGACAAACGACTGACGACACAGCCGCTTCCAATCATGTGGCGCAAGGGCAAACGCCTGTGCAGGTAACCGCCCCAGCCTTGCCTGCGGGACAGAAGCAGCTCACGCAGGAGGAACTGGCCGATATCATGATGGCGCGCAAGGACTATCGCGAAGCCGCGTTCTCGTACAAGAGACTGGCGGACGAGAATCCGCGCAACGCGATCTACTGGAACAAACTCGGTATCGCGTTGCATCAACAGTCGGAGTTGTCGAGCGCGCTTAAGTTCTACCAGCAGGCGGTGAAAGTGAATCCGCATTACGCCGACGCGCAGAACAACATTGGCACGATCTGGTACCAACGCAAAAAATTTGGCAAGGCAATCCGCGCCTATCAACGCGCGATCAAGCTGCGCAACGACATGGCAGTGCTTTACAGCAATCTCGGATATGCCTATTTCGGCGAGAAGAAATACGAAGATTCGATCGGGGCGTTCCGGCAGGCGCTGGCGCTTGATCCGCAGCTGTTCGAGCACAGCTCGTCGCGGGCGGGATCAGTGTTGCAGGACCGTTCTGTAAGCGACCGCGGGCGATTTTACTTCCTGCTTGCGAAATCGTTTGCCGAAGCCGGCAACTTTGAGCGCAGCTTGATCTACCTGCGCAAAGCCAAGGAAGAGGGATTCGCGTCCATGAATGAAGTAAAGTCCGACCCTTCCTTTTCGGCGATGCTGAAACTTTCGGAAACGCAGGAGATTCTTGCTCCGAAGGCTACCGATCCCACGTTGCACTAAGCGAAGGGCAACGCCCCCGCTCGGCACAGATTCGCGCTCTGCTACAATTCACGGAATGAAAAGAACCTCCGCAACGATAGTGTGTCTGGCCGCCTGCTTGCTTGGTTGCGGAATTGTCTCGGCCGGACAGCAGCAGGCCTCTGTTCATCCAGCAATCGCGCCCACCTCGCAAGGAATCTTTCTGGTATTTCCGTTTGAGAACGATGGAACGAGTCCGCGGCTCGATTGGCTTTGCGAAGGGTTGGAAGAGCTGACGATTCAGAGATTGTCGGCTGCGGGGCAGCAAGTTTACACGCACGCGGGCCGTACGTCGGAATTGGATCGCTACGGATTGCCGCCAACGGCGCGATTCAGCCACGCAACCATGCTGCGAATTGGCGCGGATCTGGATGCGGACTTCGTAGTGTTTGGAAAATTCAATTCGGATGGCAAGGCACTGACGGTGGAAACGCGTGTCTTGCGAGTGAGTCCCACAACGCTTTCCGCGCCGATTCGCGAGAGCGGGCAGCTCGAAGGATTGATGGAATTGCACACGCGGCTCGTTTGGAAATTGCTTGCCGCGAATGACAAGGGGTTTCCGTTGAACGTGTCTGAATTTTCGAAATTACAGCGGCCGCTGCGGTTGGATGCGTTCGAGCATTACATTCGCGGGTTGCTTGCGAACGACGATGACGGACGACTGCGCGAATTACGGGAATCGGCTGGGCTCGAACCCGACTGGCCAGAGCCTGCATTCGCGCTGGGGCAGGCGTATTTTTCCAGGCGCGATTGTGAATCTGCGCTCCCGTGGCTTGCGCGCGTGCCGGCCACCCATGCGCGTGCAACCGAAGCTATCTTTACAACCGGGGTATGCCGGCTGCTCATGAACCAACCGGACAAGGCCGAAGAGGTTTTTCTTGGTTTACAAGATCGACTGAAAAAACATCTTGTGGCCGGCGCCGAGTTGCCGGAGATATTGAACGATCTTGCGCTGGCACAAGCGCGGCGAGGAAACACGCCTGGCGCGGCTTCCAGCTTGTTGCGCGCATTGGATCTCGATCCGGATGAGGACGATTATCCGTTCAATCTCGGATTGCTGTATCTTCGCGGAAATGATGCGACAACGGCTGCAAAATATTTTCGTGAGGCTTCGGATCGCGAGCCGGACAATCCCGAAGACCGCGCACTCTTGATCTATGCGCTGGAGAAGACGGGAAATCGTTCCGAGGCGAGTGAAGAACGCGCTGCCACGGCGGAGGCATTGGGTCCGAACGCCTTGCCAGCGGTGAAGCCGGAAACATTTGCGAAACTGCAGCGCGTGACGACAGAGTTAGATACGGCAACGCTGCAATTGGAAGTTGCTTCGCGAGAATCCTCGAACGGCAGTGTCCCGACATCGACAGCGGCGACTTCGGCATCTTCGCTAGGGCGCAAGGGCAGACAAGAGCTGGTAGCCGGAAGGCTGGATTCCGCGGAGGCCGCATTCCGCGCTGCGCTTACCGTCGCCCCGCACGACGCCTCGGCACACCGAGGAATGGCCGAGGTATTCCGGCGTAAGAACAAGCGCGCGGAGGCAATCCAAGAGCTACAAGCTGCACTCGAGCAGCGCGACTCGGCGGTGGACCGTACGACGCTGGCGCGAATTTATCTTGAGCAGAAGAAGCCTGAACTCGCGAAGACGGAGTTGGCGCGCGCCCTAAAACTTGCGCCAAATTATGCGGAAGCGCGTCAACTGCAGGAGCACTTGCAGAACGGAAAGACGCAAGCCACAACACCATGAGGTTGAACGTATTTGCGCGGCGGTTATCGTATGAACTTGGTTCAGCTATTGCCGCATTGGTATTTCTATTGTTGTCCGCTGTGCCACTGGGCGCGAATGATGAACACGCCGCACGACCGTTAGTGATGGATTTGAGTCTGGACGGCGAAGTTGAACCAGTCCTCGCGACGTATGTTGATGAGGGTCTCGCCGAGGCCACGCGGCGAAACGCCGCGCTGGTGCTGATCACGATGGACACGCCGGGTGGCCTGAGTGATTCGATGAAAGACATCATTCAGCACATTTTAGGTTCGCCGGTGCCCGTTGCTGTATACGTGGGGCCGACTGGCGCGCGAGGAGCGTCCGCCGGATTTTTCATTTTGCTAAGCGCTGACGTAGCAGCAATGGCGCCGGGAACCCGGACCGGAGCCGCTTCTCCTATTATTGCAATTGGTGGCTTCACCATAGGCGTGGATGAAACACTGCGCAAAAAAATCATGAATGACGCGATGGCGTTCTTGCGCAGCTACTCCGAAAAGCGCGGAAGAAACGCAAAGCTTGCGGAAACGGCCGTGACCGATGCACGCGCTTTCACCGAAAACGAGTCGCTCGAGGGCAAGCTGATCGATTATATTGCGGCTACGCCGGAAGAATTGCTGCGCAACTTGAATGGAAAAACGGTGACGAGGTTCGATGGCACGAAGACCACGCTTGCGCTGACGAACTATCAACGGGCGGCGTTTGAATTGTCGGCTCGGCAGAAATTTCTCGCGCGCATTGTCGAGCCAGACATGTTTTTCCTGCTGCTGATCCTGGGCACGTTGGGACTCTATGCGGAGTTTACGCATCCCGGCGCCGTAGTGCCCGGTGTGGTGGGCGGAATCTGCGCAGTGCTGGCGCTCTACGCGATGCACTTGTTACCGGTGAATGTCGCGGGAGTGTTGCTGATTGTGATTGCAGTGACGCTCTTCGTGCTGGAGGCGAAGTATACGAGTCACGGTATCCTACTCGCGGGCGGGGTGATTGCGATGATTTTTGGCGCGATTTTTCTGATCCGATCGCCGCTGACATCAGGAGGCGTGAGTCTCGGCATGGCGGTCGCGGTGACTCTGCCGTTCGCGGCGCTGAGCGTATTCCTGATGAAGCTGGTTTTGCGTTCACGCAAGTGGAAACAGGCGGCTGGAGCGGAAGAGATGTTGGGCGAGCAAGGAATCGCCACGAACGGACTCAAGAGTGGAATCGAAGGAATGATCCGCATCCATGGAGAGACGTGGCGCGCAATTACAGACCAAGATGTTGCGGCGGGGGAAGCAGTACGGGTGCGGAAGATCGAGGGGCTGAAGTTGTACGTCGAGCCCGCAAAGACCCAGAGCGCGGCGAGGATTTCGACATGACAGGATCAGAGAAGGCGGGAGGATTGTGATGAATATCGGATTGGTGGGAATCGCGTTCATAGTTCTGGTGGCGCTGATCTGGGTGAAGAATTCGATTTATGTAATTAAGGAATGGGAACGCGGAGTGGTGCTACGGCTTGGACGCTTGTTGCCGCAGGCAAAAACCGGTGGCGTGAACTTTGTCTTTTGGCCGATCGAAACGCTATATCGCATAAGTCTGCGACTGGAAACACTAGACGTTCCACCGCAGGACATTATTACGCATGATAACGTATCGGTTAAAGTAAACGCCGTATGTTACTTCCGCGTGGTGGATGCCAATCTGGCGCTGTCTCAGGTGACGAATTTCCAGTACGCCACTTCGCAGCTCGCACAGACGACACTGCGCAGCGTGGTGGGACAATTCGATCTGGACGAAATTCTCTCGCAGCGCGACAAAGTGAACGGGAAATTGCAGATCATTCTCGATCAAGATACCGAAGCGTGGGGCATCAAAGTGACGAAAGTGGAAGTCAAGCAAGTGGATATACCTGAGCAGATGCAGCGTGCAATCGCGCGCCAGGCTGAGGCGGAACGCGAGCGCCGCGCGAAGGTCATTCACGCCGACGGCGAATTTGAAGCGTCACAAAAGCTTGCCGATGCAGCCAAGGTGCTTGAGACGCAGAGGTCCGCAATCCAGTTGCGATATTTGCAGACTTTGACGGAGATAGGTGTCGAGAAGAACACAACGATTGTGTTTCCACTGCCCATAGATATTATTAATAGTTGGGTCGAGAGTTTGGGGGGAGCAAAAAAGTAAGCAATGGCTTCTAGCAGGAGATCCAGCGCGGGGGAACGCGTCCTGGAGGGTCGGCACGTCATCGGACTATTTTTTCTGATGCTGCTGTTCTCCGGCGTGTTTTTTACTCTTGGTTACGTCATGGGACGCAATCAGCTGGACGGACAGGTGCGAGCTGCGACGACTCACGGCTCAGACTCTGCATTGCCGATAAAGGCCGATCCCGCGCCGCGGCAGTCCAAGAGCCCGGTGAGCACACCGGGCACATCCGACTCGGCTACCGACGTCAACGCCACACCGCCAAGTTCGGAATGGGAGTTTTACCGGGCGGGAGACAAGAAATCCTCGAATGATCATTTGAAGCCGGCACCCGCCGCATCTACCTCAGCGCAACCGAAGGCGATGATGACGAGCGCAAAAGGAACTGTTCCACCGGCAGGCCGTTCGGTTGTTTCCGCACAGGGTATTCCGCGCGGCTCGTACCTTCTGCAAGTGGCGGCGCTTCGAGTGGAATCCGAAGCGATCGCGGTTGCAAATGATCTTCGCAAAAAGAAATTCCCCGCATTCGTGCAAACACCGCAAGGCGACAAGTATTATCGCGTCCAAGTCGGTCCGTACACGGACCAGAAAGCCATGCAGGCCGCAAAAAAGGGCCTGGAGACGGCAGGCTTCAAAGCGATTACCAAGCACTGATGCCGCCGTCCCGTTGGCCGGATTGGTTGCATTCTGGTCCTCAGCAGAATTTCCCTTGGGCGTTCCGTCTCGTTGTTTCTGCTATTACGGGAGCCGGTCTCGCGCTCTCGTTCACCTGGTTCTACTTCCCTGTGTACGCGTGGATCAGCATCGGTCTGTTGCTGATGATGCTCTTTGGCGCGAAGCCGCTAGTGGCGTTTTTCTGCGGCTTTGTTCACGCAATTGCGTTTGTATTTGCGTCAGTTCCGTGGATTGCAGAAGTTCTGGCCGTGCATGGAGGAATGTCGCGGCTCGCCGGTTGGGGCGTTCTGCTGTCGATTGCGATGACGTGGGGAGTTCTTACCGGCGGTTTTACCTGGACAGTGAATAGGATCTCTCTTCGGAGCGTTCTGGTGGCGTGCGTTGCTGCTCCGTTCGTGTGGGTAACATCGGAATTCGCCCGTGCCCATTTACCGGAAATCAGTTTCCCATGGAATCTGTTGGGCTATTCGGCGGCAGCGAATGCCGCGTTGGCGCAAACAACTACGCTCACGGGAATTTATGGATTGTCGTTTCTGGTGGCGGCGTTTAATGCCTTGCTTGCATGGGCGGACGCGGCAAGAGCAGTCAGCCTAAAGAAACGACTGGGCATCATCGCGGCATCGCTGGCGGTAATTTTTGGAGTTACATTGCTGGGTGGAAGACTTGTCCCGGAAGCAAAAGCGGGGCATTTCGCGCGCGGGGTGCAGCCGAATTTTCCCGAAACGGACTCGTATCCCCCAAAATGGTTCGAACTTCACAAAGAGGACATGGACGAGCTGGATCAACTGAGCGTTGAGCCCTCGGTTCACCAACCCGATTTGATTGTCTGGCCGGAAGCCCCCGCGCCATTTTCGTGGCAAGACAACCAATTTTCGAAGCGCGCCTCGAGTCTCGCGATCCGCTCGGGGCATCCATTCCTTGCGGGAGTGGTGGAATGGAAGACCGAGCAGCTGCCTTCGGGTCGCATAGGGCAGGCGCCATACAACAGCGCTTTACTGGTCGATCCGCAAGGACAAAAGGTTTTCGTGTACGACAAGAGGCATTTGGTTCCCTTCGGAGAATATGAACCGTTTCCGCTGATTCACCGCGTAGTGCAGAGCGTCTCGAGCGAAGTCGGCGGCTTTCACAAGGGAAGTGTCGCGGCGGTCGGTACATTCCCAAACAACTACAAATTCGGTGTTTATATCTGTTACGAAGCAATTTTTCCGGTGGAGGTCCGCGAGTTTGCCGCTAAGGGCGCAAATCTCTTCATCAACATTTCGAATGATGGCTGGTTCGGAAAATCAGCAGCAGCGGAGCAGCATCTGCGAATGGCGCGCGTGCGCGCCGTGGAAAATCGCAGATGGCTTCTGCGAGTTACCAACAGCGGTATCACGGCCGCTATCGATCCTTACGGAAAAATATACGAAACAATTCCGTGGAATGTGCGCGGGGCCGTGGATCTGCCCTATGATTTCCGCACGGACACAACGCTTTATACGCGTTTCGGGGACTGGTTCGCCTGGCTGTGCGTGCTCATTTCGGTTATTCTGCTAGTACAAACTTTTTGGAAGAGAACATGATTCTTGAAGATTTGCAGTATCGCTATGAAGCCCTAAAGCAACGCATCTCGCTTGTGCGGAGTTATCTTTGACGCTCCACATTTCCGCGAAGAACTGAAATCCCTCGAAGCAAAAATATCTCAGCCGGATTTCTGGAACGACCAGGGAAAGGCTCAGGGTGTGCTCCGCGAAAGGAAACGTGCCGACGACCAGATTTCCGCCGAGGCGAAACTGGACGCTGTGGTCGGCGACATAGAAACGTATATCAACCTGGCGCAGGAAGAGACCGACGCACAGCAGCGCGAAGATCTGGTGAAAGACCTGGATCGCGAACTCGCAAGCGCGGAAACATACATCTCCGAACTGGAAACTCGCACGTTGCTCTCCGGCGAGTCCGATCATTTGAACGCCATCATGACCATCAAGCCCGGTGCTGGCGGGACAGAATCACAGGATTGGGCGTCCATTCTGTTCCGCATGTATTTGCGCTGGGCGGAGCGCAAAGGGCTGGAAGCGGTGGTGCTCGACGAAACCGAAGGAGAAGAAGCCGGAATCAAGAACGCCACCATTCAGTTTTCCGGCGAGAACGCTTACGGAATGCTCGCGGGAGAAACAGGTGTTCACCGTCTGGTTCGCATTTCGCCTTTCGATCAGGCCGCGCGCCGGCACACTTCGTTTGCGTCGGTGTTCGTGATTCCAGAAGTGGATGACCGCATCGAGATCAACATCAAGCCGGACGAATTGAAAGTTGATACCTATCGCGCAGGCGGCAAGGGCGGACAGAACGTCAATAAAGTGGAGACTGCTGTCCGCATCACCCATCTTCCGACCGGCGTGGTCGTTGCGTGCCAGGCACAGCGCAGCCAGGGCAAAAACCGCGAAATGGCGATGAAAATGTTGCGCTCCAAGCTCTACGATTTGGAAATCAAGAAACGCCAGGAAGAAACAGACAAGCTGGACGAAACTAAATTGGACATTTCGTTTGGGAGCCAGATTCGCTCTTACGTGATGCAGCCCTACCGGTTGATCAAGGACCATCGCACCAAATTCGAGGTTGGAGATGTGGACCGCGTGCTGGACGGCGATCTCGATCCGTTTATCCGCTCTTATCTGATGGCAAAGAAGACCAAGGGGAAGTTGACGGTCGAGCCCGACGAGGACGCTGCATAGCAAATCCAAAATGTTGCTCGACGAGCTTTAGCCGGGTGGCGGCGCAATTCAATCTTTGTATGGATCAAATTCGTTTGCGCCTGCCATCGCCACACCAACCGGCGTGAGCGTGTGCAAAATGCGAACACTGTCGCCGTGCTCGCTCAGCACTTCATCCAGACGCTTGTAACAGTGTGGCGACTCATCGAGCCCTGCGCCGCGCAATTCCACGCCAGCGCGGCTTACCCATTCTTGCATCATTTCCGTTGAGACTCTCCCCGGCCGCACAACCTGTCCGGTCTTGCGATCTACTTTGCCTCTGGCTTCCATGCGGCCCATCACGCGCCCCGCACCGTGAACGGTGCTGTAAAGCGAATGCTTTGCGGATTCATTCTCCACGCCTTCAAGAATTACAGATGTTTCGCCCATCGTTCCGCCGACAAACCCCTTTTGCCCGGGAAACGCGGGCGTTGCGCCTTTGCGCACGACCCAAAGCTCCTCGCCCTGATGTGTTTCGCGCCACGCGAAATTGTGGTGGTTATGCACCTCTTCAACGATCTCCGCGCCAAGAATTCGGGCCACGCGTTGACACACCCAGTCGCGCCCCGCATAGGCGTACGCTCCAGCAAGATGCATGCATTCGATATACTGCGCGCCAAGATCAGTCGAAGCCGGTATTACGCATGGCTCGACGTCCATGCCATCTTTCGCGCCAGCTTTCTGCAGGAACCACGTAGCGATTTTGTGGCCCAGTCCGCGGGAACCGAAGTGTACGCCAATCCACACGCGGTCTTGCTCGTCAGTGAAGAGATCGACGTAGTGATTTCCGGACCCTACTGTGCCGAGCTGCTGACGAGCCATCTCCCTGAGGGGCGCAGCAGGCTGCGTCTTCCACGCATCGCTTTCGAACAGCGCATGTTCCACGCGTTCGTTGTTTCTGCGGCCCACGCCAAAGCTGACCGTGTTCCACACGTCGTCCATAATACGTTGGATGTTTGCGCGCAGTTCCTTACCTGGCAGGTTTACGAGGACAGCTTTATTGCCGCACGCGATATCGTAGCCAACACCAGAAGGGCTGATGGCGTCCTTGTATGCCACAACACCGCCGATGGGAACCGCGTAGCCTTTGTGATGATCCGCCATCAACGCCACTTTGTCTGCGGTACGCGCGCACGTTTTGATCTGAGAGACCGCGCCGTGTTCCGGGTTACCCCACACGGGGATGCCATCAATGAACTGCATTTTTTTGCACCGCGCCGGTGTTTACCGTGGTCTCGGGCTTGCTAGTGGCACTTGCTGGCAAAGCGAACGCGTAGAGCACATCCTGCACCGGCACGAGCACGTATTGCCGACCGTCCAGTTCGTAGGTCATCGGCGACGCGAGCAACTCGCCGCCCATGTTCACGTGCCAGAGTGTCTGTCCGTTCGTGGGATCGAGCGCGAGCAGATTTCCGGCATTGTCCGCGCTGAACAGCAAACGACCGGCGGTGGTGAGGATCCCGGCAATGCTTTCGCCCTCACCGAGTTCGCGATTCCACACAACTTTGCCGGTGCGGTAGTCGAGCGCGCGTAGAGTCGAGTTTGCCCACAAGATCCTATCGCGGCCGCCCCATCCTTCGGCCTTGCCGGTTACGGTGTTGTAGTAAACGCTGAAAATTCTCCGCGCGTTCACGTAGAATAGCCCCGTTTGTGGATCAAAACTCGGAGCCATCCAGTTGGTCGATCCATCTGAACCGGGCTCCACCAACGCGCCATCTGGACTGGGCGTTGCTTCCGGCTTGGCAATTGGCCGGCCACGCGAGTCGATGCCGGACGACCAGGTCTGATCAATGAAGGGCGCAGTGAGCAAGTGCTCGCCGTTCGTCCGGTCGAGCACAAAGAAAAATCCGTTGCGGCTCGCTTGCGCAAGCAACTTGCGTTTCTTGCCCTTGAAATCCGCGTCGAACAAAACAGGAGTTTGCACGGCATCCCAGTCGTGGACGTCGTGCGGAGAAGGCTGAAAGTACCAGACGAGTTTTCCCGTATCTGCATTTAGCGCAACGATGGAACACGTGTAGAGGTTGTCGCCCGGCCGCCCCTCTCCGGCCAATACGGGGTTGGGATTTCCAATGCCCCAGTAGAGCAAATTCAGTGCAGGGTCATAGGTTCCAGTCATCCAGGTCATACCGCCGCCATGATGAATTGCATCTGTGTCCTTCGGCCACGTTTCCGATCCAGGTTCACCTGGTTCCGGCGTGGTGTACCAGCGCCATTGGATGGCTCCGGTTTCGGGATCGACCGATTCAAGGAAGCCCCGCACGTCGGTAACGTCTCCGGACACTCCGACGACTACGTGGTCGCGCACCACCAGTGGAGCCATCGTTGCGAAGTAGCCCAGCTTTCCGTCTGCAAGTTCGACGATCCAGCGCACGCTGCCATCTTTCGCGTTGAGGCAAACCAGATGTGCATCGGGCGTCGTGAAGTAGAGCGACTCTTTGTACATGGCCACTCCGCGATGGCCGATGTGGTCGCCCTCGGAAACGCGCCGGTAATGCCAGACCAGGCGGCCGTACCGTGCATCCACAGCCCACACGTTATCAGGGGCACTAAAATACAGGATGCCGTTCACTTCGAGCGGAGTGGATTTGAGCACGCTCCCCGGAGTGCGAAAAACCCACGCCAGGGAGAGCGACTCTACATTTCCAGCGTTGATCTGGTCCAGCGTGCTGAAGCGTATTCCTGAATAATCGCCGTTGTACGTCGGCCAGACGTCCGTAGGAGGCCTCAGTAAGGCAGCAGGGTCGAGGCCTTGCGCGCTGAGATTCGGGGCCAGCAACGCGACCATGAGAATAGCGGCCACCAAAAATCCAACCGTTTGGCGGAAAGTGAAACAAAGGCGCAACTTTTCCTTCAGCTGAATCTTGCAATCGCACACGTCGCACATCGCTTTGAAGAAATGAACACGCATTGCGGCTCCCGTATTGGTCTTACTTCAAGCTATATACGTATGTGAAGAGATTGTGCACGTCGGCCTGTGTGAGCTTATCGAGGAGTTTACGATGTGCTTCGAGCGGATCGTGTAATTCCACTTTGACCTTGCCGCGCGAAAAGGACCGATACCAGCCCGAGTCGTCGCGCACGGCAATCACAAAATCATCGTAATGCACCACCGGCCCGCTAATTTGTTCGCCCGAAGGAAGCGTGATCACGGCGGATTGCCGCTTGCCCTCGGGATATAGCATCCGCGCTTCGAGCTCGATTGAGGAATATTTTCGCGCAATATCCGCCAGATCTCCCGTCGGCGAATGGCAGTTTTTGCAACCACCGGCGCCTTCGAAAAAGTGCTTTCCGGCCTGTGCATCTCCCGTCAGTAATTTTTCCACGGGATAATCGCTGGGGACTCCTGATGACCTGAGCGCCTCTAATGCCCGGGCGTGAAGGAAGGCTGCGATATCCGCAATCTGTTCGTCCGTAGCGGGCAGGGGAGGCATTCCCTTGTCGGGCCTGCCATTACGAATCACTTCACCGATCAATTCGCCCTTCTTG
>Ga0207646_10002938_pt1 | contig 19758 bp, 15 predicted proteins | sample KBSK5502metaG_FD_184343 | JGI IMG/M metagenome (GOLD analysis project Ga0207646, IMG submission 184343) | Corn, switchgrass and miscanthus rhizosphere microbial communities from Kellogg Biological Station, Michigan, USA - KBS K5-50-2 metaG... | ecosystem: Host-associated > Plants > Roots >...
CATCCCCCGATCGAACTCCTCCTTGAGCCGCGCGTAGAGCTGGAGCACGCGGGGAACGTAGTTTCGAGTCTCGGAAGCGAGCTGGCCCACTCCCGCCCGGAAATAGCCGGCGTTCAGGGGCCCCCCGTTGTACTCGGCGAGCACCATCTGCGGGTCGCTGTAGGTGGAGAACAGGATGTCCAGGTAGAGGGCGGCCGCCTGCGTGTTCTTCTCGGGATCGTAGAGAGCCCCGTCGTCGTAGTTCCAACCGAGGGCGCGGAGGAGAAGGCGCCCGGTGGAGGGCCAGATCTGATAGAGGCCCCGCGCATCGGAGCGGCTCCTGGCCTCCGGATCGTAGCCGCTCTCGACGGTGCCGATCGACAACAGGAGGAGGGGCTCGACCGCCGGGTACTTCTCGCTCGCCTCGAGGGCGAGCTGGGCATAGCGGTACGCGTCACCGAGGCTCACGCGCGGGTTCACCTTGAGGATGTGGTCGCGCATGCCGAGCAGCAGGTATCGACGCTTGGAATCGAACGCGATGCCGGATTCGAGCTGCTGGACCTTCCGCTCGAACCTGGCCATGGCGACCGCCGTCTCCTGGTTCTGCCGGTCCAGCCCGCGCAGGGCCTCGTGGCCCATCATGATCACGCCCATGAACAAGAGACAGAGGCACAGGAAGGCCAGGGACTGCCAGCCGCTCCCGTGGCGGATGACGATCGTCCGCGGCTCGGAGTGCTCCCGCGGATGATCCACCAGATGGCGCAACGGGCGCTCGGCGAGATCGCTCGCCCGGCCGGCTTGCTCATTCCTGATCATGGGCCTCCCCCTGACCGAAGTACGGCGACCCCGGCGGCCAAACGGCGAGTTGCGTTTTTGGCAGGAAGAACCTGAGAGGGCTGCTCGTCAAACGACGTGCGTCCAGGCGGCGCACCCGAGCAACGGCCGCAACTCCATCCCGATTGACCGGTACCGTACTCCTGGCCCTGGCGTTAGTCAAGGGCGGCGGCCGCGCCTCTGCCGGACGGTCGTCGGAAGTACTGCGTTGAAAAGGCTTTGGCCGTGCGGCTATGATCGCGCCTCGGCCGCACCGGCTCGTCCACTCTGAAGGGAGAAAGCCATGGACCGTCGAGATTTCGTGGCGGGTTCGCTCGGGGCGGCACTGGCGCCCGCCGCGGGCCCGGCCCGCGCCGCGGAAACCACGGAAGGCGAAGCACCCGCCAGGACCCGGCCGCAGCTCCTCGAGCTGCGCCGCTACCAGTTCCGCTTCGGGCCGATGGAGGCGCGCCACGCGGAGTACGCGAAGGGCGCCCTGGTTCCCGCGCTGAACCGGGCGGGCATCAAGCCGGTGGGGGCGTTCACGGTCGTCTTCGGCGCCGACACGCCCTCGGTCTACCTCCTCTTGCCCCATCCGGGCCCCGAGTCGGTCGCGACCCTCGCGGGCCGGCTCGTGGCGGACACGGAGTACATGCGCGCGGCGACGGCGTTCCGCAGCCTGCCCGCGACGGATCCGCCGTACGTCCGGCGGGACTCGTCGCTCATGTCCGCGTTCGATGCCTTCCCCACCGTCGAGGTCCCGAGCGGTCCCCTGGCCGTGCCCGGCCGCGTCTTCGAGCTGCGCACCTACGAGAGCCACAACGAGGGCGCGGGCCTCAAGAAGATCGAGATGTTCGAGAAGGGGGGCGAGATCGGCATCTTCCGCCGGGTGGGGCTGACGCCCGTCTTCTTCGGACGCAACACGGTCGGCCCGCGCCTCCCGAGCCTCACCTACATGCTCGTGTTCCCCGACCTCGCCACGCGCGAGAAGAACTGGGGCGTGTTCCGGGACGACCCCGAGTGGGTGAAGCTGCGCTCGACGCCCGGCCACTCGAACGCGGAGATCCTCACGAACATCCACGTGCAGATCCTGCGGGCGACCGACTACTCGCAGGTCTAATTGAGCTGGGGGGTGCTAGCGGCGCACCCCCCAGACCCCCCGCTCGCTCCGCGGGAGTGAATCCCGCTACGCTCGCTGGCTAAGCTAACGGCTCAAGGCCGGTAGCCTTTCGGGAACTCCGTGATCGGCCGGACGGCGATGTTGCGGTAGAAGACCTCCGCGCCTTCGGTCTGGATCTGCACGCGCCCCCGGGTGAGGGGCGCGGTGCCGCCGTCGGCGGTCGGCTACCGCGGGCTCGTGAGCACGAGGTTGACCTGGCCGTTCACCGCGTGGACGCAGGTGCCGCGCACGCAGAGCACCTCGACCGTGTTCCACGACCCGGTGGCGTTCTCGTTGTCGAACGCCTTGATGGCCCGCGGCATCGAGCCCTCGACGGTGAGCCCCGGCGCGCCCTTCTTGAAGTAGATGAGCGGCTCCTTTCCGTCGCCCACGCTACGCCGCTCCCCCGCCACGTCGACGATGGCCCCGGCGACGCCCCAGTAATCGCCCACGTCGTGCTCCTGGACCTGGCATTCGAGCGACCGCATCCAGGCCTTGTTCGGCGAAGCACCGTGCTCCCCGACCGCGTAATAGAGGATGCCGCTGTCCCGCACGACGTTCTCTCGGGGCGGCCACTTCCTCTCGCCCCACTTGAACTCCATCCGCAGATGGAAATCGCCGTACTCCTGCTTGCCGGTGAGGGCCCCGAAGATCTCGCCCGAGATCCGGATGGCCGGCTTCCCGTCGACCTCGACCACGGTGAAGACCTGCTTGGGGTCCACGTCCAGGCCGAGGGCGGGAGCGCCGCCGATGCCGCGAGCATTCAGCGCGCGTCGGCCCAGGCGAGACCGTCCGCCAGCGGGCCCGCGTCGATGAGCCGCTCGACCTTCTGCTCCTTCAGGTCGATGACGGCGACCTTCCGGCTGGCGTCGCACGACACGTAAGCGACGCGGCCGTCGGGGCGCACCACGACTTCCTGGGGCGCCTTCGGCACGTCGAGCGTGCGCGCGAGCTGCATCGTCTTCAGGTCGAGCAGCCCCACCTTGTTCACGCTGAGGATCGCAATCACCAGCCAGCGGCCGTCGGGGGTGGGCGCGGTGCCGTAGGCGATGCCGGGCAGGGCCACCCATTGCTTGCGCTGGTTGGTCTTCGTGTCGATGACCGCCAACCGCGGCTCGGTCTGGTCGGCGGTGAAGACGAGCCCGTCGTCCACCGACAGCGCGATGCGCTGCGCATACGAGGAAACGGGGATCACGGCGGTGACCTTCCGGGCGGCGAGGTCGATGGCGCTCACCGTCCCCACGTGGACGTTCGACGTGTAGGCGCGCTTGCCGTCCCGCGTGAGGACGAGCATGTGCGACTCCGGCTGGCCGGTGGGAATACGGTCGACGACCTGGTTCGTCTTGGGATCGATCACGGTGATCGTGTTCGTGACCTCGGTCGTGACGTAGAGCCGCCCGTCCGGACCGAACTGCGGGCAGTGCGGGCGCTCGGCGCGGCCGAAGTCGATCGTGGCCACGCGCCGGCGCGACGCGATGTCGATGACGTCCATCGTGTGGCCGTCGGTGCCCGGCCGGCCGACGCCGGAGTTGCCGTAGATCGGAACGAAGGCGGTGCGCCCGTCCGGAGAGGCGATGACCTCGTGCCCGGTGATGCCGCTCTCCTCCACCGCCGCCACCTGGCGACCGGCGACGGGGTCGATGATTCCCAGCGTGTGATCGCCCTTGTTGGCCACGAGCAGGAGACCGCTCGAAGGCGTGGCGGATGCGTTGGTCATGCGCGAGCTCCCTCCCGCCGTCACGGCCAGGACCACCAGGAGCGTAGCCCCGTTGCGCAGCATGGATCCTCCTCGACGAGTGGGGAAAGATACTCCCGTTCGCGCGCGGGTGCCAGCGACGGAAACGTTACAGCCGGGGAGCCGGAAGCTTGACGGCCTGCCCCGGGAATACGCCCTTGCGCCGCAGGCCCCGGCGCCAGACCTTGTCCCCGGCCGTGACGTAGAGCGTGTCGAGCTCGCTTCCCCCGAATACGACGCCGGAGGGGGCCGAGCCGCGGGGCAGGTCGATGATCGCGTTGACGCGCCCGGCCTGGTCGAAGACCTGCAGCCCCAATCGCGTGGCCACGTACAGGAAGCCCTCGGTGTCGACGGCCATGCCACCGGCGCCGGCGGCCGGCGACTCATCCGGCGTCTCGAGCCGATGGAACGGCTGGCCGTGGAGGAGCGCGCCGTCCGGGCCGACCTGGAACGACCACACCCAGCGGCCGCCCGCCTCGTTCGCCGCGAGCAGGGCCTGGTCGGCCGACAGCGTCAGGCCACTCGTCGCGAGACCCTCGTGCGCGACCCGCGGGGCGCCCGGCGCGCCTTCGTACCAGACGCGCCGATGACGAGGGTCACTCCACCAGAGCTCGCCGCGCGCGCCCACGACGAGCTGATCGGCGTCGACGCCATCGGCGACGACAGATTCGTTCCCCGCGGCGGCGTAGGCGACGATACGCCGACGACCGCTTCGGCTCGCGTAGAGCCGGCCGTCGGGGCCGAACGTGATCGCGCGCGCGTCCGCGTCTTCCTTGAACACGCTCGCCTTGCCCGTCGCGTGATCGATCCGGTAGATCCGGCGCCGGTCCGTGAAGTACACGTCGCCGCGAGGGTCGACCGCGGGACTCGCGGCCTCGGCGTGGCCCTGGGAGACGACGCGCCACCCCTGCGCCGGATCCAGGATCTCCGTGACGTAGTGCCGCTCGGCGCCGGGCCTGCCCTTCGACGCGGAGATCGGGTCCTTCCACTCGCGCCACAGCCAGCGCAGCGCATCGGGCAGGACCGCGGAGCCCTGGACGTTGTCGTGCCCCCGGTCGCCCGTGACGAATCGGACGTCGTAGCCCGCGTACTCGAGGGCGCTCGCCATCGCCTGGTTCCCGACCCACCAGTTGCCGCTGTAGATGTCCAGGTCACGGCTGCCGTCCTGGAGGAAGACGCGGATCGGCCGCGGCTCGGTCTTGCGGATGAGGGTCGGGTACGTGTCCCCGGCGCGCAAACCCGTGTAGGAGCCGATGAACGAGAGCACGCGCCGGAACGCGTCGGGCCGGTTCCACGCCACGGTGAAGGCGCAGATGCCTCCCGACGAGGAGCCGCCGATGGCCCTCAGGCTCGGGTCGGCGGTCAGGTTGAGCCTCTTCCCGACCTCGGGCAGGAGCTCCTCGAGCAGGAACCGGGCGTAGCGGTCGCCGAGAGCGTCGTACTCGAAGCTGCGGTTGAAGCGGGGCTGCTGTTCGGCGGCGCGCGCGGGGACGACGCCCGGGTCGACGAAGATGCCGATCGTGACCGGCATCCCGCCTCGATGGATCAGGTTGTCGAAGACGACGGGGACGCGCCACCGCCCGTCGTCGGCGACGAAGCGGCCACCGTCCTGGAACACCATGACCGCCGCCGGCGTGTCCGGCCGGTACTGCGCCGGCACGTAGACCCAGTAGTCGCGCTCCGTGCCCGGGAAGACCGTGCTCGTCCACGTGCGGCGCGTGACCTGGCCGGACGGGACGCCCGGCTGGCGCTCGGAATCGGCCGTGAGCGGATACTCCGTCTGCGCCCGGGCCGACGCGGCGAGGAGCACGGCCGCGAGCAGTAGCGGCTGTCGCATCGCGCCGGGATTCTACCGCGCTCTCTTGACACACTGGCCTTCTCACCACAAGTGCGCCCATAATCCGCCGCCCTCCAGAAGAGCCGGCCTGGCCGGGCGAGGAGGCGGAGATGACGAGAGGCAGGCGGAGATTCCTGCGCGGCGTGGTCGGGGCCACCGGGGCGGCCCTCCTCGGCGGCGGAGGCCGCGGGTCCGCCGCCGCGACCGCCGGCGACGCCGCCGCGCGCGTTCCCCCGGAAGAATCCGGCATCGATCACATCGTCGTGCTGATGATGGAGAACCGGAGCTTCGATCACCTGCTGGGCTGGCTGCCGAACGCGGACGGCCAGCAAGCGGGCCTCACGTACCTGGACAAGAACGGAGTCGCCCACGAGACGCACCCGCTCGCCCCCGATTTCACCGGGTGCGGCTTCGCCGACCCCGACCACTCCTACGCCGGCGGACGCGTGCAGTTCAATGGCGGCGCCATGGACGGCTTCCTGCGCTCGGGGGCGAACGACGAGTTCGCGATCGGATACTACGTGGAGGAGGACAAGCCTTTCCTGAGCGCCCTCGCGCGCCACTACACCACGCTCGACCGCTCCTTTTGCTCGATCCTCGGCCCTACATTCCCGAACCGCATCTTCCTCCACGCCGCCCAGACCGATCGCCTCAGCAACACCCTCGCCCTGGCGACGATGCCGACGATCTGGGACCGGCTCGTCGGCGCGGGCGTGTCCGCCCGCTATTACTACTCGAACGTCCCCTTCCTGGCGTTGTGGGGCCAGAGGTACCTGCAGATGGGGATCGTGCGGCCTTACCTGCAGTTCCTGGCCGACGCCGCGGCGGGAAGGCTGCCCGCGGTCTCGTTCGTCGACCCGCCCTACACGATCTTCGACGACGGCACGGGCGCGGACGACCACCCTCACTGCGACATCCGCCGCGGCGACGCGTTCCTGGCCATGACCTTCCGGGCCGTGGCCAACGGGCCGGGCTGGCCGGGCACGGTCTTCGTCGTGACCTGCGACGAGTGGGGCGGCTTCTTCGACCACGTGCCTCCTCCGCGCGCGCTGGCCCCCAACCTGGTCGACCCCGACCTCGTGGGCGGGCGGGCGCGCCTGGGCTTCCGGGTCCCGACCGTCGTCGCCTCTCCGTTCACCCGCGGTGAGCCGGACGAACCGCGGGTGAAGCACCTCGTCTTCGACCACACCTCCATCCTGAAGCTGATCGAGTGGCGCTTCCGCGTCGCGCCGCTGACCGCGCGCGACGGCTCGTCGAGCGTCGCCAACCTCGTGCGCGTCTTGAACCTTCGCGACGCCCGGACGGACGTGCCCGCGCTGCCCCATCCGGTCGCCCCCCCGCCGACCCCTTGCCCGCCGGGCCTCCAGGCTTCGCGCACGGACTGGGCGGACCTGCGCGACTCGAGCCTGCTTCGGGGCTGGGACCTGCAGCATTAACCCACGCGGCGGTATAGTGTGACCTCCCCTCCCTCCACGCTGGAGGTGGCACCCGAGATGCCCATGGCCGATTCCGATCAGCTCTGCATCAACACCATCCGGACCCTGGCCATGGACGCCGTGCAGCAGGCCAACTCCGGCCACCCGGGGACACCGATGGCCATGGCGCCGGTGGCCTACGCGCTCTGGCAGCGGCACCTGCGCTTCGATCCGAACGACCCCATCTGGCCGAACCGTGACCGATTCGTCCTCTCGATGGGCCACGCTTCGATGCTGCTCTACTCGCTGCTGCACCTGGCCGGCGTCAAGGCGGTGAACCCGAAGTACGAGACCCTCGGGGAGCTTTCGGTCACCCTCGACGACATCAAGCGATTCCGCCAGCTCGACAGCAAGTGCCCGGGCCACCCCGAGTACCGTTGGACCTCCGGCATCGAGACGACGACCGGCCCCCTCGGGCAGGGCGTCGCGACCAGCGTCGGAATGGCCATCGCGTCGAAGTGGATGGCCGCGCACTTCAACCGCCCCGGCTTCCCGATGTTCGGCTTCGACGTGTACGCGCTGGCCGGGGACGGCTGCCTGATGGAAGGCCTCTCGCAGGAGGCGGCCTCCCTCGCCGGCCACCTGAAGCTCGACAACCTGTGCTGGATCTACGACAACAACCGGATCACGATCGAGGGGCACACCGACCTGGCCTTCAGCGACGACGTGGCCACGCGCTTCATCGGCTACGGCTGGAACGTGACCCGCGTCGGCGACGCGAACGACCTGGCGATGCTCGACCGCGCGTTCGAGACCGCGACGGCGACCACGGGCCGGCCAACGCTGATCATCGTCGACAGCCACATCGGCTACGGCGCGCCGCACAAGCAGGACACGCACGCCGCCCACGGCGAGCCGCTCGGCGAGGAGGAGATCCGGCTCAGCAAGCGCTTCTACGGATGGCCGGAAGAGGCGAAGTTCCTCGTCCCCGACGGCGTGCGCGAGAGCTTTGCCGCCGGGATCGGCGCGCGCGGAGCACGCCTGCGCGCGGAGTGGGTCGGCCTCTTCGAGAGCTACAAGGCGAGCCATCCCGCCCTCGCCGACGAACTCTACCGGATGCAGCACCGCCAGCTGCCCGACGGCTGGGAGAAGGCCGTCCCGAGCTTTCCCGCGGACGCGAAGGGCCTGGCCGGGCGTGACGCCTCGGCCAAGGTGCTCAACGCGGTGGCCCAGGCCCTGCCCTGGCTCATCGGAGGCTCGGCGGACCTCGCCCCCTCCACGAAGACCCGCCTGACGTTCGACGGCGCCGGCGACTTCGAGGCCGGCAGCTACGGCGGGCGCAACATGCACTTCGGCATCCGCGAGCACGCGATGGGCGCGGTCCTGAACGGCCTGTCGCTCTCGAAGGTCCGCCCGTACGGCTCGGGCTTCCTGATCTTCAGCGACTACGGCCGCCCGTCCATCCGGTTGGCCGCGATCATGGAGATCCCGGTCATCTACGTCTTCACCCACGACTCGATCGGCGTGGGCGAGGACGGACCGACGCACCAGCCGGTGGAGCATCTGCTGTCGCTGCGGGCGATCCCCGGCCTCGTCACGATCCGGCCCGGGGACGCGAACGAGGTCGGCGAGGCCTGGCGCGTCATCCTGCAGTCCCGCCACGAGCCGGTCTGCCTGATCCTGAGCCGGCAGGCCCTGCCGACACTCGACCGGTCGAAGTACGCGGCGGCGAGCGGGCTCGCCCGCGGGGCCTACGTGCTCGCGGACCCGCCCGGCCGCGATCCCGAGGTGCTGCTTCTCGCGACGGGGAGCGAGGTCTCGCTCTGCGTGGCCGCGCACGAGCTGCTCGCGAAGGAGGGCGTGCGGAGCCGCGTCGTGAGCCTGCCGTCGTGGGAGCTGTTCGATCGCCAGGACCAGGCGTACAAGGACGCGGTCCTCCCGCCGTCGGTCCGCGCCCGGGTGTCGGTGGAGCAGGGCTCGACGCTCGGCTGGGAGCGCTACGTGGGCCCGACCGGCCGCGCCATCGGGATGCGCACCTTCGGCGCCTCCGCGCCGCTGAAGGAGCTTCAGAGGAAGTTCGGCTTCGAGCCGGGCAACGTCGTGTCGGCGGCCCGGGAGCAGCTCACGAGGAGGGCCTGAGCGATGCGCATCGTCGTGGGATCCGACCACGCCGGATACATCCTCAAGCAGGAGCTCGGCGAGGCCCTGCGCCAGGCCGGGCACCAGGTGCTCGACGTGGGGACGAACTCCACCGCGCCGGTGGACTACCCCGATTCGGCGGAGGCGGTGGGGCGAGCCGTGATGGACGGGCGGGCCGAGAGAGGCGTGCTCGTCTGCGGCAGCGGCGTCGGCGCGTCGGTGGCCGCGAGCAAGCTGCCGGGCATCCGCGCCGCGGTCTGCCACGACACCTACTCGGCGCATCAAGGCGTGGAGCACGACGACATGAACGTGCTCGTCCTGGGCGGGCGGATCATCGGCCCGGCCCTCGCCCTCGAGCTGGTGCGCGCCTTCGTGGCCGCGCGCTTCACCGGCGAGGAGCGGCACGTGCGCCGCCTGGGGAAGGTCAAGGCGCTGGAGACGCGCTACCGTTAGCGGCGCTCCCGCGCGCGAAGGGGAGACATCATGGGCACGTCGAACTCGCGTTCCTCGGTGGTGCAGAGCCCGGTGGCGGCGCTGCGGTCGTACGGCCAGTCCGTCTGGCTCGACTTCATCCGGCGCAGCCTCATCGCCGGCGGCGAGCTGGCTCGCCTGGTGGAGGAGGACGGCCTCGGCGGCGTGACCTCCAACCCCGCCATCTTCGAGAAGGCCATCGACGGCAGCAACGACTACGCGGCCGCCATCGAGGAGATCTCGAAGGACCCGCACCTCGAGCCGAAGGACGTGTACGAGCGCCTCGCGGTCCAGGACATCCAGGACGCGGCCGGCGTGCTGCGCCCCGTCTACGACCGCACGAGCCGCCGCGACGGCTACGTGAGCCTGGAGGTCTCGCCCGAGCTGGCGAACGACACGGAGGGCACGCTGCAGGAGGCGCGCCGCTTGTGGAAGGCCGTGGGCCGGCCCAACGTCATGATCAAGGTCCCGGCGACCCCGGCGGGCGTCCCGGCCATCCGGACGCTGATCGGCGAAGGTGTGAACGTCAACGTCACGCTGCTGTTCGCGCGCGCGGCGTACGAGACCGTGGCCCAGGCCTTCATCGCGGGCCTGGAGGCGCGGGCGGCCCGCGGCGAGGACCTCGGTCCCGTCGCCAGCGTGGCGAGCTTCTTCGTGAGCCGCATCGACACGATGGTGGACGCGCGGCTCGAGGAGAAGCTCGAGTCGGCGTCGGCCGCCGACCAGGCACGGCTCGAGGGACTGATCGGCAAGGTCGCGATCGCCAACGCCAGGCTCGCCTACCAGAGCTACAAGGAGATGTTCTCCGGTCCGCGCTGGCAGGCGCTGGCCGCCAAGGGCGCGCAGACGCAGCGCGTGCTCTGGGCCAGCACCGGCACCAAGAATCCCCGCTACCGTGACGTGCTGTACGTCGAGGAGCTGATCGGCCCCGACACCGTGAACACGGTCCCGCCGGAGACGCTGGCCGCCTTCCGCGACCACGGGCGGGCCCGACCGAGCCTGGAAACCGACATCGCGGGCGCGAAGCAGACGCTCGACGAGCTGGAGAAGACCGGCGTCTCGCTGCGCAAGGTGACGGACGACCTGCTCGCCGACGGCCTCAAGAAGTTCGTGGAGCCGTTCACGAGGCTGCTCAAGGCGGTGGAGCGCCGTTGCCGCGAGGCGAACCGGGCGCGGATCAACGGCCAGAACCATTCGCTCCCCCCCGCCATCGCCGCCGACGTGGCCCGGAAGCTCGAGGAGTGGGACGCGCAGGGCGGCACGCATCGGCTGTGGGCGGGCGACGCGTCGCTGTGGACGCAGGGTGACGAAGCGAGCTGGCTGGGATGGCTCGGTATCGTGGAGGTGCAGCTCGAGCACGTGACGCCGCTCGGCCACATCCGCGACGAGGCCCGGCACGAGGGCTTCACCCACGCGCTGCTGCTCGGCATGGGCGGCTCGAGCCTCTGCCCCGAGGTCTGGCGGGAGACCTTCGGCCGGGTGCCCGGCTCACCCGAGCTGCTGGTCCTCGACTCGACCGACCCCGCGCAGGTGACGGCGCGCGCGGACCAGGTCGACCCGAAGAAGACCCTTTTCATCGTCTCCAGCAAGTCGGGCTCGACCCTCGAGCCCAACATCTTCAAGGCGTACTTCTTCGACCGCGTGAGGCAGGCGCTGGGGCCGGAGCAGGCGGGCAGCCGGTTCATCGCCGTCACCGATCCCGGATCGAGCCTCGAGAAGGAGGCGAAGGCCGACGGCTTCCGTCACATCTACCCCGGGGTGCGGAGCATCGGCGGGCGCTACTCGGCGCTCTCGAACTTCGGCATGGTCCCGGCGGCGGTGATGGGCCTCGACGTCGAGCGGCTGCTCGACGAGGCCGAGCGCATGCTGCACGCCTGCGCGCCCGGAGTGCCCGCCGCCGAGAACCCCGGCCTCGTGCTGGGCACGATCCTGGGCGTGGCGGCCACGAAGGGCATCGACAAGCTGACCATCGCCGCCTCGCCGGGGATCCACGACCTCGGCGCGTGGCTGGAGCAGCTCATCGCGGAGTCCACCGGCAAGGAGGGCAAGGGCATCATCCCCGTCGACCGCGAGCGGCTCGCGTCGCCCTCGGCGTACGGCGACGACCGGCTCTTCGCCTACCTGCGCCTCGACGAGGCGCCCGACGCGGCCCAGGACGCGGCGGTCCAGGCGCTGGAGCAGGCGGGCCGGCCGGTCGTGCGCATCCACGTGGCGACCCGGTACGACCTCGGGGAGGAGTTCATCCGGTGGGAGATCGCCACCGCGATCGCGGGGTCCATCATCCACATCAACCCGTTCAACCAGCCCGACGTCGAGGCGAGCAAGCTGGCCACCCGCGCCCTCACCACCGAGTACGAGAAGGCCGGGAAGCTGCCTTCGGAGGCGCCGTTCTTCGAGGGCGAGGGTGTGAAGCTCTTCGCGGATCCGGCCAATGCCGAGGCGCTGCGCGCGGCCGCCGGAGGGGGCTCGCTGGCCGGGTATGTGAAGGCGCACCTCGACCGGGTGCGCGAGGGAGACTACTTTGCGCTCCTCGCCTACGTGGCGATGAACGAGGCCCACGAGAGCGCGCTGCAGGCGAGCCGGCACCGCATCCGCGACGCCAAGCGCGTGGCCACGTGCCTCGGCTTCGGCCCGCGCTTCCTTCACTCCACCGGTCAGGCCTACAAGGGCGGGCCCAACACCGGCGTGTTCCTCCAGGTGACCTGCGACGACGCTCGCGACGTGCCCGTGCCGGGCCAGAAGTACACGTTCGGCGTCGTCAAGGCCGCGCAGGCGCGGGGGGACTTCCAGGTGCTGGTTGAGCGCGGACGGCGCGCGCTGCGCATCCACCTCGGCCCCGACGTCCCCGCCGGCCTGCGCACGCTCGACGCCGCCATCGCAAAGGCGCTCGCGTGACCACGTTGCCTTTCAACGCGGAGGACGCGGAGAACGAACGGAGAGGACGCAGAGACGCACTAGGAGTAACAACAACGGATGGCGCTCGGGTCGCCCGGAGCGGGGGCGTCGGTCGGTGCATGGACAGTCGGGGCGGGCCCGACCGCCGAGCGAGCGAGAAAAGACACGCGCTCCTTTTAAAGCTCGAGCGAGCGTCCCCCGAGGAGGGCGACCCGAGCGCCGACAACGGCAAGTAGAAATAGACAAAGGAATACATATATGCAGTTCGGCATGATCGGTCTGGGGCGCATGGGCGCCAACATGGTGCGGCGGCTGATGCGGGGCGGGCACAAGTGCGTGGTCTACGACCGCTCGCCGCAGGCGGTGGAAGCCCTCGTCAAGGACGGCGCGACCGGCTCGGCCTCGCTCGCCGAGTTCGTGAAGAAGCTCGACCCGCCCCGCGCGTTGTGCCTGATGGTGCCCGCGGCCTACGTGGACGCCTCGATCGGCGATCTCGAGCCGCGGCTGCAGAGGGGCGACACGATCATCGACGGGGGGAACTCGCACTATCACGACGACATCGCGCGGGCGCAGCGGCTGGGCGCGAAGGGACTGCACTACGTCGACATGGGCACGAGCGGAGGCGTGTGGGGCCTCGAGCGCGGCTACTGCCTGATGATCGGGGGCGAGAGCGAGGTCGTGAAGCGACTCGACCCCATCTTCGCGACCCTCGCCCCCGGACGCGGCGAGATCCCCCGCACCGCCGGGCGCGAGAAGCTGGGCGGCACCGCGGAGAACGGCTATCTCCACTGCGGGCCGAACGGGGCCGGACACTTCGTCAAGATGGTCCACAACGGGATCGAGTACGGCCTGATGGCCGCGTACGCCGAGGGCCTGAACATCCTGGCCAAGGCCAACATCGGCAAGGGAAGCCACGAGAAGGACGCGGAGACGACACCGCTGCGCAACCCGGAGCACTACCAGTACGACTTCAACATCGCGGACGTCACCGAGGTCTGGCGGCGCGGCAGCGTCGTCGCCTCGTGGCTCCTCGACCTGACCGCCGCCGCGTTCGCCCAGGACCCCGCGCTCCAGGGCTTCGCCGGCCGCGTCTCCGACTCCGGCGAAGGGCGCTGGACCATCAACGCCGCCATCGACGAGGCCGTCCCGGCCCACGTCCTCACGGCGTCGCTCTACGAGCGCTTCGACTCCCGCGGCGAGGCCGACTTCCAGAACCGCGTGCTCTCCGCCATGCGGTTCGGATTCGGCGGCCACGTGGAGAAGAAGTGAGCGAGGGCCGGCCGCGCTCCGACGCGCTGGTCTTCTTCGGCGCCACGGGCGACCTCGCCTACAAGAAGATCTTTCCCGCCCTCCAGGGCCTCGTCCGCCGCGGGCGCCTCGACGTGCCGGTCGTGGGCGTGGCCAAGTCGGGGTGGACCCGGGAGCAGCTCGTCGAGCGGGCCCGGGCCAGCGTGACCGAGTGCGGCGGCCTCGACCCGGAGGCGTTTCCGAAGCTGACCGCGCTCCTACGCTACGTCGACGGCGACTACGGGGACCTCGCCACCTTCGAGAAGCTGAAAGCCGAGATCGCGGGCGCGCAGCACCCGCTCCACTACCTGGCGATCCCGCCCAGCATGTTCCCGGTCGTCGTCGAAAACCTGGCCCGATCCGGCTGCGCGCTGAACGCCCGGGTGGTCGTCGAAAAGCCCTTCGGGCGGGACCTCGCCTCCGCAAAGGAGCTCAACGCGATCCTGCACAAGGTGCTTCCGGAGGAGGCGATCTTCCGCATCGACCACTACCTCGGCAAGGAGGCGGTCCAGAACATCCTCTACTTCCGGTTCGCCAACGCGTTCCTGGAGCCCGTGTTCAATCGCCATTACGTCGAGAACGTCCAGATCACGATGGCGGAGAGCTTCGGGGTGAAGGGGCGCGGCAAGTTCTACGACGAGACCGGCGTGATCCGCGACGTGATCCAGAACCACCTGCTGCAGATCGTCAGCTATCTCGCCATGGAAGCGCCGTCCAGCACCTACCACGAGGCGATCCGCGACGAGCAGGCGAAGGTGCTGAGGAACGTGCGCCCGCTGAGCGTCGATGACATGGTGCGCGGGCAGTTCCGCGGCTACCGCGACGAGCCCGGAGTGGCGAAGGACTCGTACATGGCCACCTACGCCGCGCTGCGCCTCTGGGTCGATTCCTGGCGCTGGGAGGGCGTGCCCTTCTTCGTCCGCGCCGGCAAGTGCCTGCAGACCACCTGCACCGAGGTCATGGTCGAGCTGAAGTGCCCGCCCCCGGTCGTCTTTGGTGAGGCCAAGCCGTCGGTGGGCAACACCATCCGCTTCCGGCTGAGCCCCCTGGTCGTGATCGCGATCGGCGCCCGGGCCAAGCAACCGGGCGAAGGGATGAAGGGAGAGCCGGTGGAGCTGTCGGTCGTCGAGGAATCCGCCGAGGGGAAGGATGGCCGCATGGACGCGTACGAGCGGCTGCTCGGCGACGCGATGGCCGGCGACGCCACGCTCTTCGCGCGCCAGGACGTGGTGGAGGCGGCGTGGGCGATCGTGGACCCCGTGATCCACGGGCCGAGCCCGATGTACGAGTACGAGAGCGGGAGCTGGGGCCCGCCCCAGGCCGATCGCCTGGTGGCCGAAGTGGGAGGATGGAACACACCGCAATGATCGTGCTCGTGATCGACGTGGGCGGCACGAACCTCAAGGTGAGCGTCGGCGGGACGGGCGACATCATCAAGATCCCGTCCGGGCCCGAGATGACGGCGGCGCTGATGGCGGAGGAGGTGAAGAAGGCGGTCGCGGGGCGCAGCTACGACTGCGTGTCGATCGGGTATCCGGGGCCGGTGGCGAACGGCCGTCCGGCCATGGAGCCCCACAACCTCGGCGCGGGCTGGATGCGCTTCGACTACGCCAAGGCCTTCGGCAAGCCGGTGCGGGTGGTGAACGACGCCGCCATGCAGGCCCTCGGCAGCTACCAGGGTGGCCGCATGCTCTACCTCGGCCTCGGCACCGGCCTCGGCTCGGCCTTCGTGGGCGACGGTGTCCTGGAGCCGCTCGAGCTGGCCCATCTTCCCTACCGCAAGAACCGCACCTACGAGGACTACCTGGGGCTGCGCGGCCTCCAGCGCATGGGCCGCAAGAAGTGGCAGCGCCACGTCGAGAAAGTGGTGGAGCTGCTCCAGCACGGGCTGCAGGCCGACTACGTCATGCTGGGGGGCGGACAGACGAAGGAGCTCGCGACCCTGCCCCCCGGCGTGCGCCTGGGCACCAACGCTCACGCGATCCTGGGCGGGCTTCGTCTCTGGAACAAGGACGAGCCCGCCCCGCGCTCCTCCTGACGCGATGCTCACCCGCCTGTATTTCGTCCGCCACGGCGCCACCCAGCTCACCGCCGAGGACCGTTTCTCGGGCGCCACGGGCGTGGACCTCTCCGAAGAAGGCCGCCAGCAGGTCCAGCGTCTCGCCGAGCGCCTCAGCGGCGACGAGATCAAGGCGGTCTATTGCAGCTCGCTCGGCCGGACCCTGGAGACGGCGCAGATCCTGGCCCGTCCGCACGCGCTCACGCCGATCCCACGGGACGGCCTGCGCGAGATCAGCCACGGGCGCTGGGAGGGACTCACGAGGCGTGAAGTGGAGGAGCGCTATCCCGAGGAGTACTCGGCGTGGGAGGAGGATCCGTTCACGTTCGCGCCGAAGGACGGCGAGTCGGGTCTGGCCGTCCTCGCCCGCGCGCTGCCCGTGATCCGCGAGATCGTGGTCGCCCATCCCGATCAGCTCGTGCTCGTCGTCTCCCACAAGGCGACGCTGCGCCTGATCCTCAGCAGCCTCCTCGGCTTCGACGCGCGCGGCTATCGTGATCGGCTCGATCAGTCCCCCGCCTGCCTCAACGTGGTGGACTTCAAGGATCCGGTCCGGGCTCGTCTCATGTTGTTCAACGACACGTCGCACTACGCCGGCCGGCCGCGCCGGCCCGACCGCAACCTGTCCAAGTGGTGGGACGCGGTGAAGAGCGGTCCATCCAAGTAACGCCGCGTCCTTTGATCCTCTCCCCTCTGCGCCCTTCTCGACTTCGATTTGCCATATATGATATATGTCGTAGCCGACCGTCCTTATTTAACTCTCACGAGGAGCTGTGGGTTTCGAACCGACATCCCAGCCGCTGGGATCGCCGCCGCGCGAGCCACCCAGGGCCGTCAGCCGGCGCGCTTTGCTCAGCCTGGACTTCGCCGCCGCTGGCGAGGGGGCCGACTACTGGATCCGCGTTCACCGCCGGGCGATGGCCTGCCGGTTCGAAGTCACGCTTTCGGGCGAAGATGCCCGTCACGTTCGGGCCGCCCGCGACGTGCTCGACGAGATCGATCGGATCGAATCCGCCCTCACGGCATTCCGGGAGACGAGCGACCTCGTCCAGCTCAACAAGGCCGCCGGCCACGCGCCCGTGGCCGTCGACGACGCGCTTTTCGGCCTGCTCCGTCTCTGCCGCGAGCTCCACGCCCGCACCGGCGGCGCCTTCGACGTCACCACGACGCCGCTCAGCCGCTGCTGGGGTTTCTTGCGGCGCGAAGGCCGGCTGCCATCCGCCGAGGAGATCGCCGCCGCCCGCGCGCTCGTGGGCATGGACGGAGTCGAGCTGGATGAAGCCGGCCGCACCGTCCGCTTCCGCCGGCCGGGAATGGAGCTGAACCTCGGAAGCATCGGCAAGGGCTACGCCCTCGGGCAGGTGGCGGCCCGGCTGCGGCAGCGGGGCGTCCGCCACGCGCTGCTGTCCGCCGGGGGAAGCAGCGTGCTCGCGCTCGGGGGCCACGGCGCGGGATGGGTCGTCGATCTCCGCTCGCGGCAGGTGAGCCGCGATCGCCTGGCCCGCGTGCGCCTGCGCGACGCCGCGCTCGCCACGAGCGGCGCCGGGGAGCAGTTCGTCGAGGTCGGGGGCACCCGCTACGGCCATGTCCTCGATCCGCGCACGGGCTCGCCCGCCGCGGGCGTCCTCAGCGCGTCGGTGATCGCCGCCGGCGCCGCGGTCGCCGACGCCCTCTCCACCGCGTTCCTCGTGGGCGGGATCGAGCTGGCTCGCCGCTACTGCGCCGACCACCCCGGCACGCTCGCCCTGGTGACGCCCGACGACGGATCGGAGCGGCCCCGCGTCTTCGGGCATTGCCCGGGCGCGACCCTGGAGGGGGCATGAACGACGTCGAGATGTCGCTCTCGCGCGGCCAGCAGGTGAGCCTGGTGCTGCTCCGCACGCTCGTGGGCTGGCACTTCCTGTACGAGGGCTATTTCAAGCTGCTGCGGCCGGCGTGGAGCCGCGACGGGACGCCGCTCGCCGCCTGGAGCTCGGCGGGCTACCTGCACGCGGCCAACGGACCCTTCGCCGCGCTCTTCCACCGCCTCGCCGACTCGCCCTGGCTCGGGAGGGTCGACACGGCGGTCGCGGCGGCGCTGATCCTCGTCGGGCTCTCCCTCACGCTGGGGCTCTTCACGCAGGCCGGATGCGCGGGCGGGCTCGCGCTGCTGGCCCTGTTCTATCTCTCGCAGATCCCCACCGCCGGCGTGCCCCAGCCGCAGACGGAGGGCGCGTACCTGTTCGTCAACAAGAACCTGATCGAGGCGGGGGCCGTGCTCGTCCTGCTCCTCTTCCGCAGCGGCCGGATCGCCGGCCTCGACCGCCTGCGCCACGAGCCGCGCCCCCGCGTCGCTCCCGCCCAGGAGGCGGCGTCATGAACCTGACCCCGGAGCAGCAAGAGCTCGGCCGCCGCAACTTCCTCAAGGCCCTCGCGGGCACGCCCGCGCTCGCCGCTCTCGCCGCCGGCGCGGCCATGAAGGGCCCGGTGAAGGGAGGGCCGGTCCGGGTAGGCTATGTCGGCATCGGGGGCCAGGGCCGCGTGCTGCTGGAGCAGACGGATCCCGCGTACGCCGACGTCCTCGCCCTGTGCGACATCAACCCCCTGTCGCTCGCCAGGGCGGACGAGGTCCTGAAGAAGAAGGGCCTGCACCCGGCCCGCCACTACGCCGAGTGGAAGGAGATGCTCGAGAAGGAGAACCTCGAGGCGGTGATCATGGCGCCCCCGCTGTGGATGCACGCCGACATCGCTTCCGGGTGCATGGAGGCGGGCAAGCACGTGCTGTGCGAGAAGATGATGGCGTGGGACGCGGCCGGTTGCGAGCGCATGCGGGACACCGCGCGCAAGACCGGGAAGATCCTCGAGATCGGCTACCAGCGCAACTACAACCCGATCTACCAGGCCGCGCACGAGGGCATCGTGAAGGCGGGCCAGCTCGGCGACGTCTACCACTCGCGCATCGTCTGGCACCGCAACGGGACCTGGAGGCGCAAGGGCGATCCGCCCTCGCCCAACTACGATCCATCCCGCTGGGGCTACCCCGACTATGACCACCTCATCAACTGGCGGCTGTTCTGGCGCTACTCGCGGGGGCTGCATGCGGAGCTCGCCAGCCACCAGGTGAACATCGTGAACTGGTTCTTCGGCGCGGAGCCGGAGGCGGTCGTCTCCTCGGGGGGCGTCTACCGCTTCCCCGAGGGCGGCCGCGAGGTCCCCGACCACGTGTACTCGACCTTCGAGTACCCGCACGGCCGCACCGCGGTCTTCACCTCCATCGAGTCCAACGCCTACGACCATTACTACGAGGCGTTCTACGGCACCAAGGCCACCCTCATCCTGCGGGGCGAGACCGAGGCGTACCTGTTCGACGAGGGCGGGGAGCGGCCCACGACGGTGGACGTGGCCCTGAAGGGGTCGGGGCCCGCGCTCGACGCCTCCGAGAGCCGATCGGCCGAAGCGGCGGGCTCGTTCAAGGGCGCGGCGCCGGAGAAGATCGAGCGGGTGGCCGCCTATCGGCTGGAGGTCTCGGGCTTCTGCTCCTCGATCCGGACGGGAAAGCCCCTGGCCTGCGGGCCCGACCGCGCGATCGGGTCGGCCAAGGCGTGCATCGCCGCCGCCGAAGCGGTGGAAAAGAAGACCACGAGGCTCAGCATATGACCAAAGGTGCGAGCGGAGCGGGATCTACTCCCCCCGGGACCGCAGAGCGGTCCCGCCAGATGAGCGGCGGCGAATTCACTTCGCCGCCGCGGACGACGCGAGCGGGGGGTCTGGGGGGTGCGCCGCTAGCACCCCCCAGCTCGATGAAGGACACGCGTCACCGCACCAAGCAGGAGTTCGTCTACCGGACGCTGCGCGAAGCCATCATCCGCTGCGAGCTACCCCCCGGCGAGCGGCTGGTGATCGACGACCTCGCGCGCCGGCTCGCGGTGAGCGCCATTCCCGTGCGGGAGGCGCTCCAGCTCCTGCAGTCCGAGGGGCTCGCCGTCAACG
>Ga0207646_10002939_pt1 | contig 19757 bp, 20 predicted proteins | sample KBSK5502metaG_FD_184343 | JGI IMG/M metagenome (GOLD analysis project Ga0207646, IMG submission 184343) | Corn, switchgrass and miscanthus rhizosphere microbial communities from Kellogg Biological Station, Michigan, USA - KBS K5-50-2 metaG... | ecosystem: Host-associated > Plants > Roots >...
TCCCAATCGCGACGAGTTCGGGGTTCTCGCGGATCGGATGAACCACATGAGCGAGGAGCTCGAGCGGTTCGACAAGGAACAGCGCCGCGCCGCCGCCGAACTCGGCCGTCTGAACGACCAACTGGCGCAAACGAGCAAGGCCAAGTCCGAGTTTCTCGCCAACATGAGCCACGAGTTGCGTACGCCGATGAACGCGATGCTCGGCTTCACGGAGATGCTCCTCGACGATCTCTATGGCGAAGTGCCGGCCGCGCTGAGGGAGCCGATCATGGACATCCAGGTGAACGGGCGGCACCTGCTGCGCTTGATCAACGATGTTCTGGACCTGTCCAAAATCGAGGCTGGCCGCATGGAGCTGGCCCTCGGCGAGTATTCCGTACGCGAAGTCGTCGACATCGTCCACGTCTCGCTGCGTTCGCTGGCCGCCGAGAAGGGTCTCGAATTCGTCACCAGCGTCCCCGACGATCTTCCCGTCGCTTACGGGGATAACAGTCGCCTCACGCAATGCCTCATGAACCTGGCGGGCAACGCAATAAAGTTCACCAAGCAGGGGCGGGTTGAAATCGGGGCGGAGCTTGCGGGGGACGAGCTCGTCTATCGCGTATTTGACACCGGCATCGGTATTCCGCAGGACGAGCTGGAGAACGTCTTCGCGGAGTTCCGGCAAGTGGATGCGACCGTCACCCGCGAGTTCGGGGGGACGGGTCTCGGACTCAGCATTACGAAGAAGTTTGTGGAGATGCACGGCGGCCGCATCTGGGTCGAGAGCGAAGTCGGGAAGGGCTGCACGTTTTTCTTCGCTGTCCCGCTTCGGACGAAAGACGAGGGCGTATGAGCGAGCAAACGATCCTTTATATCGAAGACAACGAGTACAACCGGAAGATCGTGCGGCAGCTGCTCAGCCGCACCTCGTACCGTCTGATCGAGGCCGTGGACGGCGAGGGCGGCGTGGCCCTCGCACAACAGGAATTGCCTAATCTCATACTCATGGACGTGCAGCTGCCCAAGATGTCCGGCCTCGATGCGACACGGGTCCTGAAGGCGGACCCCCGCACGAGTCACATCCCGATCATCGTGATTACGTCGTTTGCGCTGAGCGGTGACCGGGAAAAAGCGGCGGAGGCGGGCGCCACCAGCTATCTCGCGAAGCCGTACAGCCCGCGCGAGCTTCTGGCTTTGGTTCGCCAGTATCTTCCGGAGGCTGATTAACCAATCGGAGGTGACAAGATGACAGCAAGCCGTCGAGTTCCCGCAACCGCCGCTTCCGCCGTGCTTGTCTTTTTGCTGAGTCTCGGCGCTATGCGTGTACACGCTGCGGGCGAGCAGGCGGAGCAGTTCACGCCGGAGTTCCGCCAGATGCACACGAGCTTCGACCAGAAACATACGCCGAAGATCGTCGCTCCAGAATCGGTCAAGCGCGGCGAATGGTTCACGGTGACCGTGAGCGTGGGCGCCGGAGGCCAGCACCCCTCGCTCTCCGAGCACTTCGTTCGCTACATCGCGCTTTACAAGGACACCGTGGAGATCGCGCGCGTCTATCTCCATCCGGTGTACTCGTTGCCGACGGTGACGCTTACTATCGCGCTCGACGAGGGCGGGTTGCTGCGGGCGGTGGAGGAGCCCACCCACTCGGCGGCGTGGGAGGCCTCGAAGAAGATCGAGGTTCTTCCGTAGGAACCCGACAGGCTCCCTAGCCGAACTTCTCTCAGGGAGCCTTCATCTCGACGGTGATCCGCGCAGGCTGCTGGTCGCCGACCGTGACGCTCGCCGGGACGGTGCCCAGGCGTTCGTGCCAGACCTGCAGCTTGTACTGGCCCGGCGGCAGGTTGTCGAAGGTGAACTGTCCATCCGCACCGGTAATGGCATAGAAGGGGTGGGCCGCCACGACAACCCATCCGACCATCCACGAGTGGAGCTCGCAGTTGATGCGCACGATCTCGGGCTTGTCGAAAGTGATCGGAATCGTCCGGCTCTTCGGCTGCGTGCGGTTGAAGGAAGCATTGAGTTTTGGACTGGCGCGTATGTTGTGTAGAAGGCGGTCGCTATTCAGAAAGTCCACGGTGCCGCCGGCGGGAACGACCACGAGGCGGGGAATGAACACGCACCCGTTCTGGTCCATCTCGACCTTTTCGGCTTGGGCCGGCGACGCCGCGTTGGCCGGCGGGTTCTCGAGCCATACCACCGCATTCCTGAGCTCTTTCTGAGGCGATAGCACCAGATCGCCGACGTCCTTCGCCGTGCCGCACACGTATTGATCGATGGTTATGTCGACTTTTTTGGGAGGTGGAACGGAACCGACGAAGACAACCTTACCCTTGATGGCGGCGCTGAGGCCAAGGCCCGGCATGCACAGCAGCCCGACCACCATGACGGTCAGGATTCGCGCGAATCGAATTGCTCGCATTCAACGCTCCTAGCCTATCTCGCAACACCTTCGTTGCCGCGGGACACACCTATCCGCTTAGCGCACCGAAACCCGGGTACGGGCGAGGTTAGTCCGGCCTGCCGCCCGGGTCAAGAAGGACCAAGCTACTTCGGAACGCCACGTCAGGCGATGTCCTACCTCGATTGGACCGCACACTGACAGAAAATCAAGAATTCGTCTGACCGACTGCACACCATGAAATCCATAGAATTGTCGGCGTCAACTCATACGACAAATCGAAATAATCCAGAACGCCGGTTGTCTTGTGCCCCACATCTTCGAAACCGGTATGTGTGCTTGCGTACGAACAGGACGCGCGCTAAATGTTTCATTGACACTTGCTGCCGGTCCGTGCGATTCGCTGCCTGCGTGGGCCGGCTTTGTTTAATTTCCAATGTCAACGTCCACGCAAATTTTCCTCCTGACCGCATTGTTGGTCGCGGCGTGGGCTCCTGCTGTGCACGCCGAGAAAAAGACGGTGTGCAGCATCACCGTCAATTCTCCCGACGAAAAGGAGACGTTTCGCCGAAGCCTGCCCGCTGACAAGTATCAGTTTGTCGAGCTCGTGGAGCGCGGCCGTCCCGACTGGCTGGAATCGGCATGCCGCCAAGGCGTCCGCTGCGATGTTCTCGTTATCTCCGGGCACTATGACGGGGGCAACGAATTCTTTCCGGATCGACTGGAGGCAGACGAGTTCCTGCCCGTCGCCGAGATGGAGCGCGTTTCGTGCAGCGATTCGTGTCGTGGCTTGTTCTCGCAGCTTAAGGAGGTCTATCTTTTCGGCTGCAACACGCTGAATCCGGAAGCGCTCAGGAGCGCGTCCGCCGAAATCGGGCGAAGTCTGGTCCGTTCAGGGTATTCGCGCGCTGACGCCGATCGCCTGTCGCGTGCATTGAGCGCGCGTCACGGTGAAAGCAGCCGCGATCGAATGCGTCTCATCTTCAAGGACGTGCCGGTGATCTATGGCTTTTCGTCGAAAGCCCCCGTGGGGCCGACGGCGGCCTCGATGCTGGACCGCTATTTTCAATCGGGCGCCGGCGGCGAGATTGGCAGCGGCCGGGCAAGTGCAAGGATGCTCGGACGCTTTTCCGCCAACTCGATGGTCGTCACAAGCGGTTTGAGTGATTCGGACCCGTACGCGGCACATCGACGGGACGTTTGTCAATTCTCCAGCGATCGCTTGTCGCCCGTGCAGAAACTCGGTTTCGTCCATCAGCTCCTGGGTCGCGAGATGGCGGAAGTACGCATGTTTCTCGACCGCATCGAGAAATATACGGCGTCGCTGAGCGAGAGCGAGCGACAGACGCCCGCGGTTGCCCGGGCGCTCGATGCGATCGCGCGCGATGAGGCCGCCCGTACGCGATACCTCGACTTTGCGCGCGATGCCGACCAGCCCGCGGTTCGCGCGCGCATGCTGGCGGTGGCGGGCAGTCTGGGCTGGCTTTCGCCTGCGGAGAAGCGGGCCGAGCTCATGCGGATGATCGGTGAGCAGCTCGCGAGAAACGCGGTGAGTGCGGCCGACGTGGACCTCGTCTGTGCGCTGAACAAGGACCGCGAGCTGGACCAGGAGCGTCATCGGCTGCAACTGTCGCCCACGCAAGCCAGCAAGGTCTCGAGTGCCGCGGTTCTCGCCTGTTTAGGCAGCGAAGAGGCCCGCGCGCAGATGCTGCTGGCGTTGACGAGCCGGAGCGACGAAGAAGTTCAGATCGCACAGGTTTATCTGCGCCATCAGCCGATCGCGGACGTGAACGAGCTTCGCGTAGTTACCTCTGGGATCGCGCGTATGAACGGTTCGAGTGCACAGGTTCGCGCGCTGGACACGCTCGCGGGCCAACACCTTTCGGATCCCGAAAGTCTCGAGGAGCTGACGCGTCTGTTTCCCGTCGCCGAGTCGGCCGGCGTCCAGACGGCCATCGCCGGGATCCTGATCCGTTCCGATTTCAAGACAATCGCCACGCCCGAGCTCGTGCAGTCACTGCGTCAGCATCGCCTGGGGCCTCCCGGCCGCGAAGACCTGATTGACGTCCTTATCCGACGCCTTGCGAGCGCAGTAGCTTCTCCTCGACTCTGAACGCCCGCGTGGATTTTGGGGCGAGGATCCGGCGGTAAGGCGCGCGGACACCCTCTCGACAACAGTCCGCGAGGGCGTATCCCTGGCGCATCGGCCGCACGTCGTGGCCGGGCGGTTCCGCGATCCGGCCCGGACCCCTGTTCCAGGTACGGTAACCGTGCAATACTAGCGCCCTTTTTCGCGCTAGTACCTTGCATGTCGGCTTCCCTGAAACTTGCCCTGCTGGCTGCCTTGTTGGTCGTCGCGTGGACTCATGATGTGCGCGCCGACAAGAAGACGGTATGCACGATTACCGTCAACTCGCCCGACGAAAAGGAGATATTTCGCCGGAGTCTGCCCCAGGACGATTTTCAGTTCGTCGAGCTGGTGGAGCGCGGTCGACCCGATTGGTTGGCATCGGCCTGCCGCAAGGACGTGCGCTGCGATCTTCTCCTCATCTCCGGCCATTTCGATGACGGCACCGAGTTTTATTCGGATCGGCTGGATGCGCGCGAGTCCTTGCCCGTCGACGAGATGGAGCGCGCATCGTGTAGTGACTCATGTCCTGGATTGTTCTCCCAGCTCAAGGAAGTCTATCTATTCGGCTGCAACACTTTGCAAGCGCAACCGCTCAGGAGCGCATCGGCCGAGATCGCGCGGAGTCTTATCCGTTCCGGGCATTCTCCGGCCGACGCCGAGAAGTTGTCGCGGCTATTGAACGAGCGGCACGGCGAAAGCAACCGAGATCGCATGCGCCAAATTTTCAAAGACGTGCCGGTGATCTATGGCTTTTCGTCGAAGGCACCGCTTGGACGGACGGCGGCCCCGATGCTGGATCGCTATTTTCAATCGGGCGCCAGTGGCGAGATTGGCAGCGGCCGCGCGAGCCCTAAGCTGCTCAGTTTATTTGCGCCGAGCTCCATGACCGTCGCCACCGGTTCGAGCGATTCGGATCCACACGCCGGCTTCAGGCAAGACGTCTGCCATTTCTCCGATGATCGCCTGTCGGCTGCGCAGAAGCTCGGCTTCGTCCACCAGCTCCTCAATCGCGAGATCGCGGAAGTACGCATGTTTCTCGACCACGTCGAGAAATATGCGGCGTCGCTGAGCCAGACCGAGCGGCAGGCGCCGGCGGTTGCCCGGGTGCTCGGCGAGATCGCGCGCGATGAGGCCGCGCGTACGCGATACCTCGACTTCGCGCGTGATGCCGATCAACCCGCGATTCGCGCGCGCATGCTGGAGCTGGCGGCAACGCTCGGCTGGCTTTCGCCCGCGGAAAAACGAGCCGAGCTCGTGCGGATGATCGGCGATCAGCTCGCGCGAAACTCCCTGAGCGCGACCGAGGTGGGCCTCGTGTGCGCGCTGAACAAGAACCATGAGCTGGACCAGGAATCGCAGCAACTTCAAGCGTCGCCCGCGCAGGCCGACAAGGTCCCTCATGCTGCAGTCCTCGCGTGCTTGGGAAATACCGACGCTCATGCGCGGGTACTTCGCGCGCTGACGAGCTCAAGTGAAGAGGAAGTTCAGATTGCACAGATTTATTTGCACTACCGACCGATCGCCGATGCGACCGAGCTGCGCGGTATTGCGACGGGAATCGCGCGCATGAACGGCTCCGATGCGCAGGCTCGCGCCCTCGACACGCTCGCGCCGTATCATCTTTCCGATCGCGAGAGTCTGGAAGCTCTGACCCGGTTGTTCCCGCTCGCAAAGTCGGTAAACGTGCAGAGGGCTATCGCCGGTATCCTGATCCGTTCCGACTTCAAGACGATTGCCACACCGGAGTTCGTGCAAACACTTCGTCAAAGTCGGCTGAAGTCTCAGGACGGCGCAGATCTGATCGACGTTCTCATCCGCCGCTTGCAAAGCTCATAAGCCGGCGAATTGACCTGGCCCGATGCGGCAATGCAACACGGGCAGGTGCATACCTCAATAATGTGGCAACAAGTTGATTATATAGAAATAATAGACGGAGCTGGGCCCTCGGAATTGCAAGGGCTCCTTTCGGGGGCTGGCTCGTCAAGTGTGAATATTCACCTTTTCAGACGGGCGCACTTAGCCGATACTGCGGACCGTCATCGTTCAACGCCCGGAAAGGGGACCTATCAATGACTCGGAATAAGCAAACGCTGTTTGTTGCAGTAGCGGTGTTCGCGGTTGCTGGTCTGGCGATCTACATGGCCGACTTTAAGCCGGACGCGCTCAAGCACGCCATGGGAACCCAAGCCGCGAATCCGGCCAATCCGGCCAATCCGGCGAATCCCGCCAATCCGGCGAATCCCGCGAATCCGGCGAATCCGGCAACTTCCGCGAATCCTGCGAATCCTGCGAATCCTGCGAATCCGGCGAATCCCGCCAATCCGGCGAATCCGGCTAATCCGGCCAACCCCGCGAATCCGGCCAATCCCGCGAATCCGGCAAACCCCGCGAATCCGGCGAATCCGGCAAATCCGGCGAATCCCGCGAATCCAAGTTAGGAATCAGGATTTCGCAGGAGATCGTTCCTGCCGCGGTGATCGTGGCTAGTTATGGGAAGCGGTAGCCGATGGGCTGCCGCTTCTTGTTTTGTTGCCGCCGACCTGACATTCCACCACGATGACTCACTACCAGCCCATCAGCTACGCCATTCTCATCGCTGGCGTCATCCCGCTGGGGTTTCTTTACCTGATCAAGTGGCTGAATTTCTTCGAGACCCACCGCTTCAGATACATCCTTCTGGCGCTGGTCTGGGGCGGCATCTCCTTGGAGCTCGCGTACCTTGTCAACCATCCGCTCAAATTGATCTTTGGGTTGCCCTTCGTAGCAACTCGCACCGGGCCGGCAGGAGAGGAAATCTTCAAATCGCTCGTTCTGCTCTATCTCGTGCGCCGCGGTGCCATGACGTCCTTCGTTGACGGTGCGGTCTATGGCTTCGCGTCGGGGATCGGATTCGCCATCGTCGAGAACATGCTGTACCTGAGCCGAGTGGACGTGGATACGGGAGTGGTCATCGGCACCACGCGCGCCTTCTTGGCTTCGGTGCTTCACGGCAGCACGTCGGCGATTGTCGGCATGGCCGTCGGCGGCTTTCCGCTCGGTCGCGTGAAGCATCCGCTCCTTGCCTGGCTCATCGGTCTGGTATTCGCAATTGCGATCCACACTACGTACAACGTGACAGTGTTCCAAAACTTCGTGTCCGGGCACACAGAGCTATTGGTTCTTGCAGCTGTTGCTCTTGGTGCACTAGCGCTGGTCGGCGGAACGATCATGTGGGGCCTGCGCCGCGAGCGCAATCGGCTGCGCAAATCGCTCGGGATGAAAGCGGGCGTATCGAAGGGCGAAGCGATGCTTGTGCAGCGCGTCGAAGATCTTGATGACTTGCTGGCGCCGATCGAAGAACGGTATGGAGAAGTCAAGCGCGAGCAGGTAGCGAACGCCCTGCTTCTCGCGGCTCAACTGGCGATGAAGCAGGATCTGATACGGAAAACCAAAGATCCTGAACTGCGCCTGGAGCTCGCCCCGCAGATCACCGAGCTGAAGCGAGACCTGAAACAGGCGCGACGCGACGTGGGCATTTATGTCATGTCCCATGCTCGCTCGATCATTCCGAAGACGACTTGGTCGCTATGGGCGCGCGTCGGGCAGATACTGTCCAAAATGGAGCCGCCCCGCACCAATCTCTGGGAGGTGCTGAAGGCCGCGCTTGTCGGGCATAATGCGACGGGCGAAGGGATGCATGCCCGGATCCAAGCCGAGCTGGGCGTCAGGGGCCGGGCCGCGGCGTTGGCGACGGAGGGCGAGGAGGACTAGGGTAGTCACCAGCAACCTGTGCAACAATGCGCATGGCGCGTGCCGCATCGAACAAGCACAGGGGCATCTCATTTCATCTGGGGAGGCAGCAGTGAAATGTTTCTTCGACGATAAAGAAGCTTGCGGCGTGTGCCGCTTCTGCGGCCGGGCCACGTGCAAGGATCACGCCGAGAAACGTCTGCCGTATATCGCGACGGTTTTTGTCGGAGCGAACAGCACCCCGAAGGCTGTAGTCGTTGCGGATGCGCTATGGTGCGGCGTGTGCAAGCCCGAAGCGCAGCCGGTGCCGATGCCGGAAATCTACTGACCCGAGTTGCGAGTCGGCTGCGTCTATAGCGGCGACTTCTCGATCTCGGCGTACGCCTTGCGCGCGCTCTCCAGGTTGCGCTGCGCTTTCTTGACCTTCGCGGCGTTGCCGCTCGCTTCGACCTTCTTGAGCTCCGCCTCGCGCTGGCCGACCCGGCGCTGCGCCTGCTCCAGCGCGACCCTGCGCTTCTGCTTGAGGCCGTCGTCGCTGCAATGGCCCATCTCGGCACGGGCGCGCTCCAGGCTGGCGAGCTGACGGGTATTGCCCTTGGCCTTGGCTTGAGCGATGTCGGCGTCGAGCCGGCAGGCCTTGGCGGCGCAAGGTTCCAGCGTATCGCAGGATGCGGCGGCCCTGGCAAGCGGAGCCGCGACCGAAACGGCGGTTGCGATCGCGATAAGCATGGACCAGCGACAAGCGGTCATCTTTTTTCCTGCTCCCTCAGGCAGGCGACGCTCATTCTAGCAGTGTCACATTTGCGCCGCACTCCGGGTACTTGCGCGGCTACTGGCGACACGAAAGCGACCGACGCTTGACGCGATCTGGCGATTCACAGAGCTACCTTGCCGCCGCGGGCGGGGGCGCCTGGAGCATCGACGCGCTGCGCCGGTTAATGTGGTCTGCGCCAAAGGCTTGCCACGCCGCTGGCATTTTGTCCTACAGCATTTTCGGATGGCTGCCGATATTCGCGATATCTGACTAGCGCTATCGTTTCATTGTTGACGCTGATGAGGGCGGTAGCGCAATGGGTTTACGTTCACTGTGGATTCCTGGATTGTGCGTGGTGGTGAGCCTCGCACAGGCGCAGGAAATTCACAAATGCGTCGGTCCGGACAGCATTACCTACCAGAACGTTCCCTGCCTATCGGGGCAACAGGAGCAGGTGTTTGCATCCAACGCAAGGAACCAGAGTCGTCAGGAGCAAGCTCCTGCATCTGCCGCAAGAAACGAAAGGGCTCGGGACGCCTACGCCTCTCGATCGCGCGAGGCAAACCGTTATGCCGGCACTCCCTTTGCCGCGACGACATTGTTCATCGGCACGACGGACACGCAGGTGCTCAATCTCCCAGGCTGGGGCCGGCCCGCCCAGATCCTGCGAAGCAAGGCGAGCCAGGGATGGCGCGAGCAATGGATCTACAAGGATGCCGCAGAGGAGTGGCGCTTCCTGTACTTTGAAAACGGCCGCCTTGTGACGCGGGACGAAGCGACTGCGCCAGCGATGCAAGCTCGGATCTCGTCCGAGCAAGAACTTCCGCGGTAGATAACCACTTCAGAGCTTCAACGCCTTCCCGTAGCCGGTGAGCTCGAGATAGCCGCGGCCGATCTCGCGCCCTGTCTGAACCGCGCGCACCGCGCCTTCCCAGTAGATCGTGCCGATGCCGGCCCGCGCATCCAGCTCCTGATCGTCCATGAGCGGCTCCAGAGCGCACTCCATAGCGCCGGCGCGGACAGTCATCGCGACCGGATAGTCGATTTGTGTGCGAGCAGAGCGCCATCGACGTTGCGGCGCAAATTGAATCTCGGCCGGCGCGAAGCTGCGCACGCTTCCATCCCGGGCGCGGTGGCTGCCGCTCGCCCACAGCGCACCGCCGGAGCGATCGCGCATGCGGAAGGCCATCAGCGCGCCGCCGTCGTCGAGGTTGATGCCGATCCAATCCCAGCCGATAGCGCCCGCCGCCATGTACTCGCTCGACCATTCGTGATCGAGCCAGGCGGCGCCGGTGACGTTCGCATCGCGGCCACCGGCTGCGACTTGCCCCGTCACGGCGAGCTGCGGCTGACTGTAGTAATAACTCGCTTGGAGCGGATTCGGGCCTTTGCGTGACACGCCGGCCTCGCCCTGAAGCAACACCGGTTGCGTCGGCGCGAATCGAAGATCGAGGCGGAAATCCCGCGCGGCGATCCGCGCGCGGTAGCTGCCTTCGATGAGCTGCAGCGACCAATCTCCGATCCACACATTGGTTGTGCCTTCGAGCGCAGCGGCGATGTCGAAGCCCGTGCGCGCGGCCCGCTGGTCGTGGCGCAACCGTCCGTAGCGCGGATCGGCGATCGCGGCGTGCGCAAATAGAAGTTGGTGTGCTGCGAACCGGCTCGGACTATCCTCCGCAACCCCGGGCCGATGGCGGAAGAAGGTGACTTGGAAGCCGGCGGCGTTGCCGCTCGTATCTTCGAGCCAGCCGGTGACGTACCACCATTCGTTGCGAAAGGCAGGATGGCTTCCGTAATCCTGCGGAAACCGCAGTGGCCGGCCCGCCGTTACTTCTGGATACGCCTCTGCTGCGCGTGCTGTGGCGGGGAGAAGCAGCAAAGGGCTTGCGAGGAAGGCACGTCGCTTCATTGCGATTTCCGCGGTCGACGACGACGATGGCTCACCAGTCGTCCTTTACGGCCCGTACGACGTCATCGCTCATCGCCTTACGCCCGCTCGCCCAGGCAGTGAGCGTTGAAAGCGCGAGCACGACGAGCGCAGCCGCGGCGAGCGTCGCCCACGGAACCGAGACGCCCATGCCCCAATGGAACGATTGCCGGTTGACGACATGAATGAGAATGAGGCTAATGGCCGAGCCCAAGCCTAGTCCGACGACGAGGCCGATGCCGCTGACGGCCAGCCCTTCGCTGGCGAGCATTGCGCCGACCTGTCGCCGCGTCATGCCGATATGCCTCAGCACGCCGAACTCGCGCCGCCGCGCCAGCACGAGTGCGCCGAAAGACGACGACAATCCGAGCAAGCCGATCACCACGGCGGCGAGCTCGAGCGCGTAGGTGACCGCAAACGTGCGATCGAAGATCTTGAGCGAGAAGTCGCGGACTTCGCCGGGCGCGGCGACGTCCAGCTTGCCGCCTCCCGGGACCTCGCGCGCGATCGCCCGGCTCACTTGGTCGAGATCGGTTCCGGGCGCGAGCCAGAGAGCGCCGTTGGTCGCCGTTCGGTCGCCGGAGAGGGCGACATAGCGCTCGCGCTCGATCACGACCGCTCCCTGAGGCCGCGCGTAATCGCGCCACACGCCCGCGACCGTGAACGCACTCGGCTTCCCTGCGATCGGCAGCTCGACGACCTTTCCGGCCGTGAAGCCGTACAAATCGACCATCGCCTCGTTGACCCAGGCCGGCGGTGGAGTTCCCGCGGGCGGCGTCGACGGAGCGCCCACCAATGCAAGTCTTCGGCCCGGATCGTTCGGGTCGATATCCCTCGCGAGCAGTACGACACGCGGCCGCGACGGGTCGAGCAGAAGCTGCTGCTCGCGGACAAACTCGGCGCGCCGCACACCTGGAAGCGCGGCGATTCGCGCCTGGTCCACGGGCGTCATGTACGAGGTGTCACCGGCCGCGGCGGCTCGAACGTAGACGTCGGCCGGGAGGATGCGCTCGAGCCAGAGGTCGAGCGCATCGCGGAACGACGTCACCATGATTGCCATCGATATCATCAGGCTCATGCTGGCGACGATCGCCGCCAGGCTCACTGCAGCCTGTCCGGGGGCGCCGCGCAGCTGCAGGAGCGCAAGCCGTGACGCCGCGTCGCGCGGCGAGGGAATGACCGCGAGCACCGCCGCAGCGATCCTCGGCATGAGCATCAGGGTGCCGATGAGGAGCAGCGCGATCGCGAGGTAACCAAACAGCGGCAGTCCGGCCACCGGCGGCAGGAACGAGGCGATCGCACCAGCCGCGATCGCGGCCGCGCCGGACCAGATCGGGCGCAACCGGGCGAACGCGCGCTCTTCGTCTCCCGCCTTGAGCGCCTGCGCCGGTGAGGCGCGCGCCGCTTCGAACGCCGGCACCACGCTGCCGAGCACCGCGGCCGCGACGCCGAGGCCGAAGCAAAGCACCAACGCGAGCGGAGCAGGAACGAGTGTCGGCGCAACGCCGCGAAAATAACCCGATCCGAGATCGGGACCGATAAGCCTTACGGCTGCCTCGGCCAGCACGTATCCGGCGCCGAGCCCGAGCACGCCGCCCGCCGCGCCGATCAACGCACCCTCGGCGAGGAGCGAGGCGACCAGGCGCCGGCGCGTGACGCCGAGCACCCGCAGCAGCGCGAATTGCGCGCGCCGCCGGACCACCGCCAACGCCTGCGTCGAGAAGACGAGCAGGCCTCCAGTGAACAGCGCCACGAGCGCGAGAACGTTCAGATTGACGCGGTAGGATCGCGACACGCTCGCGCTGGCCGCGAGGCTCGCCTCGGGACGCTCGACGGCGATGCCGGCGGGCAGGCGCTGCTGGAGCCTGTCGCGAAACGCGGCAAGATCGACGCCGGGCTTAAGGCGCAGATCGACGCGCGTGATCATACCCAGCCGATCGAAGTTGGATTGCGCGCCGGCGATGTCCATCACCGCGAAACGCTGCTGCTCTCCGGCCGGAGCGAGGCCCGCGACGGTGAGCGTCACGTCACGCAGCGCGACTTGGAAGCTTAACGCTCCGCCGGCAGCGAGATCGAGCCAGTGCGCTGCGGCGGGGGAAAGAAACAGCAGGTCCGGGCGGAAAAGATCGAGGCGGTCGCCGGCCTCGGCGATCAATCCGGGCTGGATCTCGGCCGCGCGGAAGGCATCGATACCGACGATCTTCAGCACGTCCTCGCGGTCGGCGAGCTTCGCATCGACCTCCACGACCGGGCTCGCCACCGCTACCTCAGGCAGCCGCGCGAGCTCGGGATACAGGCTTTCGTCGAAACCGCTACGCGGACCGCGGACCTGCAGATCGGCGTCGCCGGAAAGTGTCCGGACACCGAGCGCCAGCTCGTTTTGCGCCGATTGGGTGATGAGCTGCACCGCGTAACCGAGCGCGACCCCGAGCGCGATCGCGAGCACCGACAAGATGCTGCGCGTCCTGTTCTGCGCGAACGCGCCGGCCAAGATCACCCTGACCGCTGCCATTTCCGAATTCATCGAAGGTCAGCCCGGCGCGCGCTCGCGCAGTCCATGTGGCGTCAGCAGCAGCGTCCGGTCGCAGGTTTCCGCAGCCACGCGCGAATGAGTCACCAAAATGCCCGCTGCACCGTTTGCCTTGACCTGTTCGCGTAGCACGCGGAGAACTTGGCTCGCAGTTTCGGGATCGAGGTTGCCGGTGGGCTCGTCGGCCAGCACCAGACGCGGGCCGTGGACCAGTGCACGGGCGATCGCGACGCGTTGCAACTCGCCTCCGGAAAGCTCGCGCGGCGGACTTGCCGCACGCTCGGCGAGACCTACGGCTGCGAGCGTCGCCGCCACCCGGCGCACAGCGTCGTCGTCGGCAATGCCGAGCAGCGACAGCGGCAATGCAACGTTCTGCCCGACGTCGAGATAGGGCAGGATGTGGAACGCCTGGAACACGAAACCCATTTGCGTGCGGCGCAGAAGCGTGAGCGCGTCATCGTCGAGCGTCGTGAGCTCGATGTCGCCGAGCTTGATCGAGCCCGAATCGGCGCGGTCGAGGCCCGCAACGAGATTGAGCAGCGTCGACTTACCGATGCCCGACTCGCCCATCACCGCGACGTAATCGCCGGCCTCGAGCTCCAGGTCGACGTCGGTGAACACGGTCCGCGGCCGGGGCCCGCCGTAGCGCTTGGTCAGGCCGTGGACGGAAAGCATGGCTGAGCGTAGCGGCCGGCGCTCGGCGTGGCAAGCCGCCATGCGACCTCCTGGAAACTCTTTACGTTCGCTTCGCCGGCGTTCCGCGCGATTCGCTGTATTCTCCGCTGTCGGACGCGAGTCAATCGGAGCAAGCGACGATCATGGGGTCGTCGGGAGGTGAGATGGCGGACTACAAGAAGCTCTTCGATCTTACCGGGCGCAAGGCGCTGGTCCTCGGCGCCGCTTCGGGAATCGGCAAGGCGTCGGCGGAAGCGCTCGGCGCGCTTGGTGCCGAAGTCCACTGCGCCGATATCGACCTCGCGCAAGCCGAGGCTACTGCGGCGGCAATCCGCAGCGGGGGTGGGAAGGCGGATTCTTCGCGCGCGGACGCGGCAAGCGGCACCGAGATCGCGGCCCTCGTCGCGCGGGCGAAGAGCACGCTCGGTCGCATCGACATCGCGGTGACGACGCCGGGGATCAATATCCGCAAACTGATCCTGAACTACAGCGAGGCCGATTTCGATCGCATCGTCGACCTCAACGTCAAGGGGACGTTCTTCTTCTTCCGCGAGGTCGGCCGCGTCATGGTGGAGCAGAAGAGCGGGAGCATCATCGCCTCGTCGTCGGTGCGGGCCTTCACCATCGAGCCCGGTCTCGCGGTCTACGGCGCGACCAAGGCTGCGATTTCGCTGCTGGTCAAGGGCTTCGCTGCCGAGGTCGGCAGTTACGGCGTGCGCGTCAACGCGATCGCGCCTTCGATCATCGAAACGCCGCTCTCCGCCCCGATCAAGACCCGTCCCGACATCTACGACACCTATGCCAGACACACCGTCATCGGGCGCTGGGGTCAGCCGCCGGAAGTCGGGAGCGCCGTCGCATTCCTGGCGTCCGACGCCGCGAGTTACATCACCGGCAGCACGCTCTTGATCGACGCGGGCTGGACTGCGATCGACGGTCCGCCGACGGGCTTGACGCAGGTTGGCTGACCGCCCGCAAGATCGCTTCGCTACAGCTTGTCCCGCATCGACGGCGGGTATAGCCTATTCCGGTGGTTGCGACACTGCCGCAACAGGTCTGCCCGCCGACGGTACGTAGCGTTCGCATTGGCGACATGGTCCCCACGCAAGACTTCTCCCGCATTTCGATTCCCACCCCGGAGGTGCCATGAACAAGCTCGTGTCCGTACTTCTGTGGCCTCTGGTCGCGATCGTCGGCGCTTTTGCCTTTGCGGCGCTGGCGCTCGGCCGCGGCGAAACGGTCAACGCAGCGTGGCTCGTCACCGCGGCACTGTCCGTTTATTTCATCGCCTACCGCTTCTACGGCAAGTACATCGCCGAGCGCGTGCTGCAGCTCGACGATACGCGTCCGACGCCCGCCGTGAGGCACAACGACGGCATGGACTACGTGCCGACGAACAAGTGGGTCCTCTACGGCCATCACTTCGCTGCCATCGCGGGTGCGGGGCCGCTGGTCGGTCCCGTGCTCGCCGCGCAGATGGGCTTTCTTCCCGGCACGCTGTGGATACTCGCCGGCGTCGTCGTCGCCGGCGCGGTGCAGGACTTCATCGTGTTGTTCGCGTCGGTGCGCCGCGACGGCAAATCGCTCGGCGAAATGATCAAGATGGAGCTGGGCCCCGTTCCGGGCTCACTCGCGCTCGTCGGCGTGCTCGCCATCATGATCATCATCCTCGCGGTCCTGAGCCTGGTCGTGGTGAAGGCGCTGACGGCGAGCCCATGGGGGCTGTTCACGATCGCGGCCACGATTCCAATCGCGCTGTTGATGGGCGTCTACATGCGGATCATTCGCCCCGGGCGCGTAGGCGAAGCCTCGGCGATCGGCGTCGTGCTGCTGCTCGCCTCGCTTTATTTCGGGCGCGCCGTCGCCGCGGATGCCTCGCTGGGCCCGCTCTTCACGCTGACCGGCACGGAGCTCGCGTGGGCGTTGATCCTCTACGGCGCGATCGCCGCGAGCCTCCCCGTCTGGCTGATGCTCGCGCCGCGCGATTATCTCTCCACATTCCTCAAGATCGGCACGGTGGTGGCGTTGGCGATCGGCATCTACGTCGTCGCACCGCCGCTCGCGATGCCCAGTGTGACGCGCTTCATCGACGGCACGGGCCCCGTATTCTCGGGCACGCTGTTTCCGTTCCTGTTCATCACTATCGCCTGCGGCGCGGTCTCGGGCTTCCATTCGCTGATCTCGTCGGGGACGACGCCAAAGATGATCGAGCGCGAGTCGCACATGCGCTTCATCGGCTTCGGCGGCATGCTCGCCGAATCGTTCGTCGCCATCATGGCGCTGACGGCGGCCTGCGTGCTCGACCCAGGCATCTACTTCGCGATGAACGCGCCGACGGCGGCGATCGGCGCGACGGCCGCCAGCGCGGCGCAGGTCATCTCGAGCTGGGGTTTCACGATCACCCCGGACATGATCGAGCAGACCGCGAAGGACATCGGCGAGACCACGATCCTGTCGCGCGCCGGCGGCGCGCCGACGCTGGCGGTGGGGATGGCGCAGATCCTGGCACAGGCCCTGGGCGGCAAGACGATGGAGGCGTTCTGGTATCACTTCGCCATCCTGTTCGAGGCACTCTTCATCCTCACCGCCGTCGACGCGGGGACGCGGGTCGGACGCTTCATGATCCAGGACATGCTGGGTCATATATACAAGCCGCTCGGGGACACCGAATTCCTGCCGGCGAACGTGCTGGGGACGGTACTGTGCGTCGGGCTCTGGGGCTACTTCCTCTACCAGGGCGTCGTCGATCCCCTGGGCGGGATCAACACGCTGTGGCAGCTCTTCGGTGTGGGCAACCAGATGCTCGCCGGCATCGCATTGCTCCTGTGCACGAGCGTGCTGGTGAAGATGAAGCGCGAGCGCTACGTCTGGGTGACGCTCGTGCCGACGGCGTGGTTGCTCGTCACGACATTGACTGCGGGAATCGAGAAGATCTTCCACAGCGACCCGCGCATCGGCTTCCTCGCGCTAGCGAGCAGGTTCAGCGAGGCGGCGGCGCAGGGCAAGCTGCTCGCGCCCGCGAAGTCGATCGAGGAGATGCAGCGCGTCGCATTCAACAACTATCTCGACGCCGTCGTGTGCGGCGTCTTTGTCGTGCTCGTGCTGGCGATGTGCGTCTACGCGGTGAAGATCTGCCTGCAGGCGCTCAAGCAATCTCAGCCCACCGCGCAGGAAATTCCACCTCTCGGCCCGGCTCAGGGAGCCATGGCGTGAAGATGCGCACCAAGCCAGCAGCGGCGGCCACGGTCGCCGCTGCTCCCGCCGAAGGAATCGCGCCGAACGCGCGGTTGCGCGATCGGATGCGCGCCGTGCGCCAGGCGTGTCGGCAGGTTTTCGGCATCCCCGATTACGAGCGCTACCTCGAGCACATGGCTGTCCATCACGCGGGCGAACCTGTGCTCTCGCGACGCGACTTCTTCGCCCGCTCGATCGACGCAAAGTACGGCAAGAGCGGGCCGCGCTGTTGCTAGGCTCCGGCGAACCGGGTTGCAGCGTTGCCTGTTGGCTACAGCGTCAACTCGCTGGGCGCGATCCTCACGCTGCGCGCTCGCACTGCTAGACGCTGTCCCGGCTCGCGCGGCCGCGGACGTGCGCAAACGAAAAAAAGCCCGGTTGCCCGGGCTTCTCTTACCTGTAATTCGAGCGGCTCAGTCGAGCGGCTTGATATTGGTCGCCTGGTCCCCTTTGGGGCCGGTCGTTACGTCAAAGGACACCTTCTGGTTTTCGCGAAGGCTCTTGTGTCCTTCGCCTTGAATCGCCGAGAAGTGTGCAAACAGGTCCTTGCCGCCGCTATCGGGCGTGATGAAACCAAAGCCCTTGCCGTCGTTGAACCATTTAACTGTACCTGTACCCATGTCTACTTTTCCTGTAATGATGAAATGACGGGCTCGCGCCCGGTGCGGGAACATCAAGGGAGAGAGAAAGACCTGAAGATGTGCCGCCTGAGCGGCTACGACGGACTGACAATTCGCTTGAGGAACCTGCACTTACGTTGTACACGCATCCTGGCATTGCGTCAAATCGTTTTTTGTTGGATTCGTGGGATTCGAGCTCAATACCGGTATATAGTCGCAATATGTGTCGCTCGACGCCTTCGCGAGAATCAGTACGTGGCCCTCCATATTCGATTTACGGAGCCCGATCATGACCGCAAGCGCCGCGTCCGGGGCCAGCTGCGCCTCGCCGATGTTGCGCGATCGATTCCTCAACGCGCTCGATGCCAGCGATGACGCGTTGCTCCGCGATCTGGCCAGGCATCTGCAAAGCTGTACGAATACCCTCCCCAGCACCACCTGCATACTGCTCGGACTTCCGGAAGGAAGCACGTATGGCGTGGGCGCTCTCGCAGTGATCAAGCGGCAATCATGACTATCATGACCAAACAGACGGCTGAAGTTGATTCCGGCGCAACCGCGGTTTCCGCGATGCGCTCCCCGGTGAGCGATTACGCCGATACCGGACCGATCGCCACAACCGAAGAGTTCAAGGCTGCGTTGCTTGCGACGCGCGATTGGATCGGCATCTCGCCGACCCAGTTGCAAATGCTCCAGGCGCAATGTCGCGCGCCCGATGCCACGATCACCGCGGCGCAGCTCGCGGATCAGCTAAGGTTCAAGAATTTCGCCGCCGCGCGCCTGCAATACGGCACGCTCGCCCGCGCCGTGGCCGAGAAGCTCGGCTACGCGCCCCCGCAAAAGGGCAAAGGCGCCGTCCGCTGGTGGTTTGCGCTGTCGATCGGACAAGACGGGCATGACGACGCCGGCGACGGCCAGCTCAAATGGACGATGCGACCCGAGCTGGTTGCGGCGCTGCGCGCAATGAAATGGGCATGAAGCCGCACCGGCGCCAACGCGCTGAGTGACGGCTCGCGCTGGATCACGTCACGGCGTGGCGTACGTTCAAGGCCCTGTACCCTTCGGGTCAATCAAGCTCGGCAGCGATGCGGCTTGATGCCGATCCATCGATCCAACGCAAGGCGGCGATTTACGAAACGCTGCTCAAGCACTAAACTGCGTTGCGACCGATTGCGGCCCCAGCATCTCGCTCACCGTTTCGTCGTTTCGAATGGCCGGGCCCTCGGATGCTGCCGCGGATCTTGTACGCCAGGTGAACTTCTTCAATGCATCGTTACGCATCGAAATGATCAGTGATACTTTGCTTAAGGGCGTGTACCTGTTTGGCGACTTGAGCGCCGAGGAACGTGGGCGATTGGCGAAGATCGCGGAGTCGATGGCGCTGCCGGCCCGGTTCCAGATTTTTCGCTCCGGGGAAGAGGCGACTGCGCTGTATCTGATCAAGGAAGGCTCGGTCCGCATCACGACGCTGTCTCCGAGTGGCGAGCGCATCGACGTCGCAACGCTGGGGTCGGGATCGCACTTCGGCGAGATGGCGCTGATCGACGGCGCGAAGAGGTCCGCCAGCGCCGAAACGCTCGAGGCGACGACGATCTTTCGCTTCGACTACGGCAAGATCCAATCGGTCCTCAACGGTTCGCCGCCGATCGCCAGCAAGTTCTACCGCGCGCTCGCCCGATTTCTGTCGAATCGCCTTCGCCAGACGACGACCGATATGAGCTTTGCCCGGGAAAAGAACCTGCGGCATTTTTAAGTAGGGTCAGAGACGACTTTC
>Ga0207646_10002943_pt1 | contig 19740 bp, 20 predicted proteins | sample KBSK5502metaG_FD_184343 | JGI IMG/M metagenome (GOLD analysis project Ga0207646, IMG submission 184343) | Corn, switchgrass and miscanthus rhizosphere microbial communities from Kellogg Biological Station, Michigan, USA - KBS K5-50-2 metaG... | ecosystem: Host-associated > Plants > Roots >...
CGTTGCGTACAAGTTTCAGATCAGAAACACGTCCAGAGATCAGAAGTTCGTCGGCCTTAACAACTTCACGATCGCGGCTGACGGCTCCCAACAGGGCCAGTTCGGCTTTGCCGTCAACGACGCTTGGCAACCAGCCTTGTCTATCGAGCAGCTCGCGCCCGGCAATACGCTGACAGGCTGGATCGTGTTCACGGTGCCGAAGCCGGCGAATTATGTTCTGCTCACGTATCGCGACAATCTCTTTAGCGGCTCACCCGACGTCCAATGGAGGATGGCCTGCTGCTAAGCGAGTTGACCCCGCCTACGCCTTGACGAGGCCAATTGAATTCAGTCCAGCATCGTCGTCGAGAACCTGGCCACGAGCGATGCGCTGACGGCGACACGATCTGGTGATCGTGACGGCCCTTGTTGTTCAAGTGGACGCTGCTGGCTTCCGTCACCGCTTCGGTTGACCCAGAGATCGAACGCGCCTCCGCTGATCACGCCCGGGAGTTTGCTCGACGAACCGCGCCCAGCGGGGCCCCTACGGAGCCCCGCCGGGGAGATGACGACCGTCGTCCACCTCGAGGAAGCTCGTGCCGTTGACCGGGGCGAACTCCATCCCGCCCGGAGCCCACTCCTCGGAGAGGCACACGCCCTGGGCCCACCACCGGGTCTTGTGGCCGCCGACGCCCGAGTTCTTGTACCAGTTGCCGATAGGGATGACGTCGCGGGTCACCATCGCGTAGACGGTTCCCTCCCGCTGGAACGGGATGTTCAGTTTGTCCGTGGTCGTCCAGCCTCGGAACGACTTCGCGGGGCCGTGGTAGCAGGCCGCGTCGTTGAACAGCGCGGGCGGCGGGTCGGCGTATGGGAAGGGGCTTGGCTCGGGCGTCGGGGTCGGCGCCGGGACCGAACGCGGGTCGAACACGACGATCCGATCGATGACGAAGCGATCGAGGCACGCCTGACGGGCCGCCGAGCCGCATTTCGCCGCGAGCGGGTCGTCGAAATGGCCGATCACGACGATCGGGACCGGAGCCCAGAAATGGGAAGGGACAGGCGACGCCGCCGGATCGCTGTCGATGGATGCGAACAGACGCTGCTGGTCAGCGACGTTCGGGACGTAGGGCGTCAGGTGCGGTCCCGCGGCAGGCGCAACGAGCCCCCTCTGGAGATTGACCGCCAGGATCTCCTCGTCATGCTCGGTGATGCCCCACTCCCCGTCGACGCACCAGAGCTGCAGGTCGCCGGTCGGGGTTCGCGGCGGGGCGCACATGTGCATGAACTGCCGGTTCGTCCAGTAGCCGCCGAGCGCATAGGGACCTCCGGCCGCGTTGCCGGCGGCTCGATTCGCGAGAAGTTCGCTGACGCTCTGCACGGGCAGCCCGTCGACGGTCGTGGGGAGAGCGACCAGTGTCGGCGTTGGGGTCACACTTGGCGCGACCGACGGTCCGGGCGTCGTCGGTTTGCCGCCGCCAGCGAGCAGCGCGATGAGCCCGATGGCCGCGGCGAGCGGCACGATCGGAAGCAACGACCGCCGCCTGGTCGATGCGCCCCCTTGTCGCGGCTCGGCGCGAAGGCGGGCGAGGTACAGGCGGGTGCTGGCCGGCGCTTCCGGCAGGTCCAGCCCTCGCAAGGCGGCGCGAAGGGCAAGCTCGAGCTCTTCGTTCATCGCGTGACCTCCGGGCTCGGTGCCGGCTCGTGCTGCTCACGCATCACGGCCAGGGCCCGATGCAGGCGCGACTTTACGATTCCGATCGGCCAGCCGAGACGATCGGCAACACCGTCCAGCGTCAGGTCCGCCCAGTAGTGGAGCACGATGACGATCCGTAACTCCGGCTCCAACGAGGCCATCGCCCGGAGCAGCGCGTCGCGATCATCGAGCGTCCGGAACGGGTCCCGCGGGGAGTGGGCGAGCGACGCTCCATCGATCTCGATCAGCCGAACCGGGCTGCGGCGTCGAAGGCGATCCCGGCAAACGTTCACGAGGATCCGATCGAACCACGCCTGGAACCGGTCGAGATTGCGCAGTGACCTCACGGATCGCCACGCCCTGAGGAGGGCGTCCTGCGTGGCATCTTCCGCCTCCTCCCGGGAGCCAAGGATCAGCCCCGCCAGGCGGTACGCCCGGTCCAGTTCCAGGTCGGCAAGGCGGACGAACCGATCTGCCGACTCGTCGTTGATCAGAGGGCCCTCCCGTCGCCTTGTCGCCAAGCGTGACAAGCATCACACCTATCCAGACGAGCGCCGGGTCCAATCCGTTCTCGTCGGCAAAGCGCGACAGACCGGGCGGCGACGGGCGCCATAGTCCTCAACCTCGGCCCTAGACAGTGGCCACGGGCGGGCTGAGGCGCCAAATCGCCATCGGCTCGATAACTGATGCTTAGGGCAGTGCTCTACACGATTGCCCGATCGTGTTGATTCGCGCCGGAAAAGTCGGGTACTTACAGCGCCGGGTCCCCCCGTACGCCGCATGCAGCTAGACCGTGCTGGCGCCGGACATGGACGCGCCCGGTGGCGGCGATGCCCACCGGGCGCGATCGATTGACGGAGACCGTCAGTCTCGGAATGGACGATGGTCAGGCCGACTCGAGCGCCGGCGCGGGAACCGGCCAGCCGGTCCCGGCGGGTGGCGCGGACGGCAGGTCGTCCGGGACGTAGCCGGCGAGGCCCATCTCGGGAAGATCTAGTCCGGCTAGCTCGGTCTCCGGGCTGACCCGGAGCCGGACGAACTGGTTGAGGACCTTGAAGAAGATGAACGACGCCCCAAAAGCCCAAGCGAAGCACACGGCCGCGCCGATCACCTGGGCAACGAACTGCCCCACATTGCCGTACAGCAGCCCGGTCACGGTGTAGCCCCCGTAGTTCGCGGTGCCGTCGGCGAAGATTCCGGTCGCGAGCACGCCCCACAGGCCGTTGACGCCGTGGACTGCGATCGCCCCGACAGGATCGTCCACCTTGAGACGCTTGTCGATGAAGGCAACGGCAAGGCAGACGAGGATGCCGGCGACGACGCCGATGACAGCGCCCGCCACGGGTCCGACGAAGCCGGACGGAGCCGTGATGGCGACGAGCCCGGCGAGCATCCCGTTGACCATCATGCCCGGGTTGGGCTTGCCTTCCGTCCACCAGGTGTAGGCCATGGCCGTGAAGGCGCCGAAGCCCGACGCAATCATCGTCACGACCGCGATGATCCCGATCCGGAGGGCGCCGTTGCCGGCGGCCCCGAAGGTGCTGCCCGGGTTGAAGCCGAACCAGCCGAACGCGAGGATGAACGTGCCGAGGATCGCGAGGATCTGGTTGTGGCCCAGGATCGTGTTGGTCGAGCCGTCCTTGTTGTACTTGCCGATCCGCGGGCCGAGGACGATCGCGCCCGCCAGGGCACACCAGCCGCCGACCGAATGGACGACACCGGAACCCGCGAAGTCCGCGTAGCCCGCACCTAGGCCGAGGGTGCCGAGCTGGCTGAGGAATCCGCCGCCCCACGTCCAGGCGGCGTACATCGGATAGAGGATTGCGGAGATGAACAGGCCGTACACGACGAACGGCTTCCAACGGAACCGCTCGGCCATCGACCCGGTCGGGATCGTCGCGGCGGTGTCCATGAAGACCAGCTGAAAGAGGAAGAAGGCGACCACGCCGACGTCGTAGGTGCCACCCGTCAGCGCGAAGCCGGTCGTCCCGAACAACCCCCAATCGGTGTCGCCGATGTGGATGGAGAACATCCCGTCGAGCGGCTTGAGGCCGCCGAGGTTGCCGACGCCGATCTTGCCAAGGCCGCCAAAGGCGATGGCAAAGCCGACCAGGAAGAACCCGATGATCCCGATCGCGTAGATCATGAAGTTCATGCTCATCGTGTGCATCGCGTTCTTGGCCCGGGTGAATCCCGTCTCGACGAGGGCGAAGCCGGCCTGCATGAACATGACGAGGAAGCCCGTCACCAGGAGCCAGGTGAAGTTCACGCCGAGCCGAGTCTGGTCGACCAGGTCGGCGAGCTTCGCGGCGTACGGCTCGGACGCCTGGGCGGCCTCGTAGTCGCCCTTCACGAGCGACCCGGGGGCGAGGCCGTCGAGATTCGCCCCGCTGCCGGTCGTGGTTCCGGCTGGATCGCCCGGGGCCGGGACCGTCGCGGCCGCGCAGCCGGCGAGCAGACCGGCGAGGCCGAGCAGGCCGACGATCAGGAGCAGCCGGCCGGACCGTGGGATGGCGCGCCGACGGGCTCCCGCCGCGCGTTTCGACAAGGGCGGCGGCGTGCCGAGATCGTCCGAAATGGGGTGCATCGAGCCAACCTCCGTGGGAATCGTGGCCAGGGGAAACAACAACGAGCCGGTCAGGTCGCCTCGCGTTCGCCGCGCTTGCGCCGAAACCGGTTGACCAGCGCCGATCCGCTCCGAATCGGACGGAATGCCCCCGCGAGGACCGAGCCGACGTTCGGCAGGAGCGCCCGGTGAGCGATCCCCGAGCGCGACGCCCGGCGGGCGATTGCGAGCGCCTGACGCGCCGCCACAGCGTCCGCCGTGTCGGTTTCAGTCGCGCGGACGGCAGCGAGGAATTGGATCTCGGACGTTTCGATGTCGCCGAGCCGGAGGGCCAGCTCGCCTGCCTTCATCCGGGGCAGAAAGCCGTCGGGGGCGAGGGCGATCGCTCGCTCCGAGGCGGCCGACGCCTGGTCGATCTCGGCGAGCGCCATGTGGGCACCGCCCAGGAGCGCCCACGCATCTGCCCAGGCCGGATGCGCCTCGACGATCGCGATCAGCAGGTCGCGAGCCTCGACGAACTTCTCGTGGCCAAGGGCCCGGATCGCGTCGTGGAGGTCCGTCATCGCTCATCGCTCTGGACGACGGGAACGCGGACGGGCAGGCGGCTCGGCACCACGAACGAGGGCATCGGCAAGTTCACGCCGCGCTGCCACAGCGCGATCCCGAGCGGAGCGATGAGCGTCGTCGCCAATGCGATCAGGACGACTGCGGCGTAGACGCCGCCGTCGATGGCGCCGCTCCGCAGTCCGAGCGTGGCGGCAACGAGGGCGACCTCGCCACGACCGATCATCCCGATCCCGACGAGGACCGATTCAGAGCCATCGAGACCGCCAACGCGCGCGCCGAGCCCGCTGCCAACGAGCTTGCCGAGACAGGCGACCGCGAGCAGCACCAGGGCGAAGGGAAGGACGGGGGGAATTGTCCGGAGGTCGGCGGCGAGGCCGATCGAGGCGAAGAAGACCGGCACGCAAAGGGCCTCCCCCGCTCGCAGGAGGCCGTCCTTGAGCCGTTCGGCCAACGGCGACCCGGCGAGCGCCAGGCCGGCCACGTAGGCGCCGGTGATCCCTGCCAGGCCGCCGAGCCGTTCGAACCCCCAGGCGACAAGGAGGACGAACCCGAACATCGCAGCGAGACCGCCGCCCCGCAGGTGGAGGTGATCGACCACGCGATGGAGGTGGCCGGGCAGGAAGCGCAGGCCGGCGGCCGCGACACCGATCGTGAGGACCATCGGGACGAGGATGCCGAGGGGCGACGAGCCCGCAGAGGTTTCCGCGACGACAAGAGCGAGGACGACGAGCCCGAGGACGTCGTCGATCACGGCGGCTGCCAGGATCGTCATCCCTGCCCGGCCGCCCAGCAACCCGAGGGACTGAAGCGTGGCTGCGGTGATCCCGACGCTCGTCGCGGTCAGGATGGCGCCGCAGAAGAGGCTCGCCCGGGCATCGAGCCCGAACGCGAGCGCGACCCCGATCCCGAGGACCATCGGCAGGATGACGCCGCCAACGGCGGCCAGGAGGGCCGCCGGGCCGACGCGGCGCATCGCGCCGAGATTCGTCTCGAGTCCGGCCGTCGCCAGAATCGCCAGGGCGCCGACCCCGGCCAGCATCCCGATCTCGGGCCCATCTCCGACGACCCCGAGCAGACTCGGGCCGAGAATCAGCCCCGCGCCGATCTGGCCCACGACTCGCGGCAGGTGCAGGGCGTGGGCCAAGGCCGCGCCCACCTCTGCTGAGATCAGGAGCACCGCAAGGGGCAAGAGCAGGTCCGACAACAGGTTTCGACCTCCCGCGAGTCCGCCGGATCGGCGATGTGCGGAAGGTACTGCGCTCGGACGGCGACGAGGGTGGCAATTCGGTTGCAAGTCGAGCGAACTTGGGCGTCACGCCTAAACTCGACCCGTCCCTAATGACGCAGGTCCTGTTTTGGACGGCTGTGCCACGTCTAAGTGACAAGACAAACTTGTGCACAACGTACAAGTCGCCAGCCGCTTGTCCCGACATCGCCGATAGGCTCTCGTCGATCGGTGGGGTTCCCTCGATGGAGGACCACCTTGAGTCCGGGTGTGCGCCCGGCGGGGCAGGCCGTCAGATGGATTCGTTCGCAAGAATCGCCTGGGTCCGACAGCCGGTGACGGCGCCCACCGACGTCAGACAATCAACTCATCGTGAGCCTGCCCATGCCCGGCCCCCAGAGTCGATCCAGCTCTTGTTCGCCGACTCCCCGCTGCTTATCGTCCCGCCCATCTACGTCGCGCAGGGAGGGTGGTCGTGAATCTCAGCAGCACCGACGGAGTGGCGCTCATCGGTCCCGGGTCGGAGTGGCTATGCACGGCGGTCAGCGGACTCGCCCTGGTCGTGTCATTCCTCGCCATATACCGCCAGCTGCGGCTCCAGGCGAGCGCGAACGCCTTCGAACAGATGGACAGGTTCGTCCACGAGTGGGCCTCCGAGCCGTCCGTTCGGAACATGCTCGAGATCCTGCTGGCGCGTCGGGCGGGGGTGGACCCCGAGAGATACCCGGAGGGCGCCGCGAGCTTCATCGCCGATTTCTGGGAGAGCGTCGGGTCGCTGGTCCGGGCCGGACATGTCGACCGCCGGCTCGTTCACGATTTCCTCGGTGACCGCTGCCGATGATGGTGGGCAATGCTCGCGCCGTATACCCACCGCCTGCGGATCGAGACCGGCGACAGGCAGTGGAAGGAGCACCTCGAATGGCTGGCTGGGGTCATGGCCGACCTCGACCGAAAGGCAGGCGTGGACATCCTCTATGACGACGCCTTCATCGCGAGGAGGCTCGACTCCGTGATCGAGAACTTCGAGGACCGGATCCGCGTGGCGGAGGAACTGCGCGCCACGATCCTTCGACCATTGACCCCAGTGGCAGCTCCGCCACCGTCGCCCAAGGCTCCCGGAGTCGCCCCTCGGCCCGCCGAACTGAAAACGCCGGCGCCTAATCCGCGCGAACGAGTGGTGAGTCGGCCTCGACAAAGCCTGCGGCTTGACGTTGGTCTGACGTCGGTTAGGTCGGGGGCCGTTCAGCGCCGTCGAGATGGGCCTGACTAGAGTCGACCACCAGTCACGAACAGGGTCTCCGCAGTCAGGTAGCTGGCGTCGTTGCTGCAAAGGAACGTGATCACGGCCGCCTGCTCCTCCGGTGTCCCGGCGCGCGCCAGAGGCGTCGTGGCGACCGCCCTTGCCTTGAAGGTCTCGTAGTCCTCGCCCAACCACTCCGCATGCTACCGTGGCATTCGGGTCTCGACGAGTCCCGGCGCCACCGCGTTGACGTTGATGTTGGAAGGGCCGAGCTCGATGCGAGGAACCATGATCTTGGCGGCCGCCTGAACGCACAGAAAGGTGCCCTTGAGGTTCGTGTCGATGACCGCGTTCCACTCCTCATCGGTGACCTCCTGGACGGGGTGGATGCGGAGGATGCCCGCGCACGTGACCAGAAAGTCAACCTGCCCGAATCGATCGAGTGCGGCCTCGAACAGGGCCTCAACGGAGCTGCGCTGGCTGACGTCGCAGCCCAGCGCCAAGGCCTGACCTCCGGCCTGCTCGACGGCCGCGGCCACATCGTGTGCAGGTTCTTCGTCGACGTCCGCGATCACGACGGCGGCCCCATCCTGGGCGAACCGCCGCGCCGTGGCTGCACCGATGCCTCGGGCCCCGCCGGTGACGATCGCGACCCGATCCTCGAAGCGCATGGGAACCTCCAGGTCGGTGATCCGAGAATCTGGGCGACCGCGCGGTCGGTCTAGCCTCATCTTCGGTGCGCCGATCCGCGCCCGCAAGGCCGTCGGATGGCGGACACGCCGAGCCCATGGTTCCAGACTCGGCCAGCAAATCGCATCAGCCGTGCGAATGGCGGTGTCTCCACGAACTGCGGCGGATGCCACGACGCGCTCATCGTGTCGCTGACGAGGCCCCAACGGTTAGGAGCCAACTGCCAGAGCGTCGCCTGTAACGGCGGCGGCTGGTCGCTGGCGTCAACCGCCGAGTGGCCTCGACGTGTGGGTCGCCTTCGCCGCATTCTCGACCAGCCTGCTCAACGCCGCGGCCTCGTAAGGGGCGGGACATTCGTGGACTCGCCGCTGATTGAACCGTCGGGGCCTTGTCGTCGGTCATAGGGTTAGAAGCCGGTCGACTGACCGGCGCGAGCACGGCGGGCGACCATGCGGCAGGACCTCGTCGAGCGAGCCAGGCGCGGGGACCGGGAGGCCTTCGGGCAACTCGCCGCGGGCGAGGTCGATCGCCTCCACGCCATCGCCAGGCTCGTCCTCCGCGACCAGGACCTCGCCGAGGACGCCGTGCAGGAGGCTCTCGTCCGTTGCTGGCGCCAACTCCCGAAACTGCGCGACGCCGAACGGTTCGACGGGTGGCTCTACCGGATCCTCATGCGGGCGACCGCGGACGAGTACGGGCGTCGGCGGCGCTACGAGGGCGCCGTGCAGAGCATCCGGATGGAACCGGCGATGTCGGACGGCGCCGGCGACCTAGCCAACCGCGACGAGCTCGAGCGCGGGTTCCGCCATCTCTCGATCGGCCACCGCGCCATCGTCGTCCTGCACCACTACGTCGGGTTGCCCCTGCCCGAGGTCGCCGCCGTCCTCGGGATCCCGCCCGGAACTGCCAAGTCCCGCCACCACTACGCGATGTCGGCACTGCGCGCGGCCCTCGAGGCTGATGCGCGGGTTGCGAGCAGCGGGGAGGCCCTCGCATGACGGAACGCCCGGACCTCGATCGTCTCGTCACGGACTGGCTGCGCGCGGGGGCACCGGCGCGTGCGCCGCTGGGCTTGCTGACGGCGGCGTTGGCAGACGTAGCCCGGGTCGGTCAGGAGCGCCCACTCTTTGGACGTCGGTTCGACGAATGGATCGGTCGCTCGCCGCGGCTGCATTGGGCGATTGTCGGCGCGGTGCTGGCGGCCACGCTGCTCGGCGTTATCGCCGGTGTGGGGGCCCTGGTCCGGGAGCCTCCCATCCTGCTCCCCGCCGGGTCCAACGGGTGGCTGTCCTACTCGCAGCACTCGGGAGTCTTAGGTGACGACACGCGCAACGGCGAGATGGACCTCTACCTGGTTCGAGGGGCGACCGCGCCGCTGAAGGTCGCCGGTGTTGGCGGCGACGGTGGGCCAGGTTGGGTGCGGGCAGTGTGCCCGGCGTTCTCGCCTGACGGGACACGCCTGGCGTTCGCCGAATCGCGCGACGCCGGCCAAGTGGTGAACAACGCGTACGTTTGGGCGACCCAGGCGGTCGTCGTCCTCACCCTCGACGCGGTCGGGCGGATCGCCGATCCCACCGTTCGCATTCCCGTGCCGGCCACCGACGCCGACCCGTGTCCGGCCTGGTCTCCTGACGGCGTGAGCCTTGCGGTCGCCGCAGGAGCGCCGGCACACCTGATGATCGCTCGGCTCGACGATCCGGCGACGATCCTTCCGCTCGAAGCGGCGAACGGCCTCGAGGTCGCGAAGGTCGCATATTCGCCGAAGGGAGACACGATCGCGGCCGCCGGACACTTGGGTCTCTGGCTCGTTCCGATAGACGGAAGCCGGCCGCGCCGGGTTCTCGATTCGGATTCCCGAGGCGAGATTGCCTGGTCACCGGATGGGTCCCGGATCGCCGCGGTCGTCGGCCCCTCGATCCAGATCCTGCATCTCGACGGGACGATCGATGATCTCGGGTCTGGGTTCGACCCAACTTGGTCGCCCGATGGCAGTCGGATCGCATTCCAGCGGCTCGGGTCCGGGACCTCTTCCGACATTGTCGTTGCCAATCCGGACGGATTCGCCCCGCACGTCATCGCCCTCGCTTCGCTCCCTTCGCTGGGCGCGGGCGCGATCTACGCGAGCTCCGGGATCGTCTGGTCCCCAGATGGGAACCAACTCGTCTTCGGCTCAAGCCAGGGCCTGATCTCGGTGTCGGCTAGCGCTGACCCGGCTCCTCGGGTGCTCGTGGCGGCCTCGGAGACCTATGCCGGCATCGGGGGCACAGGTTTCTCCTGGCAACGGATCAGTCGGTGACCAGCCTGTGGTCGTCAACCCGGTCGAGGACTCACCGTCTCCCGGGACACGGAGGATGGGGATGAAGCACTCGTTTGGCCGGACGACGTCGCCGATCGCAGCCGTGGTCGTGGTCGCATCGTTGCTTACGACTGCTTGCACGGCCGGGCAGGGAGCGGCGAGCCCGATCCCCGCGTCCACGACCCGAGCGTCGACCCCGCCCCCAGCGGCGACCCTGACGCCGATGCCTTCGCCGATCTCGCTGCCTCTCAATCCGCAGGAGCTGACGGTGACCGAGCCCGGTACCTATCTCGCGGGCGATCCATTCCAGATCCCGATGACCATGACCGTTCCCGCTGGCTGGGTTGGCAAGGTCGGGGGTCCGTACGCGGCGTATCTCGACAAAGCCGGCAGCGAAAACGGAGGCGCCGGTATCGTGCTGTCGCTGTCCCAGACGATCTACGCCAATCCGTGCCACGATCGAGGTTTTCTCGCCCCGCAGCCCGGACCGACCGTCGACGCTTTCGCGGCGGCCCTGGCACGCCTGCCGGGGTTCGTTGCGACGACCCCGACCGAGGCTGCCATTGATGGCTACAGCGGAAAACAACTCACGTTGACGGCCCCGGCCAGCTTCGCCGCCTGCACGCTGTCGTCGGACGGCTACCGGCTCTGGCAACTGCCGTTGGGCGGGATCTTTGCGTTTACGCCGGGCCAGCGCATGACGCTGCGGATCGTCGATGTCGATGGCAAGCGCCTCGTCGTCTCGTCAGCGACATACCCAGCGACCAACGCGCAGGACCTGGCTGAGGTCCAGGAGATCCTGAATTCGATCCGCGTCAAGAAGAACAGCTGACGGCCGAGCCTTCGGACCGCCCCTACGCCGGCTCGGCGTCGCTCCAATCCTGAAGCGTCGGGAGGAGGAAGGCAGCGGATGTTTTTCGATGGAACCCCTAGCTCGGTCATCTGGGTTGGTTGTGCGCTCGCCGCGTATCTGATCGCGCAAAGACGAGGGTCCGCGTAGGAAGAAGGAATGGACGCCATCGAGGTAGCGGCGCTCGACCTCCAACCGGGCGGCTTCCATCGCATCGAGCTCGCAGACTCGTCCGACGCGGAGGTCTCGGAACGTGGCAATCGGACGCGCCGAAACGCCTTCGTGACGAGCACGGATTACAGTGTCGATCTTGGCTACCGGGAAGGGATATGGTCGAAGAGTCGAACAAGGCATCCGCCCGGCGCTATTTCGAGGAGGTCTGGGAGCGCGGCGACGTGGCCGTCCTCCGCGAGTTGTTCGTGCCGGGCTCGCTCCTTGCCGGCGCTGCCGAGACGAATGTTTTGATGATGCGGCCGGCATTCTCGGAGATCCGGGCGTCGGTCGATGACCTTGTCGCCGAGGGCGACAAGGTGGCTGCTCACGCCACGTTCACCGCGACCAACACAGGCTCGCTGCTGGGATTCCCGCCGACCGGCAAGGCGGCGGTGATGAGTGCTCTCGCTCTATTCACCTTCGTGGACGGACGCATCAGGACCTTAATCTTCATGCCTGACATGTTCGGGTTGCTGGTGGCTCTCGGGCTGATCGGACCTTCCCAGGCGACGACACCCCAGTCGAGCTCATGACGCCGATCTGCGGCGCGACGTCTGCCGTCCCAGTCGTTTCGTAACGTCGCTCAGTCAGCGAGCCGAGCGCTTGCTGGACGGATCGAGTCGGTGCTTCGCCACGATCCGGTGATCGTGCGAGCTCATGAATGCGCGGCGCGATTGGAAGCGACCAATGGGAGGTCATTCAGGCAATCGCGCCGCGTCAGAGCGGGCTCCGCGTGTTAGCGGTGGAGCATTGCATTCCTGGTCGTCAGTGACGAAGTGCCACAGTCGTAGTCAGTTGCTGGTCGACGCAGTCGACCACGTCGCATCCGTTCACATCACCCGAAACAAAGGCGCTGCCCGTGGCGAACTTGCCGTCGAAGGCGGGCACGGCTTTGGTCCAGTGGATCGGGCCGCCAGGGGTGCAGTCGAGGTTGAAGTTGATCCCACCGTGAACCGAATGGAGTTTGCCGACGGGCTGGGTGAGATTGACGTTGACGGTGACCGACAGCGCGACGTTGCAGCTGACCGTCCCCCCGATCGTCGCCGTGCCGAGACGATTGACCGTGCCGGTCGCGTTGACGGTGAGCCCGAGCGCCAACGGCGGCGGGGCCACGTCGAGGTTGAGGGTCAGGGTCCCCAGGGTGTCGCCGTCGGGAGCGCCGACCTGGATGAAGTAGGTATTGCCAGCCGTGGCGTCAAAGACGACCCGCGAGCCGAACCAGTCGCAGCCGAGGATGCTCCCGGACGGAGACCCGTCCAGAACGTAGAGCGTCGTGTCGTACGTGCTGCCGAATGTGTCGACGATGTATCGCCCGCTCGTCGACGGGGTGTAGGTGTACCAAACCGTCCCGAGGTTGTTGCCGAAGCAGTCGGTCCGATCCGCTGGGTCGGCGGTCGCCTCGGTCACATCCTCGGTCGCCGACGTCGGCAGCGGTTCGGCGAGGACGGCAGGCGTCGCCGAGCTGTCGTTGGTTGGAGCCGCAGCAAGGACCGGCGCAGCCCCGAACACCACGAGGCCGATCACGGCCAATACGATTGGCAAGCGTCGCATAAGGGTTCCTTTCCTCGGCGTCGCGCCGCGTAGCGAGATCATCGCTTCAGGGTGACGGCGGTCGTCGCCTGGCTCTCGCCGCAGGTGAGGTCATCGCAGCCGAACGAGTCCCCGAACGCGGTCGCGAACCCTTGGCTGAACTTCCCGTTGAACGGGACGACCGGGATGGAGAAGGCGAGGAGCGATCCGGGCGTGCACGTCAATCCGGGGAGGAAGCCGCTGCCCTGGACGGCATGCAGCCGACCAACGGGTTGGGTCAGGCCGACGTTGAGGTCGAGGAAGACCGGCGAGTCCGCCCCGTCGCAGTTGATCGTGCCGCTGATCGTCGCCAAGCCGAGCCGGGTGACGGTTCCGGTTGGGTCGATCGACAACTGGAACGGCGCAGGCCCGCCGCCGCCTGTGTCGGCGCTGACGGGGACGGTCCCAAACAACAGAGCCACGACTGCGCCCGCGAACAGCGCGCGACGCATGGGCCGTAACGTAACCATGGGCCGAGTCCTTCCGATGTCGCGGGGCGGTCTCGCCATTGGCTCGGTGCGATCCTCGGCGACCGTGGCTGGTGGGCTCGCACGTCACTGTCTCCCGCGTCTGCTGTAGGACGCTAGCGGTCGAGCGTTGTTACGGCATCTCGCGGGAGCGCATCCCTTTGGTCCGCAACCGCGATCGCTTGGTCAAGACGGGGCGCGGCCTGGACGGCCCGGCCACGGACGGCGGCGCGACACTTCGACTCTAGTTGCGCGGGTTCCGACCTCGCGATTTACACGATTGCCCGTTTGTAGCGGATCTCGACGGTTGGTCCGCCGCCGGTCCTCGCATTTAGCTCTCGGCCCAGCGTCCTCGAACGGCGAAGTCGCGGGCCTCGACGAGCGCGGTGCGTCCGCCGATCTCGACTCTGCCGTCGTCCTGGGGCCGGACCACGATCTCGGAGCCCACGCCCTGACGGATGGTCAGCGGCCGGCCGAGTCGGCCGCCCATGACGACAGACGCAGCGCCCGAGGCCTCGTCCTCGCGGATGCCGAACACGGTCGGAAACGAGCGCGCCCGAAGCCGCCCGGCATCTTCGTCCTCCCAAGCCCAGATGTAACGCCAAGGCTCACCGATCGCCTGACCCGGGTGCGCCTCGACCGCAGCCGCAGAACTGAGCTCGACCACTTCCATCGAGCCCGGGAGCCATTCCGGCCGCGCGCTGATCCATGTGCGGGTGCCGTCATATCGGACGGGAATGTCCCCCGCTGGGGGTCGCAGAACCTCGACCGGCCTGCCGATCTCGGCGAGCAGCCATGCGGCCCCGACGGCCGGGTGACCGGCGAAGGCCGCCTCCTGTGTTGGCAGAAAGATGCGGATCACGCCCAGCGCAGCGTCGTCGACGAACACCGTTTCGGAGAACCCAAGATCAACCGCGACCGACTGGCGTCTTTCCGTCTCGATCGCGGCGCCGTTGAGGAATACTCCCAAAGGGTTGCCGCCGGTCCCGCCCGGACCAACAAAGACACGAAGGACATGCAGGATCGCCACGTGGATTCCTTTCAGCCATGGTTAGGCGGGGACCGAGTCGAAGCGGGTCGACATCGCCTTGCGAGTTGCCGGGTCGCGCAGGCTGTCGGCGGGCAGCTTGCTCAGCTCTACGAACATCGACTCGAGGCCGGCCGGGGTCCAGAGCGTCAGGAAGCGTCCGCCGTCGGCTCCCGCCCGCATCACGTGGCGCATCCCGCGAGGTACAAGGATGAAGGTGCCGGGTCCCGCGTCGAGCTCCTCTTCGCCAAGGGTGAACGTGAACGCGCCGTCCAGCACGTAGAACGATTCTTCGCTGCGCTCATGGACGTGGGGGACCGTCCACGGGCCCTCGGCCCCGGAGAATTCGCCCAGCGCAAACGTCCCATTCGTCTGCTCGGATTCGGCCAGGAGCCGGACCGAGACGATGCCAAGGGGATGGGCCTCGGCGACGCTCCGATCGATGACACGAGCGCGGGCGATCATGGTCGTTCTCCTGGGCTCGACAGTGATGATGCCGCCGACATTCGGGCCGCTTGGCGTTGTGGGCAATCCCAGAAAATGAACTTGCCCCGCGGCGGCTCCGGAAGCAAACTGACCCCGGTGAGGAGCTACGGCCAGTACTGTCCCATCGCCCGAACGTCGGAGCTCCTGGCCGAGCGCTGGACGCCGATCATCGTCCGGAACCTGTTGGGCGGCTGCCGCACGTTCGGAGAACTCTTGGATGGGGCCCCGGGAATCAGCCGAGCGCTCCTCGCCCAGCGCCTCGAGCTGCTCGCCGAACACGGGATCGTGGTCACGACGTCGAGCGGCCCGCACCATCGTCGGGAGTACGTCCTCACCGACCGAGGATGGGAGCTCAAGACGATCACCGATGCGATGGGCGCATGGGGCGCTCGCTGGCTCGAGCTGCAAACGCAAGACGTCGATGCCGGCTACGTCCTGTGGGCCACGTGCCGGCTCGTCGAACTGGAGAAGGTTCCGGACGAGGGACTCGTCGTGCGCATCGAGCTCGCCGACCGGCCGAGCGATCACTTCTGGATGTTGCTCCGGCAGCCTCACGCAGAGGTCTGTTCGTCGTATCCGGGGCAGAGCGAAGACCTCGTCGTCCAGACGGACAGCGAGACCCTGGCTCGCTGGCACCTCCGTCATGTCACCTACGAAGAAGCAACGCGGGCCGGACGAATGCGGATCGACGGACCACGCAAGCAGACAAAGGCCTTCCTGGCCTGCCTCCGCCCAAGCCCGTTCGCCAGCATTGAGCGAGCGTCCCAGGATTAGCCAGGTTCAGGCGGTAGCCATTGCGTCCGACAAGGTCCCGGACGGTGGATGGAAGGGCGAGTACGTCCGTACTCGCCATTCCGATCTTTGAGGGCCAGCACCGCCGAGCAATGTTTCACCAGTGGCCGTACCTGGGCGGCCGAGCGGGCCGGAGCAGGATCGGCGTGATCGTGGACCGTCTTGGAGTCATTTGCCCGGTGGCCGATAAATGGGCGAGAGCTTCGTAGCAGCGTCCACTTCTTCGGGAGTCAGGAGGACGATCGTCCGCGTGCCAATCGCGCCGGACGCCGCCCCAGTGAGCGCCCCCGCCGCCGCGGCGGCATTGCCGGGCAGGTCGGCGATCAGGTAAAAGTCGTCGCTCCCGAACGCGAAGTAGTACGCCTCGACCGCGCCACCCAGGGACGCGATCAACTTCTCGGTTGCCTCTCGACGTCCGCTGCCGCCCTCCTTGAGGACGCCACGAGCACCCTCCGCGGTGTAGCTGCCCGTGAACAAGTACTTCGGCATTGGCGAACCTCCGTCCGCGGGGCATCCGACGGGACACCACTCGGGCCGCGGATCGCCGGAGACTATTCCTGCACCTGTCGCTGTTCAAGCCCCAGATCTGCTCGTCCGAAGCCCGCGAGCGTAGGAGCCGCCCGCGGCGGTCCTCGTTCACGGGGATGGGTGAACGTATGACTGCGCGGCTTACCCCCGCTGTCGATGAACTCTAGGCGCCCACACCATTCTTCCGTCGTGTCGGTGACCCTGGGACGTCTTCCGGCGAACGTCAGAAGCCGGTTCGCTCCGCAATCGCGAGCGGCTTGGAGAAGCGCGCGAGGCTGAGCGGGTCCGGGTCGATCGAGTTGACCCCGCCGTCGACGATCAGTTCCGCGGCCAGGAGTCCCGCCGCGGGTGCGTGCATGAGCCCGGCCCCAGCGAAGCCGCCCACGATGACCATGCCGGTGTCCGTTCGGTCGACGATCGGATGCTGGTCCGGGGTGGTTGGATACAGGCCTGCCCAGCTCTCGATGACCGAGGAGCGTTCGATCGGGATCCCGAGCCGGCGGGCAACACGTTCGAGGACGGCGTCGATCCACCAGCCGTCGGCATCGTGGTCGAAGGCCGCCGGATCGACCGTTTCGTCGTTCCCGAGGAAACCGCCGACCTGAACGCGCCCGTCGAGGTCCGGACGGATGTGGACCTCCACTGAGTCGATCAGCCAAGGTAGGTCGACCGGGAGGGGGTGGACCGGGCGAGCGAGGAGCAGCTCGACGCGCCGGCCGCGGATCGGGAGGCTGACTCCGACCTGCTCGGCGACCCGCTGAGCCCACGCGCCGGCGCAGTTGACGACGAGCTCGGTGGCGATCGTTCCGGCGGTCGTCCGAACGGCCGTGATCCGACCGGCCGGTGCGTCGATCCCGACGACCTCGGTGCCGCACTCGATCGTGACACCGGCGGCTTCGGTCGTGGCGGCTAGGCCGTGGATCACGCGGTGCTGGTTCAGGAAGCCGTCGCTGGCACAGAAGCTGGCGCCGGTCAGTTCAAGCCCGCCGAGGCTCGGCCATCGAGCCTCGATGTCGGTGGCGTTCAGGATCTCGCTTGGGACGCCGAAGTCGCGCTGCAGGGCCACCTGTCGGCCGAGCTCCTCCACGGCCTCGGCGGTCCGGGCGAGGAAGAGGTAGCCGATCCGGCGGAGGGCGATGTCGACGCCGAACCGATCCTCGAACTCGGCCCAGACAGGTTGGCTGAGGACCGACAGCTGGATGTTCGTCGCGGTTCCCCACTGGGAGCGGACGCCGCCTCCGTTGCGGAGCGAACTCCCAGCGCCAGGTGTCTTCCGCTCGAGGAGGACGACCCGCAGCCCGCGTCGGGCCAGGAACCAGGCGCAGAACAGGCCGATCGCGCCGGCGCCAACGACCGCCACGTCCGCGGTTCGCGTCTTCACTGCGTGCGAGTTCCTCAGGGGTCAAATGCTGCACAGTACGCGATGGAGTCGTGAGGCTCAGCGTATCTGAAGTGGGAGGTCAGGCCCCCGGCGACACCCGCACGATCAACTCATCGTGGTCGCGTAAGACCAGGTCGGCGCGCCAGTAAGGGAGAAGACTTCGTCCGATGTCACAATTAGTGCGACCCGGGTCGCCGCTCCGCAATGCGCTCCACGGCGTGGCGGACCCCGGCCTGCATCGCGTCGGCTTCGTCTGCCGTCCGGGCGATCGCGGTCAGCCCGAATCGGCCGTCGATCGCGAGGCCGGACAGCATGTGAAGGACGACGCCCGTGCCGGTCGCCGAGTCAAGCTGCAGGCCGGCCTCGGAGACCACGCGGATGACATCGGCCGATGAGAGCCCCGTCCAGGTCGGTTCGACGAGGTTGTCGGTCGCGCTGTAGACGCGGGTCGAGCCATCCTCGGCGATCCAGCGGCCGGCGCCAGCGTCGTAGCGGCCCGGGACGACGTTCCGAAGGGCTGCGTAGGGGTGGGTCGTCCCGCCCTTGCGCAGGTTGATCTCCAGCCCGTACACGCGCCATGTCCCGCTCATGCTTCTCGCCGCATCGGCGTCATCGCCGGCGGCGACGAAGTCGAGGCTGAAGCGGCCGACGGCACCCCGATCCGCCAGCTCCCGTCCGGCCGCCGCCGCGTGCGTAGCGAGCTCGGGCGCATAAGCCGGATCGGCCGGGAACCGGCACCCGAGATAGACCTGGTTGGACGGCCCGCCGAGCACCTGCTCGTGCGTCGCGAGGACGACGACCTCGCCGCCCGGCCGGATGTCGACCTGGGCGCTTGGGCTCGTGAACCGCCTGCCCCCGACCCGCTCCTCGACGATCCCACCTCGTTTGAGGTCGCTGAGATACCAATCCGGAAGGGCCTCGACCCGCTCACGGAGCCAGCCTCCGGGATCGGAGCCGTCGCCGCCGTTCGGATCGTGGCCAGCATCGGGCAGGCCCGCGAAGTCGATGACGACATTCCCGTCTCCGGCTCCGCTGTCGTCATGCTTGACGACGACGCCGAGCGCCGTTGGATGCTCCGAGCGGATGGCGAGGGCCGCTCCAACGACGTCGTCGATCGTCCGGACATCCTCGCGGCCGAGCGGGATCGGAATGCCCGCACGGGCGAGGAGCCGCCGACCCTCGCTCTTGAAGCCGAGGCCGCGCAGCTCCGGGCGGGTCCCGTTGATCGGCACATTGATGGCGAGGGCGAGCGCGATCTCGTGCTCGGTGACGTTCCAGGGCTCGATGAGGGCCGGGCGTTCGCCGACCCGACCCCGGATGTCTGCGAGCAGATCGGGCCGGTCGAGCAGCTTCATGGCGACCGACCGCGTCGTCCCGTCATCGACGTCGATCAGCCGAACACGCGAGCGGACCTCCGCCCGGCGATCTGCTGGGACCAGCCCAAAGAGATAGTCGAGGACCGTAGGCTCGGGAAGGCGGGTTGAGACGTGGATGATCTCGCAATCGGTGATCCGTGATGCCACGAGGAGGGCGTTCAGGTAGCGGTGCTCGAGCGATGGGATTCGGTCGCCGTAGTGCGACAGGATCGACTCGTTCACGCTGAACGACGGCAGAATGACCATCACGTGATCAATGCCCGACAAGGGGCGGTTCGCCGCGAGGGCCGCGCCGAGACGGGCCTGCAGCCTGTCGACGCGATCGACGGTCGTCGGTAGGTGATCGTCAACCGCCATCGCCACGTGGGCCTCCGCATCGATCCCGGGCGAGGCGAGTATACGGAGCGGCACCCGCGCCAGCACGCTGCGGGCATACCTTGCGCCTTTCGATGATCTCGGCCGACTTCTCACCGGCTGGTCGCAGGCATCGACGGCGGCGGGCCGCAGACCGGATCGAGGGGGCGCCCGCAGCGAGGCCCGACTCCAGCGGGGCAACCCAGAGACGATCCCGCGGGCGATCGACTCGCTCACAACACTAGTCCCGATCGACATGACGAGCTCATCGTGTCGCTGCCTTACCGCGGCTCGAGCCGTGCCTCGCGCCTAGTCCTGCAGCCGGAGCCCGCGACTGTTGAGCTCGGCGTCCGTGATGCTGTTCGATGTGAGGATGAACGCAGCACGCCGAGGGCCCCATTGGGCCGGTCGCTGCCCGCCGGCTCAGAGAGGCAAGTC
>Ga0207646_10002946_pt1 | contig 19730 bp, 18 predicted proteins | sample KBSK5502metaG_FD_184343 | JGI IMG/M metagenome (GOLD analysis project Ga0207646, IMG submission 184343) | Corn, switchgrass and miscanthus rhizosphere microbial communities from Kellogg Biological Station, Michigan, USA - KBS K5-50-2 metaG... | ecosystem: Host-associated > Plants > Roots >...
GTGGACACGGTGGAGGAGCTGTTCGACGTCGCGCGCGCGCTCGCCTGCCAGCCGCTGCCGCGCGGCCGCCGCCTCATCGTGGTCACCAACGGCGGCGGCCTCGGCATCGTCGCGGCGGATGCGGCGCGAGCCGCCGGGCTGACGATGGAAGCGCCGAGCGAGCCTCTCCGGCAGCGGCTGGCCGCGGGCCTGCCCGCCGCGGCAGGCCTCGGCAACCCGGTGGACCTCGTGGGCGACGCCGACGCGCGCCGCTACAGCCATGCGCTCCACACCCTCGGAAGCGAGAGCGCGGATGCGATGCTGGTGCTCCTCACCCCCCAGGCCGCGACCGACGCGGCGAGCATCGCGCGCACCATCGCGGGGGTGACCCGCGGCTGGCCCATCCCGGTCGTGGCCGCCTTCGTGGGCGGGGCGCGCGTGGCGCCGGGCGTGCGGGCGCTCGAGGAGGCCGGCATTCCCTGCTACGCCTTCCCGGAGCCGGCGGTGAAGACCCTGGCCGGCATGGCGCGGCTCGCCGAGCGCCGGGGCGCGGTGCCGACCACGCCCGGACGCCAGGTGGATCCGGCGGCCGCTCGTGCCTGGCTGGCCCAGCTCGGTGCCTCCCGGCAGCTCGGCATGCCGGAGCTGGCGCCCCTGCTGACCGCCCACGGTATTCCGTGCATCACCATGCGCATGGTCCAGAACGCGGATGATGCGGCGTCCGCGGCGGAGCGCATCGGATTCCCGGTGGCGCTCAAGATCGTGTCGCCCGACATCACGCACAAGACCGAGGTGGGTGGGGTGGCGCTGGGCCTTCGCGATCGGCGCGCGGTCGCCGAGGCGGCCGCAGGCATGCTCGCGCGGGTCGCGATCGAGCGGCCGCAGGCCACAGTCTCGGGTCTCCTGGTCGACGCGATGGCGCCGGCCGGCAAGGAGCTCCTGCTCGGCGGGGTGCGCGACGGGCAGTTCGGGCCGCTCGTGGTGGTCGGCTTCGGTGGCATCTACGTCGAGATCTTCGGAGACACCGCGGCGCGCCTCGCTCCGGTCTCGGCCCCCGAAGCCCTGACGATGCTCGACGAGCTCAAGGTCGCGCCGCTGCTCCGCGGGACGCGGGGCGAGCCGGCGGTGGACCGCCCCGCGCTGGCCGGGATCATCGGCCGCTTCTCGCAGCTCCTGACGGATCTCCCCGAGCTCGCGGAGATCGAGATCAACCCTTTGATGGTGGGGCCCGCCGGCGCGGTCGCGGTGGACGCGCGGGCACGGCTCGACCGATAGGAGATCGGGAATGGGCATCCGGAAGAGTGTCGGCAAGAACAAGAAGTCGAAAAAGCGAGCGGCGGCCGCCACGGTGGCGCGGGAAGACATCCGACGCCGGGCGGTGGAGGACGCGGGCAAGCGCCGCCCGCAGGGGATGAGGTAGCTCCGCGATGGCCGGGCGGACCGGGTTCCATCGCGTCGTCATCGGCCTGGACGGGTCGCCGCACTCTCGCCGGGCGGCCGCGTTCGTGGCCCGCCTCACGCCGCCGCGGGGCGGCCTCGTCACCTGCGTGCAGGTGGTCGAGCCGGTCCGGGTGCCGTCCATGCCGCTCGTGCCCGGCCGGATGCGGGCGCGGATCGCGGCGCAGGCCGACACGATCCATCAGGGGCAGATCGCCCTGGCCCGGCGCCAGGTCGAGGCCGCCGCGACGAAGCTCGAGCCATCCGGCTGGCGCGCGCGCGGGGTGGTGCGCACCGGGCGGCCGCTCGCCGAGCTGCTGGCGGCCGTTCGCGCGGCGCGGGCCGACGTCCTCGTGCTCGGCGCCCGGGGCGCCGGCGCGATGACCCACTTCCTGCTGGGGAGCATCGCGGAGGCCGCGTTGAAGCACGCGGCGGTCCCGGTGCTGATCGTCAAGTGAGCGGGACACGAAGAGGGAGAGTGGACATGCGAGTGAACCAGGTCCTGTTCCCGACAGACTTCTCGACGGCTTCCGAGGCGGCGGGACGCATCGCGCGGGCGATGGCTCTGCAGGCGGGGGCGTGCCTGCACGTGCTCCACGTCGTGCCCCCGGTGAACGATCCGTCGGTGGGCGCCGAAAAGCTCACGCGGGTCGCCAAGAGTCTCGGTGAGGGGCTGCGCGTGGAGACGGCGCTGATGAGCGGGCGCGCTGGCCGCAGCATCATCGACTACGCGCGCGACAAGCACATCGACCTCATCGTGGTGGGGACGCACGGGCGCACCGGGATCAGCCACGCGATCCTTGGCAGCGTGGCCGAGGCGGTCGTGCGCCTGGCCCCCTGCCTGGTGCTCGCGGTGCCCGCGGCGGTCCTCGAGCCGGACCGTGCCCCCGCGCCGGAGCCGGCGGCGGGCGCGCAGCCCGGGCGGCCCTGCCTGGTGTGCGGCCGCGCGGGCGACGAGCTGATCTGCGAGGGCTGCCGCACCCGGATCCGGGCGGAGGCCCTCGAGCAGAAGCGGGAGGCGGAGCGCCCCGGGCGCCGGGGCTCGCCGGTATGACGGCCCCGGAGAAGGACCGCGTGGAGGAGGAGGAGGAGCAGCACCCCCGGGGCGCGCTGGTCTTCATCCTGATCTACCTCCTGGTCGTGGTCCTGTTCTGGGTCAACACTTACCTGCGGCTCTGGACGAGGGGCTGAGCGATGAAGCGAGGGGCGACGGTCTATCTCTACGAGCTGGCGTGGATCCTGCCGAGCATCGCGATTCCGGTCGGCATGCTCGCCGCTCTGCTCGTCACCGCGTTCGGGGCCGGCATTCACGTGCCGAGCGTGGCCGGCCGCATCGATCCGGCAAAGGTGGCCGAGACCCCGCCGTTCGACCACCCCGGCGTCGTGCAGACCGGCCCGCTGCGCTACGAGGTGCGGATGGTCGGGCAGATCTGGTCGTTCACCCCGAACGAGATCCGGGTGCCGGTCGGCTCGACGGTGACGTTCGTGGCCACCAGCCGCGACGTCATCCATGGCCTGTTCATTCCGGCCGCCAACGTCAACGTGATGCTGATCCCCGGGCAGATCTCGCGCGTCAGCGCGCGCTTCGATCGCGAGGGGGAGTTCTTCATGGCCTGTCACGAGTACTGCGGCATCGCGCACCACACCATGGGCGGTAAGGTCATCGTGGAGCCCCGGCCATGAGCCCCGATGCGGCGCGCGATCCCGAAAAGCGGCTCACCGGGGCCCATCTGCTGGTGGCCAACGTCGCCCTGCTGGGCGGCATCGTGACCGGCCTGCTGCAAGGGCTCGAGCACGCCGGCTTCGCGTTCCCGGCCAGCGACTATTTCCTGCGCTCCTACTATCACAGCGTGAGCATGCACGGGGTTCTCAACGTGCTCGTGTGGACCACCTTCTTCATCGCGGGCTTCCTGCCCTTCATCAGCGCGCGCGCCTACGCGATGCCGCTCGTCAGCCCCCGGCTCGGGTGGCTCACCTTCTGGGTGATGCTGGCCGGGCTGGTCATCGCGGCGGCGCCCCTGGCTGGCAACGCGGCCACGGTCATGTTCACCTTCTACGCGCCGCTCAAGGCGCACTGGGCCTTCTACATCGGCCTCACCCTCGTGGTGGTGGGCACCTGGCTCGTCACCCTGCGGCTCGGATTGAGCCACCGCGCCTGGCGCGCCCAGCACCCCGGCGCGCGCCCCCCGCTGGCCGCCTTCATGTCGCTCGTGACCATGGCGATGTGGACCCTCGCCTCGGTGGGGCTGGCCGCCTCGATGCTGTTCATGCTGATCCCATGGTCGCTGGGTCTGGTGGCGGGGACGGACCCGCTGCTCACCCGCACGCTCTTCTGGCTCACCGGTCACCCCATCGTCTACTTCTGGCTGCTGCCCGCCTACATCTCCTGGTACACGCTGGTGCCGCGGCAGGCGGGGGGCCGGCTCTTCAGCGATCCCATGGCGCGCGGCTCGTTCCTGCTCTTCCTGGTCTTGTCGGCGCCGTTGGGCTTGCATCACCAGGTGACCGACCCCGGTATCCACGAAGGCTGGAAGCTCTTCCAGGCCTTCCTCACCTTCGCGGTCTTCTTCCCGAGCCTGCTGACCTTCTTCAACGTGGTCGCGTCGCTGGAGATCGCGGGCCGGGCGCGGGGCGGCAAGGGATGGTTCGCCTGGTTCGGCCGGCTGCCGTGGGGCGACCCATCGGTGGCCGCGCAGCTCCTCGCGATGCTGACCTTCTGCGCGGGCGGCATCGGCGGGCTGATCAACGCCTCCTACAACATGAACCTGGTGGTCCACAATACCGCCTACGTGGTGGGGCATTTCCACACGACGGTGGGCACCGCGGTCACGCTCACCTACATGGGCATCAGCTACTGGCTGGTCCCGCACATCGCGGGCCGGGCCCTGTGGAGTCGGGGGATGGCGCTGGCCCAGTCCTGGATCTGGTTCGTGGGCATGCTCATCTTCTCCACCGCGCTGCACGAGCTCGGGCTCCGGGGCATGCCGCGCCGGACCATGATCAGCCAGGCGTCGTACCTCCAGCCCGAATGGCAGGCGCTGCTGCCCTGGGTCGGGGTGGGGGGGACCCTGTTGTTCGTCAGCGGCATCCTCTATCTCCTGAACCTCCTGCTGACCGTGACCGTCGGCCGCGCGCCGGCCCCGGCGGTGCCGGAGTTCGCGGAATCGGTCGCCCCACCGGAGGAAGGGCCCGCCCTCCTCGACCGCCTGCGTCCGTGGGTGGTGGTTGCGGCGGTCTTGCTCGTCATCGCATACGGGCCGACCTTGACGAGGCTGGTCGTCGCGGGCCAATTCAACGTCCCGGGCCTCCGGGTCTGGTAAGGGACGACGAACGGGAGGGATCCCATGAAGGTGAGTGAGCTGATGACCAGCGTGAACCTGATCACCGCGGGGCCCGACACCGCGATCCTCGACGCCCGCCAGCTGATGCTCAAGGAGCGGATCCGGCACCTGCTGGTCACCGAGGCCGACGGCACCCTCGTCGGCATCGTCACCGATCGGGACATCCGGCTCAACCTGCCCTCCCAGGCCACGAGCCTCTCGGTGTGGGAGATCAATCATCTGCTCACCAAGCTCACGGTGGGCGAGGTCATGACCAGGACGGTGATCACGATCGGGCCGGACGTCGACGCGCGGGACGCGGCGGTGCTGATGCTGGATCATTCGATCGGCGCCCTGCCCGTGACCGAGCGAGGGCGGCTGGTCGGCATCATCACCGAGACGGACGTCATGCGTGGGTTCGTGTGGCTGACGGGTGGGCCAGCGTCGTCTCACCCGGGGCCGCGCCGGCGATCGTGACGGGCAGCGGTCGCGTCAACCTGACGGGATGACTGCCGCGTGAAAATCCTAGCCCTCAACTGCGGCAGCTCGTCGGTCAAGTTCCAGCTCTTCGCGGTGGAGCGGGCCGCGAGCGCGGGCGGGCTCACCACGCTCGGGCGCGGCCTCGTCGAGCGCATCGGTGGCACCGCGACGCTCGCCTTCAGCGAGGAGGGCCGGCCGCCGCTGCGCGAGACCGCGCCCATCGCCGATCACGAAGCCGCGGTCCGCCGGGTGATCGAGTGGATCGTGGCCGGGCCAGCCGGTATCGACGCGGTCGGTCATCGGGTTGTTCACGGCGGCCGTCGCTTCGTCCAGCCCACCCTCATCGGCGCCGAGGTGGCCGAGGCGATCGAGGCGCTGACCGAGCTGGCGCCGCTGCACAACAGCCCCAGCCTGGCCGGCATCCGCGCCTGTCAGGGCGCGCTCGGCCGCCGCGTGCCCCTGGTGGCCGTCTTCGACACGGCCTTCCACGCCACGCTCCCCGAGTACGCCTCGACCTACGGAATCCCGTACGCGCTGGCCCAGCGTCATGGCATCCGGCGCTTCGGCTTCCACGGCATCTCGTACCAGTACATCGTCTCCCGCTACGCCGCGCTCTCGCGCGTCGACGCCTCGCAGCTCTCGCTGGTCGCCTTTCATCTGGGCAACGGCGCCTCCGCCGTCGCCATCGACCAGGGACGCTCGGTCGACACCTCCATGGGCTTCACGCCGCTCGAGGGGCTCTTGATGGGCACGCGCTCGGGCGACCTCGATCCCGCCCTGGTCGGCTATCTCGCCGCGCGCGAGCGCGTGCCGGTCGACGAGATCGAGCGCTGGCTCAACGAGGAGTCCGGGCTGCTCGGCCTCTCCGGCCGAAGTCGGGACATGCGCGATCTGGTCGCGGCGCGCGAGACGGATCATCGCGCGCGGCTGGCGGTGGACGTCTTCTGCCACCGCGCGCGCAAGTATCTGGGAGCCTACCTGGCCGTGCTGGGCGGCGCCCGCGCGGTGGTCTTCACGGGCGGCATCGGGGAGAACTCGCCCGAGGTGCGCGCCGAGGTCTGCCGCGGCGCCGCCTGGTGCGGGCTCGAGCTGGATGCGAGCCTCAATCGAGCCACCGTCGGCCGCCCCGGCCGCATCAGCGCGGCCGCCGCGCGGATCGAGGCCTGGGTCATCCCGACGGACGAAGAGCAGGTGATCGCCCGGGAGACGGTCCGGTGCCTCTCGGGTGGCCCAGGCCCCTGACGAGGGCCTCGGGGGTCACTCGGTCACGCCAAGTTCCACCGCTGGATGAGCCGGGTCTCGCGCTCCCAACCGAGGGCGCCGATCGCTGCCGGGTCGAGTGCGAGCAGACGGCCATCGGTGGAAGGTCGTCCGATCCAGCACGCGGTGAGGGTGCGACCGGTGTGCTGACCGCTGCGCGTCCGTTGCGTCTCCCCGTGGCGGGCCAGCCAGACCTGAGCGCGCTCGATGGTCACGAGCCGTCCGACTCGCTCCACGTCCAGTCGCGGATCTCCGGCATGTCGTCGCCGTGTTTCCGGATGTACTCGTGGTGCTCGGTGAGCTTGTCGCGGATCGCCGGCTTGACGGACGTCATGGCCGAGCTGAGCCCGGGGACCCGATCGATGACGTCGCCGACCAGGTGGAAGCGGTCGAGATCGTTGAGGACCACCATGTCGAAGGGCGTCGTGGTCGTGCCCTCCTCCTTGTAGCCGCGGACGTGAAGATTGGGGTGGTTCGTGCGTCGGTAGGTCAGCCGATGGATCAGCGAGGGGTAGCCATGAAACGCGAAGATGATCGGCTTGTCCGTGGTGAAGAGCGCGTCGAACTCCCGGTCGGGAAGGCCGTGCGGGTGCTCGCGGGGCGGCTGGAGCTTCATCAGGTCCACCACATTGATCACGCGGACCTTGAGGCCTGGCACGTATCGGCGGAGGAGCTTGGCGGCGGCCAGGGTCTCGAGCGTCGGGACGTCCCCGCAGCAGGCCATCACCACGTCCGGGTCACCGCCGCGGTCACTGCTGGCCCACTCCCAAATGCCGATGCCCGCCGCGCAATGCTTCACCGCCTCGTCCATGACGAGGTACTGGAGTGCCGGCTGCTTGCCGGCGACGATCACGTTGATGTAGTGGCGGCTCCGCAGGCAGTGGTCGGTCACGGACAGCAGCGTGTTGGCGTCTGGTGGCAGGTAGACCCGGATCACCTCCGCCTTCTTGTTGACGACGTGATCGAGGAATCCCGGGTCCTGGTGGCTGAACCCATTGTGGTCCTGCCGCCATACGTGAGAGCTGAGGAGATAGTTCAGGGACGCGAGCGGGCGCCGCCAGGGGATGTGACGCGTCGTCTTCAGCCACTTCGCGTGCTGGTTGAACATCGAATCCACGATGTGGATGAACGCCTCGTAGCAGTTGAAGAACCCGTGGCGGCCCGTGAGCAGATAGCCCTCGAGCCAGCCCTGCATCTGGTGCTCGCTCAGCATTTCCATGACCCGGCCGGCCGGTGAGACGTGTTCGTCGGTATTCAGGGTCTCCGCCACCGACATCCGATCGGTGACCTCGAAGAGGTGGGTCCAGCGATTGGACGCCGTCTCATCTGGTCCGAAGATCCTGAAGTTCCGGCTGGCAAGGTTGAGCTTCATCACGTCCCGCAGGAAGGCGCTCTGCACGCGGGTGGCTTCGGCCCACACCGTGCCCCGCGTGGGGACATCGACGGCGTAATCGCGGAAGCTCGGCAGCCGGAGGTCCCGCAGGAGGAGTCCGCCGTTGGTGTGCGGGTTGGCGCTCATCCGCCGCTTCCCCCTGGGGGCGAGAGCGGCCAGCTCCGTACGGAGCCGGCCCCTCTCGTCGAACAGCTCCTCGGGCCTGTAGCTCTTCATCCACCGCTCGAGGATCCGCAGGTGCTCCGGCTTCTCGAAGAGCTCCGCCAGCGGAACCTGATGGGAGCGCCAGGTGCCCTCCACGGGCTTACGGTCGACCACCTTCGGGCCGGTCCAGCCCTTGGGTGTGCGCAGGACGATCACCGGCCAGCGCGGACGCTTCGTCCAGTCGAAGCCGTTGGTGCGCGCGTCGATCTGGACCCGCTTGATCTCGTCGCACGCCGCGTCGAGGGTCCCGGCCAGGAGCTGGTGCACCGTCCCTGGTTCATCGCCCTCGACGAAATAGGGGGTATAGCCGTAGCCGCGGAGCAGCTGGTCCAGCTCCTCGCGGCTGATCCGGGCGAGGACCGTCGGTCCGGCGATCTTGTAGCCGTTGAGGTGCAGGATGGGGAGCACCGCCCCGTCGTGGATCGGGTTGAGAAACTTGTTGGAATGCCAGGCGGTCGCGAGCGGCCCGGTCTCCGCCTCTCCATCGCCCACCACACAGGCCACGAGCAAGTCCGGGTTGTCGAAGGCGGCACCGTAGGCGTGCGCGAGCGAGTAGCCGAGTTCGCCCCCCTCGTGCATGGAGCCCGGAGTCTCGGGGGCGACGTGGCTCGGGATGCCGCCGGGGAAGGAGAACTGGGTGAAGAGCCGCTTCAGGCCCGGTTCGTCCTGCGAGACGTCCGGGTAAAGCTCGCTGTACGTCCCCTCGAGGTACGCGTTCGCTACGAGGCCGGGACCCCCGTGGCCGGGACCGGTGACATAGATGATGCTGAGGTCGCGCTCCGTGATGACCCGGTTGAGGTGAGCGTAGATGAGGTTGAGGCCCGGCGTAGTCCCGAAGTGCCCGAGCAGCCGGGGCTTGACGTGCCTGGTGGTGAGCGGCTCGCGCAGGAGGGCGTTGTCGTAGAGATAGATCTGCCCGACGGACAGGTAGTTGGCCGCCCGCCAATACGCGTCGATCTTCCGTAGCAATTCCGGAGTAAGCGGTCCACTGGCAGCCATCGACCTCATGATACCGCCGGCTCTCAGGCCGATCTCGTCCCCGTGAATAGCCGCGTGTGAGCCTGCGCGCGACGTTTCTGTGGCCCGGCTGCCCCGGTTGCGGCACCCGCGCCCCACGGGGCCAGGCGCCGACTCTTTTGAATTCAGTGGGTTCGGGCCGTTCCGGCCTGGCACCTCCCGTGCACTACACCCCTGGCAGGAGGGAGCGCGATGCCGAAGATTCGTGGGGTCCTGATCGTCCTCGCTCTGCTGGCCATCGATCTCGGGATCGCCCCGGAGGTCGCGTCGGCCGAGGCGCCGCGCGCGGCGATCGTCGATGGGGCCGCCGTCTTGCAGCAGTCACCCGTGGAGATCGAAGCATCGCTCGGACAACCCGTGCGCAGCCGGGCGGTGCCGCCGGGTGACTTCCGCCTGCCCGCGGGCGGGACGTGGCGGGTGTATCGCGGGCGCGGCCTACAGATCGACGTCGACTTCGAACGGGAGCGCAGCACGACGGTGATGATCGAGTTCCCGGACCGCGCGATCGCGCCCAGGACCTACGAGGAAGCGCTCGAAGCGGTGAACCTCCCGTCCAACCCACCGCCCGATCGCGTCACGCGCGACAGCCGGGAGTGGCACAACCTCGAGGGCTACTTCGTGAGGCTGATCGCGGCCTACCCGACTCTCGACCGCATCGACACGATCATCCTGAGCGTCCACCCCCTTCCTTGACGCGTCGGTAAACCCTACCGACCTCGGAAGAGTTGACCCGGGTCGTTTCGACCCGCAAGCTCGGAAGTGGTGGAGAACTCGCTCTTTCTTCCCGTCGGTAGTTGGCACACGGGATGCGTCTGCACTTGGCAGAGGAGAAAAAGCATGAGATCGATCACGTCCATCCTGATCGGCGTGCTGTTGATCGTCCTCGTCGTCGGGGGTGTCCTGCTCTACCGGCGGGACGGCGGTACATCGCTGTGGGACACGATGCGCTCCGTGAAGGAGACGTCCCAGAATGTCGCGACCACATCCAAGGTGAAGACCGCGCTCATGCTCTCCAAGCACGTCTCCACCTTCGACATCAACGTCACCACGAACCAGGGCGCGGTGACGCTCAGCGGGGAAGTCCCGAGCGAGGAGACTCGACGGCTGGCCGTCGCCATCGCGCAGGACACGCCGGGAGTGAAGCTCGTCCAGGATAACCTCGTGGTCAACCCGGGCGCGGAACGCAACAAGGACACCCTGGCCGACCGCGTCGCCGACCTCGAGATCAAGACCATCCTGATCGACCAGCTCGCCCGGAGCCCCGAGCTCAAGGACAAGCGGCTCACGGTCCAGGTGAGCAAGCGAATCGTCACGCTGGATGGGGCGGTCGACTCTCCCGCACAGAAGCGCGCGGCCGAGCAGGTCGTGCTCCAGGTTCCCGGGGTGCAGGGCATCGCCGGAACCCTCAGCGTCGCAAATGCCCAGGCAGGCCTGGACACCGTGGAAGACAAGCTGGCCCGTCGCGTCGAGTTCGAGCTGTATTCGACGAGGGCGGTGCCCCTCAAGAACGTCCAGATCCGGTCCCAGGACGGCACCGTGATCCTGAGCGGCGGGGTCGGCTCCCGCGCGGAGAAGCTGCTGGCCGAGCGGGTCACCCAGTCGGTCGACGGCGTGAAGCGGGTGGTCAACAACCTGAACGCACCGGAGGAGACGGCCGCCCGCTAGCCGACGCGCCGGATTCCGCATAGTATACGGGGCCATGAACACTGACCCCGCCCGCACGCGCGCCCTGGTTCAGAGGGCCTGGGACGACCAGATCGTTCCGGCCCTCACCGAGTACGTCCGTATCCCGGCCAAGTCGCCCATGTACGACGTCAAGTGGGCCGAGCATGGCCACATCGATCGTGCGGTGACCCTCATCACCGACTGGGCCCGGAAGCGGAGGATCGAAGGGCTGACGATCGAGGTCGTCCGCCTCGAGGGCCGCACGCCCGTCATCCTGATGGAAGCGCCGGGAGCGGGCGGCGAGACCGTCCTGCTCTACGGCCACTGTGACAAGCAGCCGGAGATGGTGGGCTGGGCCGCGGACGGAGGGCCGTGGACGCCGGTGCGCCGCGGCGATCGGCTCTTCGGGCGCGGCGCGGGGGACGACGGCTACGCCGCGTTCGCGGCGCTGACCGCGATCGAGACGCTGGAGACCCAGGGCATTCCCCACGCCCGATGCGTGGTGCTGATCGAGGCCTCGGAGGAGAGCGGCAGTCCTGACCTGCCCGCCTACGTCGAGCAGCTGTCCGAGCGGATCCGCCCGGATCTCGTGGTCTGCCTCGACTCCGGGTGCGGCGACTACGACCATCTGTGGGCGACCACGTCGCTGCGCGGGATCCTGAGCGGAACGCTCACGGTGGAGGTGCTGGGCGAGGGGGTCCACTCGGGCGCGGCCAGCGGCATCGTCCCCTCGAGCTTCCGGATCCTGCGTCAGGTGCTGGACCGGCTCGAGGACGACCGCACCGGGAAGATCCTGGTCTCCGAGTGCCACGTGGAGATCCCGCCCGACCGGCTGGCCGAGGTGCGCGCGGTCGCGGGGGTGCTGGGCGACGAGATCTGGCGCCGCTACCCGTTCCTTCCCGGGATGCGCGCGGTCACGCAGGATCCGGTGGAGGCGCTGCTCAACAACACGTGGCGGCCCGCGCTCGCGGTGACCGGCGTCGAGGGCATGCCGGCCCTGGCCGACGCAGGCAACGTCCTGCGCCCGAAGACCTCGGTGAAGCTGTCGCTGCGCCTGCCGCCCACCGCCGACGCGGCCCGGGCGAGCCGGCGCGTGAAAGAGGTGCTGGAGGCCGACCCGCCCTATGGCGCGCGGGTGACCTACTCGACCGGCGAGCGGCCGGGTACCGGCTGGAACGCGCCGGTGATGGCCTACTGGCTCCGCGAATCGGTGATGTGCGCCTCGGCCGCGCAGTTCGGCGCGCCCGCGATGTTCGACGGCCTCGGCGGCTCGATCCCGTTCATGAGCATGCTCGGCGAGCGCTTCCCCCGAGCCCAGTTCCTCGTCACCGGCGTGATGGGCCCGGGCTCGAATGCGCACGGGCCGAACGAGTTCATCGATCTGCCGACCGGCGTGAAGGTGACCGGCTGCGTGGCCCAGGTGCTCGCCGATCACGCCGCGCTGCGGTCGCGCTGAACCCAGCGCCTCGCGGCTACCTCCCGCGCAGCTTCGGATCCAGGGCGTCCCGCAGGGAATCCCCGAAGAGGCTGAAGCCGAAGACGGCCAGGCTGATGGCGATCCCGGGGAAGAGGCCGATCCAGGGAGCCTTTTCGGCGTACGCCGGGGCCGAGCCCGAGAGCATGAGCCCCCACGACGGCGTCGGCTCGGCGGCCCCCAGGCCCAGGTAGGACAGCGCGGCCTCGGCCAGGATCGCGGTGCCCAGCTGTGCGGTCACCATGATCAGGTAAGGCGCGAGCACGTTGGGCACGATGTGCTGCCGCACCACGCGGTAGTGCGAGGCGCCGAGGCCGTGGGCCGCCTCGACGTACTGATTCTCCTTGATCGAGAGCGCGGTGGCGCGCACGACCCGGGCCGCCCGCGGGATGATCGGGATCGCCACCGCGATCACCACATTGGGCACCGCCGGGCCCAGGATCGAGGCCACCGCCAGGGCCAGGATCAGCTGCGGAAAGGCGAGCAGGACGTCCATCACCCGCTCGAGGAGGAGGTCCACCTTCCCGCCGCAGTAGGCGCTCAAGACTCCGAGCACGGCGCCGATGGAGCAGCCACCGAAGGAGGCGGCGAATCCCACGAACAGCGCGATGCGCGCCCCGTACATGATGCGGCTCATCACGTCGCGCCCGAACTCGTCGGTACCCAGCCAGTGCTCGGTGCCCGGCCGGGCGAACTGGGCCCCATAGTCCGCGAGGTACGGATCGAAGGGCGCGAGCGCGGAGGCGAGGAATGCCACCAGGAGCATGGCCAGGATGATGAGCGCTCCGGCGGCGCCGAGCGGCTTGGTCCGGACGAACCCCGTCACCTCTTCAACGAGGCTGAGCCGCGGCGCGAGCTCCGCGGGGGCGGGGGCCTGGACGAGCGGATAGTTGACGCTCATCTCAGTGGTACCGGATCCGCGGGTCGAACCACGCGTACGTGAGGTCGATCAGGAGGTTCACGACCACGAAGCAGAGGGCGATCAGGAAGACGAGGGCCTGCACCACGGGGTAGTCACGGTGGGCGACCGCGTCCACCACGAAGCGGCCTACCCCGTTCAGGGTGAAGACGGTCTCGGTCACCACGAGGCCCCCGATGAGGAACGCGAACTCGGTGCCGACCAGCGTGATCACGGGCAGCATCGCGTTCTTGAGCGCGTGGCGGATCACCACGGCGCGTTCTCGCAGCCCCTTGGCCCACGCGGTGCGGATGTAGTCCTCGCGGAGGACCTCGAGGACGGTGGAGCGCGTCATGCGGGTGGTGACCGCCGCGTACCGGTACCCGACCGTCACCACCGGCCAGACCAGCTGCTGGAAGTTCGCCCACGGGTCCACCCAGGGCGGCGTGAACTCGAGCGGCGGCCCCCAGCCGAAGTAGATGACCAGGAAGAGAATGACCAGGATCCCGACCCAGAACGACGGGATGGCCTGGCCCCCGATGCTGCCCACCCGAATGACGTAGTCCACCCAGGTGTCCTGCCGCACTGCCGCCAGCATGCCGAGCGGGATCGCCAGCAGCACCGAGACGATCGTGGCCAGGATGGCCACCTCGAGGCTCAGGGGCAGGCGGATCAGCACCTCCTCGATGACCGGCTGGCCGGTCCAGAGCGAGGTGCCGAAGTCCAGCCGGAGCACCCCCCACAGCCAGGTGCCGAACTGCATCCAGATCGGCTGGTCCAGCCCGAGCTGGTGACGCATGGCCGCGAGCTGCTGCGGATCGATCCGTCCGGTCTGGTCGCCGCCCAGGATCAGGAGTGTCACGTCCCCCGGGATGACGCGCATGATCAGGAAGACCACCGCGGCGACCCCGAAGAGGGTGGGGACGATCAGCAGCAGGCGCTTGGCCAGGTACGTGCGCACGCGCCCAGCCTCAGTCCTCGGAGAGCCAGACGTCCTGGAGCTTCTGGTTGGTGTAGTGGTTCGGCGGCGCGATGTAGTTCTTCACCTTGGACCAGTGCACCAGGTTCCGCGACCACCAGAGGCCGGTCGTGAAGTACGCGTTACCTAGGACGCGCTTCTCCATCTCGTTGATAAGCTTTTTGCGCTCGACTGGATCGAGGGAGCGGGCCTGGCGGGAGAAGAGATCGTCGACCTGCGGATCCGAGTACCGACCCCAGTTCTGGGTGCTCCCCGTCGCGTAGCGGCCGAGGAACTGGTCGGGCTCGTCCATGAACTCGACGGTCGGCGCGACGATCAGCTCGAAGTTGCCGGTATCCTGCCCGTCCGAGAACCACGCGGCGGTCTCGAGCGGTCGGTGCTCCACCTCGATCCCGATCTTGCGCCACTCCCCGATCAGGAAGACCGCGAAGTCCTGGTAGGGGAGCTTCACGTTGCGGTTCTTCAGGACGACCTTGAGGCCGTTGGGGTAGCCGGCCTCCGCGAGGAGCTTGCGCGCTTCGGCGCGGTTCTTCTCGATGTCCCGCCCGAAGCCCGGCAGCTTCTCCAGGTCGGCCTCCGGCATCCCCCACTCCGACCCCGGCCGCATCAGCCCGCCGACGTAGCGGAGGCCGGTGAGCGGACGGAGCACCCGGGCCATCGTGTAGCGATCGATGCCGAGGCTCAGCGCCTGCCGGACGCGCGCGTCGGTGAACGGCTTCTTGGTGTTGTTGATCGCGATGCCCCACTGGCCGGTCATCGGGGTTTCCTGGACCGCGACCTTGTCACCGAGCTGCTTCTTGATCGCTTCCACCTCGGCGCTGGGCAGGTCCCGGAACTCGATATAGGCCCGTCCCGAGCGGATGGCGGCCGCCCGCACCGAGGTCTCCGGGCTGATGTAGAACTTGTACCCGTCGAGATAGGGCCGGTCCTTGACGAAGTAGTTCGGGTTGCGCTCGCCCTCGAAGGTGGAGCCGCGGGTGTAGCCCTTGAACTTGAACGGGCCGGAGCCGATCACGTGGGTCTTGAAGTAATTGGGGTCCTGGTCGAGGTACTTCTTCGGGAAGATGACGTTCCAGGGTGAGGCCAGGTTGGACAGGAGCGAGGCCGACGGAAACTTGAGCTTGAACACCACCGTGGTGGAGTCGGGGGCCTCGATCTGGGTGACCGCGGTGTAGGCGTTCTTCCGCACGCTGCGGACGCCGGTCGGCGGGAAGATGATCTTGTCGTAGCTGGCCTTGACGTCGGCCGCGGTCAGCGGCGCGCCGTCGTGGAACTGGACGCCCGGGTGGATCTTGAACGTGTAGGTGAGCCCGTCGGGCGAGATCTTCCACTCGGTGGCGAGGTCGCCGATGATCTTCGGGTAGTTGTAGGGATCGAGCTGCAGCAGCGTGCTGTAGAGCGGGGCCACCAGCTCGATGTTGGCGAAGGTACTCTCCTGGTGCGGGTCGAGACTCGGCGGGTCGGCCCCGATGACCGCCAGCAGGACGCCGCCGCGGCGTGGCGTGTCGGCGGCCTGCACCGCGGCGGGCATCACCGCGACCAGCGAGCCGAGGAGCAGGGCGAGCGCAACGAGAAGCACCAGCGGCGAGCGACGTCGGATTGGGGCCGTCATTGGGTACCTCCCGCGCACGTCGGGAATTGAGGAATGCGGGCGACATGGGCCCCCGAGGGAGGACATCGGTAGAGACCTTGCCTTCGAGGCACACGCGCTCCCCGGGCCTCACCAGGACCCGTCCGCCTCGGGAGAGCCCGCCGTGGTCTGGGCGGACGCTAACAGGGGCGGGGCGCGCGTGTCAACACCTGCCTGCGGTACTATCACCGCGATGTAAGGACGACCGGGACGTCTCAACTGGCTCTCCACGAGAGGACACGTTCATGGGGGTACTGGACGGCAGGGTTGCGCTGGTGACGGGCGCGGGCCGGCTGCGCGGGATCGGCCGCGCCACCGCGGTGGGCCTGGCCCAGCTCGGCGCCGACGTGGTGGTCACCGGGACGGGGCGCGATCCCGCCACCTTCCCGGAGGACGAGAAGAAAACCGGGTGGCGTGACGTGGAGAGCACGGCCGATCAGATCCGAGCGGCCGGCCGGCGCGCGCTCACCTGGACGGGGGACGTGAGCCAGGGCGAGGCGGTCACGCGCCTGATCGATCAGGTCATGAAGACCTTCGGGCGCCTCGACGTGCTCGTGAACAACGCGGCCTACCCGCGTGGCAACGATCGCGTGCCGCTACCGGAATTGGACGAGGCCGTCTGGCGAAAGGTTCTCGACATCAAGCTGACCGGCGCGTTCCTCCTGTGCAAGCGCGTGGTGCCCATCATGGTCCAGCAGAAGTGGGGGCGCGTCATCAACCTCTCCTCGATCGCGGGCAAGCGCGGCGCGCCCAACACCGCGGCGTACAACGCGGCCAACTTCGGCATCCAGGGCCTCACCCAATCGCTCGCGATGGAGGTCGCACGCCACGGCGTCACCGTCAACGCGGTTTGCCCGGGCACCATCGACACCGCTCGCATGGATGTGCTGGGCCGGAGCGACGGCTGGCAGCGGCAGCTCGAGCGCATTCCCATGGGCCGGGCCGCCACCGACGAGGAGGTCGCCGGGCTCATCGCGTTCCTGTGCTCGCCCGCGGCCGCGTTCATGACCGGCCAGTCCGTCAACATCGACGGCGGTGTGGTCATGTGGTGATCAGGACACGAGCGCCGAGGCCGGCCCGCCGTCCACGTCTTCCAGCTCCACACCGAGCAGGGCGCAGATAGTCGGCCCGAGGTCGCCCATCCGGATCTTGCCGAGATCGGCGTGGGCCGCGATGGAGGGGCCGGCGGCGAGCAGGAAGCCGTCCGCGCGATGGTCCCCGGTGCGCCAGATCGGGTCCGGGGAGTGCACGACGCCGGTCTTCGGCGACCAGACCGTCCCGATCGCGGCGGTCTGGTTCCATCCGATCAGGAGATCGGGCAGGCAATCGTGGGGAGCCCGCGAGTGGTAGAGGGAGGTGGGCTCGACGGAGCGTACGGCCGGCTCGCCGGTATCCACGTTCACGAGCGCGAAGAGGTCCCGGCTCAGCCGCTCGCAGGTCCTTTCGAAATCGGCCCCCGGCTCCACGATGCCCGACGCCTCCCGGCCCCGCAGGTTGACGCGCACGCCGGCATAGACGCTGTTGTTGGGCTCCAGGAAGAAGCGCTGGCCGGCCCGGACGCGCGCTCCCACGTCGTCCCCGTAGTTGCCGGGCACGAGCGGTGAGCGTCGGAGTCGCCGGCGTACCGCGGCGGCGACGGCGGGGGTCAGCACGGCCCTCGCGCTCCCGGGCAGGCGGCTCCACAAGGCCTTGGCGAGCCGGACGGCCGGGCGCCCGCGCGACCGGCCACGATCCGCCTCGTCGATCCGCTCCAGGACCTCGTCCATCAGGTGCGTGCCGCTGTAGTGCGGCCCCATGCCGTGGCTCAGCAGGACGAGCACGGTGACGTCGTCGCTCAGGAGTGTGAGATGGTCGGCGAGCGCGCGGTCTAGCCCGGCGTAGACGCGCTCCACCGGGTCACCCAGCTCGCCCACCAGCGCCGCGTCGTAGCGCGGATGGAGCGGGTCGTGTAAGTGCCAGCTCTGGTGGCCGACGGCATGACTCTCGCCGAAGATCGAGACGAACAGATCCCACTTTTCCCGGCCGAGGATCCACGTCGACAGGCGCCGCTTGCGCTCGATCCCCTCCAGCATGTCCAGGATCAGCGCTCGCTCTTCCTCCGGCGTGCGGTGCGCTCCGTCCCGGTGGACGTCGTCGTCGGCGGCGAACTGCCGCTCGGCGAAGGCGTCGATGCCGAACACGGGATGAAGTCCCACCCGCTCGAGGATCTCCGAGGCGAGATCCGGTGGGGTGGTGTGGAAGCCGAAGTGCCGGTCGTGACAACCGTACTCGACGACCTCGACGCCGTTCAGAGGGCCCTCCGTCCACCGGTGAGGCACGTCGACCACCGCCACGCGCTTCCCCGCGTCGCTCAGCGCGTGCCAGAACGGGCGGCCCACCATCTCGCGCGGCGTGGTGAGGCGGCGCTCGTAGGTGACTGGTGATACGGTCTCCCAGCAGTAGAAGCCGGTGAGGGAGGGCGACCGGGCGGTGGTGAAGCTCGACCAGACGGCGCCCACGAATAGCCCGTAGGGATTCTCGATCCGGGCCCCGGCCCAGCCGTCGAGCAGCCGGCGGAAGGTCGGCAGCTTGCCGGCGGCGGCCATGTCGCGCACGATGCCCACGTCGCACGAATCGAAGCCGAGCACGACGATCCGGGCGGGCACTACCATTGGCGAGCCTTGGCCCGGACCCGCGCGGCGTCCGCCTCGAAGGTCGGACCTCCGCTCAGCCGGTCGGCGCCCGCGGTGGAGTAGAAACAGGCGACGGCGGGAAGCACGAGCGGGGCCTTCTCCCGGGTCAGGCGCACGAGCAGGTCCCAGTCACCCATCTCTCGCAGGGTCTCGTCGAAACGGGCTTCCGGCAAGCCGCTCCGGTGCGCGATCGCCCCGATGTCCGCGAGGTTCTCCTGGACGAGGCGGGCCCGGTCGAAGGCCATGAGGTGGTAGCTCGGCAGCGCGCCAGCCGACCGGCGGTTCAACCGGAGGATGTCGTCGACGATCACGCCGCCATAGAGCAGGTCCAGGTCGGGTCGTTGTCCGAATGCCCACGCCACCGCCTTGAGCCAGAGCGGGTGCATCGCGTTGTCGTCGTCCAGGTACGCGATCAGGGAGCCCTTCGCGACGGCCAGGCCCTGATTGCGCGCGGCGCACACGCCGCCGCGCGCTGTTCGCAGGGCCTTGAGGCGGTTGGGGCCGAGCTCGCCGCCCAGCCGCTCCAGCACGCGCGGCGTGTCGTCGGTGCTGCCATCATCGACCACGACGATCTCCCAGTTGGGGTAGGCCTGGGAGCGGACGGAGCAGACCGCCCGGGGCAGGAGATGACTCCGGTTGTGGGTTGGCAGGATGACCGACACCAGCGGGGTCTGCTCGAGCACCGCCTGCTCGATCCACGTCGTCACGCACCACGTGGATGCGGCCGCGGCCACCGTATGCACGCGGGTCTCGAGGTCGTCGACACCGAGACGGGCGCGCAGGCGCGCGACCGCGTGCGTCTTGAAGGCCGCCGCGCCACCTCGCCGCCAAGCCTGCCAGGCGGAACGTGCGCGCCGACCGAGCCGTTTGAGGAGTCTCATCGGAGGGTCAGGGCTCGCGGCCGAGCGTCAAGTCGGCCGGCGCCGTGACCGCGCCTATCGTAGCCGAAGATCTCAGGCCGATCCAGCCCGGCGGGCCCGAAGTATACTCTCGGTGTCAGCGATGCTTCGGCCGCGACGGAAGGCGCGCGCGAGGAAGAAGGACGCCCCCTAGCATGCGATCGCTGCTCGAGGTCCTCGCGGTCGCGACGCGACTGGGCCTCACCTCCTTCGGCGGGCCGGTGGCCCACCTCGGCTATTTTCGGAACGAGTACGTCCTACGCCGGCGGTGGGTAGACGAGCAGACCTACGCGGATCTGGTGGCGCTCTGCCAGTTCTTGCCTGGCCCGGCGAGCAGCCAGCTCGGTATCGCGATCGGGATCCTGCGCGCCGGGCTGCTCGGAGGGTTCGCGGCCTGGGTCGGCTTCACCCTGCCATCGGCGG
>Ga0207646_10002948_pt1 | contig 19713 bp, 32 predicted proteins | sample KBSK5502metaG_FD_184343 | JGI IMG/M metagenome (GOLD analysis project Ga0207646, IMG submission 184343) | Corn, switchgrass and miscanthus rhizosphere microbial communities from Kellogg Biological Station, Michigan, USA - KBS K5-50-2 metaG... | ecosystem: Host-associated > Plants > Roots >...
ACTCTCTCGGGCACGCCGCTTTGAGTCGGCTGGTCGACCGGCGCGGCGTAGAGGTCGGCCATCCAGCGCGGCGCATTGATACAGCGGGTGAATCCCTGTTCGTCGATGACGCACAGGACCACGAGCTCGTCCGGATCTAGCTCCTCCTCCGGCGACGGCTCGGGCTCGGGTTCCGGAGAGGGCTCCTCGTCGTCGTCGGGGACAATGATCTCCACCTGGTCGTCGTCGCCTGGTGCATTTGCGTCCGCGTACCAGCTCTCGGGGATCTTCCAACTCGACGGCGGCGCGTAGATGGGCTCGGCGCGGTTGGGGTCGAGATCAAGCGGCGGCTGATACGGCTCCGTGTCGGGCGGCAGCTCGACCGGCAGTTGCTGCGGCTGCTGCCCTGGGGGTTGCGCGGCGCCGGGATCGGGGACCACGTCGGCGGCGGCGCCGGCTTCCTCGGGCGGCAGCGGCTGAGCATCCGCCGGCGGCTCGGACACTGGCTGATGAGGCGCCGGCTGAAAGCCGAGAGGCCGTGAGAGCGCGATAGAGCCCTTCTGCTGCGGCCCCGCGCCGATGGTCTGGCCCAAGTTGTCGTAGATGGTGGCGAGGTTGAACGCCGCACCCTTCTTCCACACCGTTCGCAGGCGATCCCATGGCGGGGTGTCCATCCACTTCTGCAACTTCTCGATGTCCAAAATTCCGTCGTCGGTCACCAGCACCGGCATGCCGTTTTTGCCGGTCACCATCGCGTCCAGAAATTCGAGGCAGTGAAACGGCCAGGGCGCGCCGGCGAGCGCCGGCGCGAGGCCCGCTTTGTTGATGGGCTCGAGGTCCGATCGCCACAGGTCGGCCAGGTACGACTGCCAGCCGAGCAGCTCGGGCGAGAGCACGTCGTAGAGCCACGGGTAGGCGGCAGTCGTCGGATCCTGCTTCGACCAATCGAAGGCGGCAGCGATCGTGTACTGGTCGAAATAGACGTATCCGACCGCCGCATCGGCGTTGGTGTCGCCGCCGGCGTCGAACAGGCCGTTGTACCAGCGCTCGCACGGCGTAAAGGTAGCCACCGGACCCCAGGGCGAGCCCAGCAGCTCGTCGGGGATCGGCTTCAGTGGCGGCATGTCCTTGCGCAGGCTGATCGCGTTGATTCCCTGTCGCCATGGCGCGCCAGGTCGCGGGCTGCCGTCGTTGTTGCCGAAATTGGTTCCGAGCAGTTTGTAGCCGGGGAAGACCGTACACAGGTAGTTGAGCCAAGAGTCCGCCGGGTAGTCCCCGAAGATCCCCATGCTGGCGCCGGGGACGTACATCGGCCGCCCACAGGTTTCCTGGCGGTACCTCGACGGCAGACGGCCCCAGCGTTGGAGCGGCGACGCCTCGAACCACGGCGCCGCCACCATGCGCGAAAATGCACCAGGCAGCCCCGGCAGCGCGACCGGGGATCCGTCGGCCAGGGCGCGCGGCATCCAAACGCGTCCCACCATCGGCGCGCCGTTGGGCCACATGATCTTGTCGCGCAGGTCGGAAACAGCGACGGGGCCGCCGCCCAGGCTCATGTAACGAGCTACCACCGGGTTATTGGGGTCGGCGTGGGCGTCGAACTGCACCAGGCCATCCATTTCCCAGGTTCTGTTGCCGCCCTCGTCGTCGGTGGGCACGCCGTCGCCGCGAATGACGCCCGCGTAGATTTTGCCGCCAGCGCGGCGGATGTCGTCGAGGCTGAACCAATAGAGCTGTATTTTGTCGACGGACACCCACACCGTCGCGTTGGGTACGTACTGCTCGTCAGGCTGCTGATCCACAGGATCGGTGGTGCTGTCGCCCTCCGGGGGCAACCCTCCGCCACCGACGGTGACATCCCCCAGTCCTGAGAGCCGGCGGCCGTACTTCCCCGCCGACACTTCCTGCGCCTTCGGAGCCGGCGGAGGTGGGGGTGGGGTCGTCGTCTTCGTCGGTGTTTTGGTGACCACCGCCGGTGGCGGCGGCGCGCCTTGCACCTTCGCCGGCGACACCACGGCCGCGACAGGCGGCGGCCCTTTCACTGGCTTGGGCGGGATCGCGGTCACCTGGACCGGATTTGCACCAGGCGCTCGAGTGACCTGCGGCTGCGCCGCCTGGCCGGCCTTGGCGGCCTTCTGTGCCTGGTTCGCCGACGAGGTCCGACGGAGCTTCAACTCCGAGGAGCGATAGCCCGGCCTCCAGAGGCGCTGGAACTTGCCGCGCCTCGGTGGTCCGCTCATGCCGTCGTCGAACAGGCCCATGCGCTCACAGCACCTTCGAGAGCAGGTAGAGAAGCGCCCCGCCGCCGGCGACCTTGATCGCGGTGTCGGCCGACGACGACTTGGCCGGCTGCTGCGCCTGCTGCAGGCCTGGACCAGGCGGTGGAGGCGGCACGACGACGCCGCCGCGCTGGCCGTAGCGCTGGAAATTGGTCACCTCCTGGAACTCCCTCGGCAACGGCGGCGGCGCCGGCACCGGGATCGGCTGGGGCAGCCCCACGCCGATCTGTTTGCCCGTCGCTGCGTTGTAGATTCCGGTGCCCAGGTGCAAGATGCCGCCGACGATCTGACCGTAGGGTCCGAACGCGGGCGCCGCGTTGCCTACTTGGTTGATGATGCTGAACGCGGTGTCGCCGGCGTCGCCCAGCCCCGCGTCGCCGCGTCCACAACCGCAGTCCGAAAATGCACCTTCCAGCGTGTCAGCGTTCACCAGACCCATGGGTTGCCTCACCTTCTTGCCGTTGAGATCCCACAGCTGGCGCGGCTCGCCGGGCTTGTGGAGGGTGTCACCGAGTGAGAAGCGGCCTTCGCCGTAGTGCCACGCACCGACGGGGTCGAAGTCGATCCACTGGCCGGAGCGGCTGTCTTTGACGAGGAGCGAGCAGTGCGAAAACTTGAGCGGCCGCGACGGGTCGCGCCCCTGGGTGTCGAACAGCGACGTGATGCCCGCTGCCGCGAACAGCGCGGCCGCGTAGGTCTCGACGCCTTCGCAGTCCTCGGCCGCCTGGTCCTCGTCGATCTCCTGGTCGAGCCTGACCGGGTGGGTCACGTGCTCGGCCAGCAGCGGATCGCGCTGGTACCGAATTGCACCAAGGATGAAGTCCCACACCGCGCGGATTTCCCCGGCGGTGTCCATCGAGTCGAGGTGCGCGAACAGCTGGCGCGCGCGCGCCCTGATGCGCGGGTCGAGCGACGCCTCGCGCGCCGCCTTGGCCATGACCGCGATCGTGCCTTCGGTGAGCCGCTCCGACGGCAGCTCGAAGCGCGCGAGTATTTTGGGGGTGCTCACTCCTCACCCCGTCTGAGCATCCGGGCGTGCGCCGGGTGATGGTCAACGCCCTTGATGCGCTGCCATCCCTCGTCGAGCATCGGCTGGTTCCAGGCCCAGCCGTGGCAGCGACACAGCCCCGCCGGCTTGTCGCTGGCGTCGAGAGGATGCTGGTATGGCGACGGCAATTTCACGCCGCGCCCTTGGTGGGCTTGTTGACCTCACCGACGCGCGGCGCCGGCGTCTCGGGCACGCCGGAGTTTTTCCAGTTGGCCACTTCCTCGGGCGACATGGGGCGGGTTTTCTTGGGCAGCCGCACGCCAGCCGACGCTGGCGGCGGCGCGGGCGTTTGCGCCGCAGCTGGCGCCGCAGCTGCTGCAGGTTGCTCGGCCGCTCCCAACCAGCGGTCGACCAGGCGATCGGCGGCCTTCTCTACGCCCCGCTCCACCGGCCCGTCGATGAGTCGGCCGACCAGGCCTTTTTTCTCGTTCGACATGCCGCCGCCGCCCAGCTCCTCGACGGCCTTGACCACGCCGTGGATCTCGCGCACCTGGTCGAGCAGCGGCTTGGGAGCCTGCGCCGCCGGCGCGGCCGCTGCATTGCGGGTGACGATGTCGACCAGGCGATCGGCGTTGCGCTCGGCGCGCTGCAGGTTCTTGTCGCTCTCCGACATGATGAACTTGAGCAGATCCTTCATGCTGTCGTCGCCGCGCGGCGTCGCCAGCGCCTTGACCAGCTCGGCCTGCTGCTGCAGAAGCGGCTGCATGGCGCCGGCGATGGCGGCCGCCAGCTCCGAGGGGTGACCCTCGCGCCGGAGCTCGGCCTCACTCTTCTTCGGCGGGAAGGCCTGCGAATCGACGGTGAACTTCAACTCGCCGCGGTAGGTGCTGCCGGTGATGAAGCGCGCCTCGAAGTCGCCGCAGCCGTACAGGCTGGCGAGCTGCTCCTCGAAGTTGTCGGCGGCGACCTTGTCGATCGTCAGCGAGCCGCAGTAGCTCGGCTTGCCGTTGACCAGCCTGAACACCTTGGCCGATCCGTTGCCGCCCATGCGCTCGAGGAGCTTTGCGAGCGGCGAGTTTTCGTAGCGCTCGTCCTCCTTCTCGGCGCGGCGGTGCTCGGTCGTGGCCTCCAGCAGCTCAGCGGTTGTGCTCGACGATCTTTTTCGCTCCACCACTGGCGCCTCCTCGACGAGAAGCGCAGTTCACCAAGGGTGAAGCACCCGGTTTGCCGTCGGTGACGGCTCAAGAGTGCCCCCAACTCCCCCAGCAAAAGCGCCCAGCGTGAGGCTATCGAAGCGAGCGCGCGAATGCTTTATCTCGGACAAGCTCGCGCGATCGCGGCGTCATTCCATCAGGCGCACGAGGGCCAGGTAGCGCTTGAGCACGGGATCGGCCGACGAGTCCCAGCGGGCGTGCGCCTCCTCCGCGCTCTCAGCGATCGGCGGCGGCTCGGTGGGGCTCTGACCCTCCGGCGCTCCGGAAAACTCGTCCTGAGCGAACTGGGAGCGAATGGCGACGGTTTCTCGGGCCGCCTCCGGCGTCCGGTCTGCCCCTGGTAGCGCTTTGGGCGGCGGCGCGAGTGCCGCCATGGCCTCGGAGCGTGCAAGCCGATGGAAGAAGGCCTCGCGGCGCCGTAGGCGCATTTGCCGTCGCTGGTGGCGGGTGGCAACGAAAGAATCAGTCGGCGAAGCCGACACCGACTCTCCGAGATCTGGCGCTTTTACCGTCGGTGAGTTGCCGACCGAATGCACATTATCGGACACTGGCGATGAAACCACCTGTAAATTCGGCGCGTTACGGAACCGTCTATTGTTAACTGCATGATCTTGTCTCTCTCCGTCGGATCGTAACACGTACAACCAAGGGGGGCGCACCGACGGCGCCGACGCAACGCGTCGCGGGTCCGCGAGCAGCGCGATCAGCCCCTGCCCTGGCCGGTAGGCGCAGGTCTCGAAGCGCCGGCCAGCTGGGCCGCCTCCCCTTTCCAGCTCGCCACCAAGCGGGAACCCGACCCGGTGGACACGCTCGACCAGGCCGGCCGCCTCCAGGTCCCCAAAAGCGGTCCAGACCGTCTTCGGGCAGCCCTGTGAGATCAGCTGCGACCACTGGCCGAGCGTGCCCACCGCGAGCGGCGCGCCGCGCAGGTACACCAGGGCGATGTAGCCGGCCAGCTCGCGCGCGGCCTGGCGCCAGCGGCCGACCAGGCGCAGCTGCGGATACGGGAACACCTCCGCACCTGCCGCTCGTCGGTTGAGCCACCACGCGACAGAGATAGCACGCGGCAGCTCGACCGCGATCCGCAAGGCCTCCGCGTCGGCCCTGCGGACCAGCGTCCACGACCTGGCTCTCTTTTTGGTTGGTGCGGGTTTCTTCCTCGCTACTGCTGCCACCTGAATCGCCCTTTCTGGCGTCGGTGGACTTGACTTTTGGGCTAGCTACGATACCTTGACGAATGAGCAGGTGTCGTCGGTGTTCGCCCACCGGCGCCCCCTTGGGAAAGCCGAGACGTTCCACCGTCTCGGCTTTCGTTTTTTGGGGGTTATTTCGCGTCGCTGGTCCCGGCGCGTGCCCCCTGCTCGTGGTGCATTTGTGACCCAACTGCGGCCGCTGCAGCTTCTTGGTGCATTACTGCAGCTTCTTGGTGCATTTTCGCGCGTGCCGGCAGCTCGACCACGCCGGCGGCCGCCAGGGCCTCGGCGCGCAGCTCGGGATCTAGGCTGTTGGCCAGGCCGCCGCCGCCTTGCCAGCGGCTAGAACATCGCCCCGCACACCGACGGGGGCGCGCCAGCACGAAGCCTCCTTTTACTGCCCTGAATTTTGGTGGTCGGGATCTCACTTTTCAGACCAGCGTAGACAGCGGATCGCGGATGGTGCAAATATTTGGCCCACTTGGGGGGTGTGCGAAACCTGTGGATAAGTTGAACTGGTTCCTTCAAACGCTCGTCGCGCTGCTCTTCTGGTCGCTGTTCCGCGTGGCTATCGCTCGCTCGGCGAATTGGTGGGCGATGCGCAGGCTCGGGTCGCTACGCGGCGAGGCGCGCAGCCCATTCGCACCGTGGCACCCTGACTTCGATCCGGACGATCCCATCCGCGGTTCGATCGACCTTCGATTTTTTGTCTGCGACGAGTGCGACTGTTCCCAGGGCGCGGCGATGCCGGGCGAGCCTGGGGGCATCACCACCGACGAGGCGCAGGCCTTGGGGTGGTTCGTCGCCCTGGGACCACCGGAAACGCCTGGCGGCGCTCCCACGCTCATCGTTAAGTGCCCGCGCTGCGTCGGTGGCCAGTCGTGAGCGCCGAGGAGAAGCCCGCCGGCGAGGATCCGTGGGCCGAGATCGACGGCGTGTTCGCGTCGGCCGATGTCACCACCTGGTGCGCGCAGTGCGGCGCGCCGCTGTCGGATTCGCTCGAGCACGAAAAGCCCGCCGAAAAGGGCGTGCTCGCCGAGCTGGCGCTGAAGTGCGAGGCGTGCAGCCAGAAGGCAGGGATCCGCCTGGTGGTCCCGGTCGTGTTCCTGGTCGGCGAACAGTGCTCGCTGGTCGACGCACCGCTGGAGCTGGCCAACTGGCTTCAGGCGAAGCACCCGGCGGTGTGGGAGCAGTACCTGGCCGAGGAGGACGAGGCCGAGGCCTCCTCGCCGCCGGCCGGAAATGCACCAGACGACCAGGTCCCGCCCAAACCAGCCGCGTAAGATGGACGTTGAGTACGAGATCACGGTGGAGGGTGACCGGGTGATCGTGATGGTGTACGTCCGCGATCAAAAGGGCCTGCGCCTGGTGCTGCTGCGGCTCAAGCACGACGACGCGGCCGACTTCGGCGCCTCGGTGACCGACGCCGCCCGGCGCGCACGCCGCGCAGCTGCCGCGAACACCTGATTTGCACCTGGCAGCGGCCGCACCTTGGTGCAAAAGTGTTGCGCGCCGCCGGCGACCGTGTCTGTAATTGCACCATGACCAACAAAGAACCCAATGTCGTCATGGTGGCCGGATACCCCTACATCGACGACGCGGATCTCCCCTGGGACGACCGCACCAAGCGTCTGCGCCTGAAGCGGCCGAAGATCGACGGGCTGACCACCGGGCAGGCCATGGCCGTCGAGGCGCGCTTTCACCTCGGGCTGACCGGGCGCGAGTTCGGCGAGTTGCTCGGCCTGAACCACACCACCGTCGAGCGCTGGGAGAAGGGCCAGTCTTCCGTCGGAGAATGGTACATCGCGCTGCTGACGCTGTTCTTGCGGGCGCCCCAGCCGCTGTCAAACCAGCTGGTGGCCGACCTGCGGCGGCTCGGCCCGGTGCCGGTGGTGTTCGAGCTGATGCGGCGTGGCATGGAGGCGGCCGAGGCGCCGAAGAAGAAAGCCGGCCAGCTCGCCGGCGGCCGCCCCGCCGGCCTGGTCTCTCGCCGGCGCGGCAAGCCGATCCGTAGCTACAAAGGGAAGATCGTCGGCTACCGCAACAAGGCGTCATGACCGCGCGCGTTCTCAACTGCTGCGACGCGCCGGGCTGCACCAACTCGATCCAGGACACGACCACCGGGTGGCTCTTTGTCCGGTTGCCCGACGACCATCCGCGGTGGCGACGGTTCTCAGGTCTTCCGCCGCGCGAAGACAATGAAAACACCTGGATCGAGCGTCACCTGTGTCCGACGCACAGCGGCCCCAACCTGGATGAAAACTTCGAGACGGTGCGCGCCGGCCTGCGGGAGCGCGACGAGCTGTGAGCTTGGAGGTAATCCCAGTCGCGAACTGCGGCCGCTGCGGCAAGGGTGTGCGCTGCGTCGAGCTGCGCGCGGGCGCCGGCGTAGTCTGGCTCTGCGCGGTCTGCCTGCACACCGGGCTTCAGAAGTTGCGCATCCTCGACGTTGCACCGTTTCGCTGGCCCGAGGAAGCGCCACGCCGGCGGCGCCAGGTCGAGTTCGACTTTGATGCGGCGCTCAAGAACAGCTCGCTCTATCGCGCGGCGCGGAAAAAGCGATGAGCGGCCGCGCGCTCACACTCCATCGTGTCTCGACGCAAGACCAGCACGCCGACGGCGCGCGCGCCGAGCTGCGCCGCGCCTGCAGGAATCGAGGGCTCCCTGTCGTGCGCGAGATCGAAGAGACCTGGAGCGGCGCCGACGCCAACCGCCCCGGCCTGGTCGAGGTCCTCCGGCTTGCGCGAAAACGCACCTACACGCACCTGGTGGTGTGGCGAATCGATCGCTTGTTCCGCACCGGCGCCATTGATGGCCTGCAGACCGTCCAGGAGCTGCGCCGCTGCGGCGTGACGATCGTTGTGGTCGGCCAGGGCCTGGAACTGCGCCCCGAGCGCGAGCCACAGACGGAGCTGCTATTGACGCTGTGGGTGGGTTTCGCCGAGTACGAACGCGAGCTGATCCGCGAGCGCACCCGCGCGGGCCTACGTCGCGCCGTCGCCAACGGTGCACAGCTCGGCCGACCGCGTTCGGCGAAGCGCCCGGCGGCCGCCGACGTGCGCAAGCTGCGCCGGAAGAAAAAGAGCTGGGCCGAGGTGGCCGAGCTGCTGGACTGCAACGTCATGGCGGCGCGTCGCGCCGTGGGAGGCTGATCATGGAGTGCGATATTTGCGGCACCAGGCTCACCGTCAACGACGAGTTTTATCGCCGCGCGGTTGCGGATGTCGACCCCGACCGCGGCTTCATGGACCGCTGTGAGCGCTGCGAGGTGCAGCGTCTGATCCACGGCCTCGCTGCGGTGCGCGAGGCTTTTACGGCCGCGAGGAATCTCCGGCGCCGCCGTCGAGGGAGAGGACGATTGATGCGCAACCCCGTCGACATCGAAGGCCCTACGCCGCTTGAGCAGCTCGCCCGCCGCTACATGGCGCCGGCGGCCGCGCGCGAGTCGTTGAGCCGGCACGCGGCCGAGCAGGAGGCCGAGGCGTTGCCGCCGCAGGCGCCGCCCAAGTTCGCCGAGCGGCCGCACGCGTCGCCCTGCGGCTGCCCGAGCTGCCGCAGCTGGGCGGCGAACATCGTGCGCGGCCAACCCGATCCGGCACCGTCGCCGGCGTGGATGGATCGCCCCAGGCCGCATACTCGGCCCCAGGAGGGATTGCCCGAGTTTGGGGGCGTGTGCGCCTGCCCGGAGTGCTGCACGTGGGCACAGACGATCGTGCGCGTTCCCGTCGGCGCTCTGAAGCGCTTCGCCTGGGAGCAGGCCGACCAGCCGCCGAGCCGGTGGCAGATTTACCTGGCGAAGACGGGCGGCCTGAGCAAAGAAGATCTGGCCTTCGCTGGCGCGGTGGTCACCGAGACGATCGCCACCATGGACCCCAACGACCGCTGGAGTCGGCCGAGTTCCGGCCGCCTGCAGCAACAACCGGCGAAGCGGCGCACCTGGTCGACCAGGCCCGGCCGCCGCCAGCTCGAGCGGAAGGTGCAAAAGTGACCACGATTACAATCACCGTCGTCCCGTTGAAGTGCGACCGTTGCGGCCTCACCGAGGACGTGACCGTTCATGGCATGTCGAAGCTGTCGGGGATGGATAGGCGGGAGTGGGAGCGCAGCGGAAAGTCCATCGGTGAAGGCAGCGACGGATCGCTGTGGCGCTGCGAGCAGTCATCGTGGCCGCGCGGCTGGGATCGTCTCTCTCTCGGCCGACCGCGCCGCGAGGACGAATCGGGCGGCGACATCATCCGATACGAGCGCACCTATTGCCCTCGCTGCCTGGCCGCGTTCGCCACCATGGTGGGCGCCTTCGACACCGGGCTTGTTCGATGAGCTACGAGCACTGCGAGAAGCACGACATGGAAGCAACCAACGGTTGCCCCAAGTGCCACGCCGAGAGAATCGCGGACGCGAAACAGCTTCTCTCCGACGTGGCCAAGGCCTACGCCCGCGATCTGGAACTCCTGAGCGCGGCACGTGCCTACGTTGGCGCGGCCGACGACGGGCGCGACCTGGTCATTCCTGACGGCAGCGCGGCGCCGCCTGCAGGCTCGATGCTCGGAGGCACTGAGCTATGGCACGGCAAGCCGCACCACGTCATGCGCTTGTCAAAAACGGGGGCTGTAGGCTCCGACGAGAACCAGGGCCAAAAACCGGCCCTGTCGAAATCGACCGATTCGGACAAGTCTCGCTGCAAACACGCGCTGCGCGGAGCACCCCGACTGGTTCTGCGACCAACCGTGCCACGCGGCCGCTTGCTCGTAGAGCAGCTCGACCACCTGGCCGAGCTGGTGACCGACCTGGTCGACATCGTCAACGACATCCAACGAGGAGAGGACGAGATCGCCGGCGGCCGCCTGCTCAAGCTCGGCCGCCGCCTGGTGCAATTCCGGAACGACAACCTACCGAAGGGGGACCAATGATCCGCGTCGTCGCTGCGCTGCTGCTTTTATCCGGCTGCCAAACCTACTTCCCGGTTCAATCGCCCGTCGGTGACCGCCTGTGGCTCGTCTCGAAGGACGGCCGCGACGTGATCCGCTGCCTCGACCTCACACCGCAGACCACGCCCTACGCCGGCGGCCTGCGAGTGATCTGCAAAGACGTGGAGCACTACGGCACCAACCAAAACCCGATGTTCGAGGGGACTGCCCCGGCGCCATCGACGGTGACGACGCCTAAAGCTCCTTGACCAGCGGCTCGTTTTTCTGGATCGCGTCCTGCAGCAGCGTCCCCTGAATCGGGTAGATGACCGACAGCGCCTCGAGCGAGTTGCGGCACTCGCGCAGGCGGCCGGTGACCGGGTCCTTCGCCAGCACGCGCAGCAGACCGTCGACCACCACCACCATGAAGGCTATATCCTTCTCGGTGTAGTGCGCTCGGCCGACCAGGCCGCCGCCCGCCGGCGCGTTGTTGCCGCCGGCGCCGCTCACTTCCCACCCAGCAGCGCGGCCGCGCACTCGCCGCACGTCATCACCTTGCGGTTGTGAAGAACGGGAGGCTCTCCCTGCAGGACGCCGACGGTGACGATCGCCCAGCCCTCGGGCGGCTCGGCCGACGTGCTGCGCCACACTGAGCCGTCGCTGCCTTCGCCCATCGGGATCTTGCCCTCCTCCCGCGCCGCGCGTTCTTTGGCGGCCATCTCGGGCACCGGGTGATCTTCGTGGCGCACCATCGCGTGAACCTGCAGCTCGCCAGCCTTGCCGCACTGGGCGCAGCTGCAGGGCGCATCGATCTGGACCGTGAGCATGGGCGGCTCCTACTGTTTTTTCTTCTCGGCGTCGGCCTTGGCCTTCGCCTCTGCGCGCTTCTTGGCGGCCGCCTCCTTACGCTCCTCGACGATTTCGAGGCCGCGACGGTAGACCGCGTGCAGCAGGTGGAACGCCTCGGGCGCCTCCTCCGGCTTGTCCACGTCGGCGTCGGCGGGGAACTGGTCCATGATGCCGCTGGCGATCTTGTTGACCAGCTCGGTGCGCTTGGCTGCAGCTGCAGCGGCGGCAGCGGCCTTCTTTTTCTCTTCGTCCTTGTCGTCTTTCACTTCCTCGACGTGCGGCATGTGGTCCCTCCTTTGGTCAGTATTCTTCTTCGTCGCGGTCGGCGTCCTCGGGGTGGTCCTCTTCAAACCTGTTTAACACGTCTTCGGTGAGCTCTACCGGGTCCACGCCCAGGCTCTCGGCGACCTCGGCGATCACGTCGGCGAGCATGTCGGCCGTTTTGTCGGCGGTGCGACACTCCACCTGCAGCACGCGCGCGATCTTCTCAGCGACGGACACGCCAACCCCCTTAGCCATGCGCGAACACGCGCACCTTCAACACCGCTTCGGTGCGGCGCGCGTAAACGGGTTCTTCGATCTCGACGGCCAGGCCGAAAATGCACCCTTGCTGCAGCCCGAGCTGCGCGGCCGCCGGCGCGATCAAGGCCTTCAGGCAGTCGAGGCCGCGCCGCTGCAGCTTGCGCCTGGTCCAGTTGGGGCCGCGCATCCGGATCGTGTGGGTTTCGATCGGCTTCACGATGGCGCCATGCCGTTCTTTTGGCTCGTGGCCTTATTTGCACCATCATCCCGCGCGGCCGCCTCGCGCGGGCGGAGCCCTCCGTCGTCGTCTATCACCCATGACACCGGAACGTTGTGCGCCATGAGAAGGCGCTCGCCGAGCACGGCCAGGTCAGCCTGGGCGGCGTGCGCCAGGTGCTGCGCGCTGGCCGCCTTGGCCGCTGCCGTCGCCGCCAGGTGCTGCGCCTGGCGCCACTCTTTTTGCTCTTGGTCGGTGAGCACCGAGGCGATGTTGCGAGGTTTTGCTTTCATTCGGTCGTTCCCCTTTAAGCGGCCAGGTAAGCCGCGAGGACAAGCGTAGTGCCCGCACTGTCCTTGACTCGTAGCCAACGCTCCGGAGAAGCCGGCGGCGCCGCCGCTGCGCCAGCCGCGCCGACGGTAGCTTGCTGGTTCCCGGCGACCCAGTTGATCAGGCCAACGATCGTCAGATCCGCCGCGCCGCCCGCGCCGTCGTCGAGAGTCAACTTCTTAGCCGCTGACCGCTGTAGCCTCGTGTCGATCGCTCCCGCCGAGGTCGAGAAGCTGAGAGCACCGGCGCCGCCGCCGCCTGATCCCACGAGCCGTAACTCCTCGTTGCCGGCGCCGTCCTTCATGATGAAGACAGGCGCGTTGCCGCCGCCACGCGACTGGATCATCGTCCCGCTGAAAAGTGCGCCGGCACCGACTGTGAACGTGGTGTTGTCGAGAGTAAGTAGGCTCGCGCCCGCCCCGACATAGGCAACGTTGGTCCCGAGCTGCACATACGCGGTGTCCGATGGGCCGTAGAGCACGCCGGGGGTATCCATCTTGAATTGCCGCGCGCCAGCGACGGCAAAGCCCAGCAGGTTGGCCCCAACGGGATATACACCGGTGTCCTCGTCGCCGGGGAAACTGAGCGAGGGAGCAGCTGCGGTGCCGTTCGCCTGCACAAGAAACTGTGACTGGTCACAACGCACATTGGTCGCGTTGATCAAGAGGCGAATCGCTTGGTAGCTGAGCTGCACGCCGGCCGCGTTGCTGAGATCAAGTTTCGGAAAGTCGGTATCGCCGAAGATGCTGGTTCCAGCAAACCTGAATTGACGAGCGCCGCCGAGCGAGAGGCCAACTTCGTTGGCCGCGATGCGGTAAAAGCCGGTGTCGGTGTCGGCGGCAAAACTCCACGCGGGAGTGCCGACGACGCCATCGGCTGTACGCAACTGCGGCCCAACATAAAAATACGTCGGCGCCACCTCCACCGCCAACGCGCCACCAACCGAAAGGTCCAAGGTGTTGGCGGCGCCGCGATAGATGCCCGTGTCGGGGTCTGCGCTGAAGGAGTAGGACGGCACCGCCGCAGAGCCGTCAGGTCCGAGGGCCTGGGTTCCCCAGTAGATATTTCTCCATCGCTTCGACGACGAGCCAACGTCAAAGGTGTTGTCCGCCGACGGGATCAGCGAGGCCGGAATTGCACCAGCGTTGAACGGGACGAATGCGTTTTGCCAGGACATTAGACCCCCGGCACCTGGATCCCGGAGCCAATGCGAATCTCGGCCTCGATGAAGCATTCCACCGTGCCGACGGTGGCGCCGTCGGAGTAGAGCGCGACGGCAAAGAAGCGCGTACAGGCAGGGAAGGTGATCTTTCTCCTGCGGAACACCGAGCCAGCGACGGCGCGCGGCGTGATCGAATACTCCGAATCGTTGACGGCCGCGCGCACCACCGACGAGGCGGCCGCGCCGTAGGTGTAGACCGTCTCGGTGTAGGCGTTGAGCAGCGTCGGCGGCGAGTCGCTGGCGATGGCGTTGCCGATGACCGCGCCGTTGCCGTTGCCGTGCCACGCCACCATGACGACCAGGTCGGGCGTTCCCGAGCCGACCGCCGACACCAGCAGATCGATTTGCTCGGCGCCATAGGTCGGATACCAAACCGCCGTGTTTGGCGGCGACGTGGACGACCCGGCGCCGAACGTGGCAGTCGCGCGTGTGGTCGGGATGCCGATGATAAAAGAGGTCCAGTGACCGACGATGAAGCCGTATAGGCCCTGGGGGGTGTAGGCGACGGCCATGGCTTAGCCTCTCCCGCTGTTGACCAGCAGCTCGCGCGCCAGCTCGAACAGCTTGTCGCGCAGCTCGCGCCCTGGCGCGCGCAGGCGCCGCGACGGCCGCCCCAGCTTCTCGGACTCCAAGATGGTGGCGGCCACCTCGCCGGCGATGGTGTCGATCTGGCAAGCCAGGTGGAACGGCGCCGGCATCGGCGACGTGGTCGGGGTCGGCATGATGAGGCACGACGAGAACGGCTCGCCAGGCTCGATCTCTTTTTCGCAAAACAGGCAGGTCACCGGCGGCGCCCCCTCCTGCGGCCGCGCGCGGCCGCCCTGCCCTTTTTGCGCCCGCCCAGCAGCAACAGCGCGGCGGCGCCAGCAGCCACCAGGCCGAGGCCGCCGGCGGGCTTCCGGTCGACGGTCACGATCTCGTCTGGGAAGCGCACCGGCACGCGCTTGCTGGTCTCGACCAGCTCCTGCTGCTGGGGCTTGGCCTGCTCGGCCTTGGCGAACACCTGGTCGAGCACGTTGAGCACGTGCTGGCCCTCGGCGATGGCCTGCGCGTCGGCCTGCGCCTCGGGTGACTCGTCGCGCACCAGCTGCGACGACGCGGCGCCGAGGGGGGCGACCTTCACACATCCCAGGCGCGAGTCGCCGAGGCCAGAACCCGAGTCACCGAATAGAGCGTCATAGTTCACGGTCGTTTCCTCCTGCGGCGGCCGCCGCCGGCGACGGCCGGAATTGCACCAGCCGCTCGAGCTCGGGCTGGTGCATTTCCGCTCAGCTTGGACACCAATGACCCCACGGTGAAGATCAGCGCGGCCGCCTGCAGGCCCTTGACCACCTTGTCTGTCGTCGAGCTGGGCGCCTCGACGTTGCCGCCCGAGGCCACGCCGGCGTCGGCCGCGATGTCGGCGCGCACCTTGTCGGCCTGCTCGCCGATGCCCTTTATTTCGCAGCACCTGGTCGAGAACGGCAGCAGCTGGCGCGAGAGCGAGGAATCGGCCTCGTTGAAGCTGGCCACGACGGTGTTGACGGCGGCTTGGTACTTGCGCGCCAGGTCCTCGGCGTGCGGCTTGCCGGCGGCGGTGACCTGGTCGAAGAAGTGCTGCAGCTCGCGCACGCGGGCTTCGCCCTCCTTGCAATCGCCCTCGATGCACACCACGTCGCCCAAGCTGGTGTAGTCGCCGGCGCCCGACCCCGCGTCACCCCACAGCGTCATGAGAACAGCCACTTCTTGAGCGCGTAGCCGATCACAGCGAGCGCCACGAGGCCGCCGGCGCCGCCCCGTGGTTTCTTCGGCGGCAGGCCGAAAAGCGGCGCAGGATCGAACGTGCGGCGTTCTACGGGGGTATTTGGCCCCTTGACGTGGCGCAGCTCGAAGTGAAGGTGGACCGCGCCGTCTTTGGTCCCCGAGCTGCCCACCTGGCCGAGCTGCTGGCCGGCCTGGATGCCGGCGCCCTTGTCCACGTCGATCCGGTCGAGGTGCATGTAGCCGGTCTCGTAGAAATGGTTCATCAGCGCTTCGGGGTTCTCGGGCGCGTCGGGGTCAAACCCGAGGCTTTGCACGATCACGAACATGCCGCCGCCGCCGCCACCCTCGGCGACGGGCTTGTCAAAGCCCGTGCGGGCGACGATGCCGGGCAGCGCCGACAGCACCGGCGTTCCCCTGGGCGCGGCGAAGTCGATTCCGCGGTGAATCCCGTTCCTGTTGGGGCGCGGCTCTCCGAACGCGCCGTGCGGCGTCACCACCAGCGGGATGGGCAAAGGCGGCGCGAGCTTGGGCAGCGCCATCTTAGAGCCCCCCCGCCTGGGTGTTGAAGGGCAGAAAGCGGCCGCGCAGGCGAAAGCCGATGTAGAAGACCACCGCGCCGGTGTTGTCCCAGTTGGCGATGCCAATGTTGATCTTGTCGCCCTGGTTCAGCTCGAGGATCGGGCGGTCATTGATTGTCATCGACGGCGAGGTGGGCTCGATGATCAGCAGCTGCGGGCGATTCGAGACGTACACCTGCACGCGCGCGCCAACGCTCGAATTTGGCGTGCCTCCCATCGGCATCGCTACTACCGGCGAGAGCAGCGCGCCGAAGGCGTCGTATAGGTTCATGTCGACCTGGTCGATCACGCCGCGCATGCCCTGCGGGACCGGCGGAATCGGCGTGAGCACGTCGGGCAGGATGGTTTCGACCGCCGTGTAGTTGGCGGCCACGTCGAGAAATTGCCAGTCGAAGGGAACCGGGCGCGGCTTGAAGGCCAACGCCGCGTCGCCGGCTTTGCGGATGCCGCCAACCGCCCGGGCGGCCAGGTGCGGGGTGACCGCAGTGACCATCCGGTGGTTGGTGCGCCTGAACCAGCGGGGAAGCCGGGCGCGTGCAAAGCTCCCCCTCCGACCGTGCCTCACTGCTTACGCCGCCCGCACGATCGCTTCGCGCAGCTCGCGCGGCGCGTAGCCGCGCAGCGTGGCGTCGACCGTGATCGCGCCGGCCGCCGCGTTGACGTTGTTGTCGACGGTGACGCTCACCGTATCGTTCTGGTTCAGCGTCTTGGGCCACTCGAAGCCGGGCTTGGGAAACTTCGCCACCAGCGAGCGTGGCTCGTCTCCGGTCACGATCTGCGACAGCACCTGACCCGAGAACCAGTCGTTGCCGTTGGCCACCTTGAAGCCGATGCGATACGGCCAGGTGGTCACACCGCCGTTGGCGGTGATGAACGCGCACGACTCGACGCCGAAGACGAAGAACGGCTCAGGGACTTGGATGGTGCCGCCCTGCCCCGACAGACCCGCACCGGCGAGGATGGTGCAAAAGTAGGTCTGCGGCTCCAGCGTGAAGCGGTCGGTGTCCCAGACCGACGCCCACCACTCCCACCAGGCTTGTGGCACGTCGAAGGGCTTGGGCTGCATCGCGTTCCTGGGACCAGTTCCACCTGACATCGTCGTAACCCTTTCCCCGTCGGAGAGAGCGAGGCGTCCGGTTCGCCCCACTCTCCCCGCCAGGAATCGAAGTGCGCTTTACCCGACCAGCGTTCCCTTGAGCAGGTCCTCGCCGTAGGTGCCGTCGAGGCTGACGCGAATGCCCGCCTTGAACACCGTGGCCAGCGCCTGCAGCGCGTTGATGCGCGCCAGCGTGCCGGTGGTGGCGGTGTTGTCGATCTCGAGAGCCATCGAGAACACTTGGCCCTTCTCGAAGAAGATCGGCTCGGCCAGCTTGACGCTCGCCATGTTCGACGGCTCACCGTTGCCGGCGAAGCCCTGCTGCACGGCGGCGGCCGCCGCCGCGATCACGTTCAGCGACGGCTGATAGAGGCCGCCACCCGCCGGGCAGCGCGCCACCGGCGAGACCCACACCACGGTCTGACCGAAGGAGAGCTTGAGCGAGGCGTAGTGAACGATCGACTCGACGAACGCGATCGCGTTCGGGATGGTGGCGGCGCCGGCCTCCGAGACATCGGCCCACACGTCGACCATGATTTTCCGACAGATGAAGTCGGCTTCCATCTTGCCCGAGTCGTTCATGTTGGTGATCGGGTAGCCCGCGTTGGACACGTTGCGCCCCGAGAAGAACGGGAGAGGGGTCGAGTAGTTGGCGAAGTTCTGCGTCGTGGAGGGCGTGCCCTGCGGATTGATCAGGGTGCCCGAGCCGAGAACGTGGGTGTCGTAAAACACCCACGGCCTCGTGTTCTTCTTCTTGTTCTTGATGATGCGCGCCAGCTCCTTGTCGTCGACGTTGAGCGTGCGGGCTGCGGTCCTCGTCGAAACTCTATTCGCCATGACCTCGTCTCCTCTTGGCTTCGTCGGGCGTGTGTTCCCTCAGCCGTTTGGTGCAAAAGCGGACCAGCCGCCACCATGGCGGCCGCGCGCCGCCTAGTAGTCGTTCGAGTCGTACTCGCCCTCGTCGGTGCCCTCGCGCTCGTCCTCGCCCTCCAGCGTGTCGGAGTCGACCAGGCCGTTCATGGTGTCGGAGTCGACCAAGCCGCTCATGCCGGCGCCGTTGCGACGCCCCACCTTGAACCACTGCCCCTGGGCGTTCTTGCCGTACACCCAGCCTTCGCCGTCGACGCGCATCTCCACCCAGCCACTCGATCCGGCGGCGCCCAGGCCCACGTTCTGCAGGTTGGTGGTCGGCGACACGCGCGAGACCACCAGCGCGATCCCCTGGCGGCCGCACTCGGCCATCGCGCCCACGTTGAACGCGTTGGCGTCGGTCTGGCTCATGCGCCGCACCACCGCTTCGCCGATCAGCACCGAGCCGGCCGCCATGGCGATCAAGCGAAGCACCTCGTTGGCGATCGCGCGCAGGCTCTTGGGGTCGGCGGCGCCGCTGGCGCCGAGCACCGTCGGCGCAATGTGCAGCGTGTACTGGCCGCCCACCAGGCGGGCGACGACGATACCGAGGCCGGCGAACAGGCCCAGGCGCGCCCAGTGGATCGCGTTGCCGATCGACAAGCCGAACGGGTTGGACCGTCGACGAATGGTGTACTTCTTGCCGTGATAGGCGAGCAGCCGGCGGCCGCTGCCGCGACGGCGCAGGTTGCGCGGGTGGCCGCGATAGACCGACGCCACGGCCCACGACGACTTGCGCCGCTTGGCCTTGTGCGACACGCGGTGCGCCAGCGACGCGGTGCGCGAGCTGGTGCCCGGCAGCGCCAGCTGGCCCGAGTGGGCGCGGCGGCTCGGGTTGCCGGCCAGCAGCAACGACGGGTTGCCCCGGCGGCGGTAGCGGCCGCGCGACCGGCCGCGCCGGATGAATTGTCCGAACCGATTCCGCTTCGCCCGCTTGCTGTGGTACATGGCCATGTCCGTCCTCCTCGGTGGTGCCGGCTTTTACTCGTCGGCGTATTCGATCCCGTCGTAGTCGGCCTTCCACGGGCCGCGGGGAAACCAGTACTGATCCGACCCAATCGCGTAGAACGGCGCGTAGGCCGGCGCGTCGCCAGGCTTATCGAAGTAGTGGTGAAACTCCGCTTCGCCCAGGTCGCCCTTGTCCTGGAAATAGGTGATGACCATCATGTAGCCGGCGAGCTTGGGCGGCTGGACCTGGGGGACGATGCAGTTGAAGTAGCTGTCGGCTTTGCGATGCACGAAGCGCTCGTGCATGCCGAACGCGCGCAACATCTGCGACGAGATGCGCACCCGCCCCGCGTCGCTGATCGGCTTGATGATGAACATCTGGCGCCCGTCGTCGGTGGCGCACAACACGCGGCCGTGGACGTAGTCCATGCCGTAGACGCGGCCGCTGCCGTCGGGATACTCACAGGCGCAGTTGCCCAGCTCTCCCAGCACCGCGACCGCGCGCGGCAGGAGCTTGGACCACTTGCGCAACTCGCGCTTGTACGAGTGCAGGCCCATTACTCGAACAGGTCCTCTTCGTTGACCGGAATTGCACCTTCAGGAGGTGCGGACACTCTCTCGGGCACGCCGCTTTGAGTCGGCTGGTCGACCGGCGCGGCGTAGAGGTCGGCCATCCAGCGCGGCGCATTGATACAGCGGGTGAATCCCTGTTCGTCGATGACGCACAGGACCACGAGCT
>Ga0207646_10002949_pt1 | contig 19708 bp, 20 predicted proteins | sample KBSK5502metaG_FD_184343 | JGI IMG/M metagenome (GOLD analysis project Ga0207646, IMG submission 184343) | Corn, switchgrass and miscanthus rhizosphere microbial communities from Kellogg Biological Station, Michigan, USA - KBS K5-50-2 metaG... | ecosystem: Host-associated > Plants > Roots >...
GCCGTCAAGGTCGTCTTGCCGTGGTCGATGTGCCCGATCGTCCCCACGTTCACATGCGGTTTCGTTCGCTCAAACTTCTTCTTTGCCATATCCTAAATGGCTCCTCCTACAACTCTCTGCGATCAGATAACAATGGTTATAGACATGCAGCAGCCGTCCCCCGATTGACTGATCGCCAGTTTGTCTATGGCTTCCTACACTATTTACATTTTCATCCGGCAAAAAGCCGGATATTACGGAAGTGACGACCTATTCAGAAGACGGCGGTGAGAGCTACTTGTACGTCCAGCGTGGATATTCGTGAAGATGCGTGCGTGCCTGGTTGTAGTACCGGATTAGACCCAAGGAGCGTGAAGCTCCTACATCATCAGAAACCACGGGAGCCCGTGATGGGAATTGAACCCATGACCCCAGTCTTACCAAGACTGTGCGCTACCGCTGCGCCACACGGGCAAGTTTTAGGTGGGCAGTGAGGGATTCGAACCCCCGAAGTCTTCGACAGCTGATTTACAGTCAGCCCCATTTGGCCACTTTGGTAACTGCCCAGGATGAGAAGCGCCCATCGGATACACATCCGCTTTGCCTGCACAATTTATCCCGAGCCAGGCCAATGAGACGAAAGGACCGACGGGGAGAGACTCAATACCCGCTACTCTCGTCACGAGGAGCACACACTGTTATCTCCTGAGTGATCGACCAGACCATTATAGCCGACGCTCTTTGTCATGTCAAGGATTTTTTGATCGCTCAAACATTGACAAAACGCAATGCTTTCCTTAAAATTATAATCAATACATGTTACTCTTAGCCAATGGAGCACTAAGAGTTGCGGGGGATATATTTATGACGGGAGTGCATGTACAGATGAGACAAACCATACAAACCTTGTTCACGGACTGCTTGACTGTCTACCTCAATACTCGCCCGGTTTTCTGCTCTTCCACGCATGCTCCTGGCCATTTTCACCATCACCACCATTGATCCTGCCGCAAGGACACCTGCACGAGAACCATATCCTAACATACCTGGTAACTCCTTGATGTATAGCTGATTTGAATAAGCTATGCAGGCCTGTTCCATTTACATTGCGCTTAGATCGTCCTTCGTATCACAGGATCATCAGCTTATCCTACGCACTTCCCTTTACGGAATTGCTTTATCCACTATATATCGATTTACTTTGTATACATGCGACGGGGATAGAGAGATGAACGAGGATAGTTATCTGGTTACACGTGAAGAGCTGGATGAGCCTTCACTTCCCAATGTCCAGCAAGATAACCATGACCTGGTCATCCTCAGGTACATGGCGCAAAGGATTTATGTCACCCTGTACCTGCTCGATGAACCGGTGAATCCAGCACAACCTCTGCTCTATTATTCGGAGGAGGGCCACACACATACACACCGCATTGCCATTTTCAGGCCGCAGGAGTTGCAAGTCATGAGCCAGGTTCACTTTGTGGGGTTCATCAGTGGGAAACTCAAGCCAGGTAGCCCGCAGGTGATTGACGAGATTCATAGCGTGGATAAAAAGCTGGTCGTCGAGCTAATCAATACGCCCGGGCTGCTGAGCTACTCCTCGCTCGAGCTGCGCGATGGAAGCTGGTGCAACCTGGTCTTACTCAGCGACCTCGAAGCAAAAACGCATATTAGAAACTCTGAAACGCATGCATATGCCGCCTACCAGTTATCACCGCGTTACTACGCCTGGATACGCCTGCACAGCGGCATCATGCCCAGGGGACTGGCCCACAACGAAATGATTTTGCAAAAAACGAGGTACTACGAATTCCACGGAGCGCATGAAAAGCCAGCCATACGAGAGTTGACCCGCGACACCAGTACGGGAAAGGCCTGATGGCTAGAGAACAGGAAATACAAGGCATGAGAGAGGAAACTCAGGATCTCACCATCGTCGGCGGTGGCATTATGGGGCTATTTACTGCGTATTATGCCTCCAGCTTTATTAAGAAAATCACCATTCTAGAGAAGTCAGTTGTCGGCGAGCGGAATAAGGAAGCGGCTTCATTCAGCTTGACGAGGTCGATCAGAAGCGATTATCTCGACCCGTTTTATGCCAGGCTGGCCTATGAAGCCAGGATGTTATGGCTGGACCTGCAGAGCGAGGAACCTTTCATCATCGATTGTGGCTGCTTGAATATCGCCAAAGAGGATATCACCCCCAGGCTCGACGAGACATACGGCGCGCAGAGTTACGACACACTTACGAGCTTACATTTGAAAGCAGAGGCATACACGCGCGAAACGCTCAGGGAGCGCTTCCCACAATTTGACGCCGACATGGGACGCTTAGACGTGGAGGCGGGCTTCCTGTACGTTCCGGCCATTACGCAAGCACTGCTGGCGTCCTTGAGAGCACGGCAGGTGAACATCGTGGAAGAAGTCAATGTAATGCGTATCGAGCAGCGCGATGCCGGGCTGCACATTGTAACCAATGCCGGCGAGTTCAGCAGTGAAAAGCTCGTCGTCACGGCGGGTTTGGGGACGAACGATGTGCTGGAACGCATTACCGGCTGCGCTGTACGCTTCCCGCTCATGCCGGACAGGCCCAGTCAGTGCAAATACTTCATCCCTCCAGCGGAGAAGCGGGCGATGTTTACCTCGGATACGCTACCCGTCTTTGCATACCTGGATGTAGGCATTTATGGTCACCCGATTTATGAGGGGAAGACGCAGGGCGTGAAGATCGGCTTTTACAATCCACCGGATGTAAAGACGGTGAATACACGCATTCACGACGTTCACAGCTTTGTGGATGAGTGCATACCCGCTTTACGAGAGGCTGAATCCATCGATGTGGCGGATGTTGACCGGTGTTTTTATGACCTGGTCGCCGATGACAACTTCATTCTTGGCAAGCTGCCAGGCTTCTCAAACATATGTGTGGGAGTAGGATGGCGCGGTACCGGCTATAAATATGCGCCATGGGTGGGCCGGACGCTTATGCAACTGGCGCTTCAGCAGGGGACGGTCTACGACATCAGCCGTTTCTCGCCCCAGAGGTTTGCGTCATCGTAGGGGCGGGGGTGGTGGAGAGGAGAGGCGGGGACCCTTGGGTCGCCCTCTAATTCTCGCCAGCAGTATCAACAAGGAGGAGATTTTGAGCAGTAGAACGATCCTGGATAGACTGAAAGAAGGCATCGTCCAGGGGGCAGAAGGCTATGTTTTTGAACTCGAACGCAGGGGGTATATCAAAGCCGGACCTTACGTTCCGGAGGTCGTGCTTGATTTTCCAGAGGCGGTCAAAGAACTTCACCGGGAGTTCCTGCGAGCAGGCAGTGAAGTAATGGTTGCCCTCACCTACTACGCCCATCGCGAAAAATTGAGGGATGTCGGCAGGGAGAACGACCTGGAACTCATGAATCGCCAGGCGGTCAGGCTGGCTAACGAGGTTGCGCGCGAAGGAGATGCGCTGGTTGCGGGTAATGTCTGCAACACCTGGGCTTACGATCCGCACAATGTGCGCGAAAGCTCCAGCATCGTGCGTGCGATGTACGAGGAGCAACTGTCCTGGGCGGTCGAAGAAGGCATCGATTTCGTCATATCCGAGACCAACGACTACCTGGGGGAGGCGCTGATTGCGCTGCAGGTGAGCAAGCAGTTGAATCTACCTGCCATGGTCACCCTGGCATCGGTCCAGCCAGCCCAGACGCAAGATGGCTACGACTACATTGAAGCGTGCAAGATACTGGCAGATCACGGCGCCGATATCGTTGGCCTGAACTGCGACCGGGGACCGGAGACGATGTTGCCACTCATCGAAAGAATCCGGGCTGCTGTAAGCTGCTATGTTGCCGCGCAGCCAATTCCCTACAAGACGAACGCACAGTATCCAACGTTCGAGTCGTTACGCACAGCCGTTGGCGAACAGGCCTTTCCGCTCCAGCTTGAGCCATTTTTATGCACCCGCTTTGAGATGGCTGCATTCGCGCGCAGGGCACAAAGCAGCGGGGTCAACTACATTGGTATTTGCTGTGGCGGAGCGCCTCACTACGTGCGTGCCATGGCCGAAGCGCTGGGAAGAACTGTAGCCGCGAGTAAGTACTCACCGGCGATGGAACTGCATCCTGTGCTGGGATCAAACTTGGAGGAGAAGCATAAAGAGTTTCTTGTTGACTGGAAGAGCTGACTTTGCCAGCATCACAAAAGGGGGTGATACATGGTGGTTGCCACATCGACAATTCGCTTTGCCACGTTCCTCTCGCCGATTATGTATACGACGTATGAGCATATCGCGCGCTATGTTGGAGCAAAGATGGGTTGCCCCACGTCGCTCAGCGCCGGACAATCCTTCGAGGAATTTGCAGAGGGACACATAGATGTTGCTTTCATTTGTGGTTTACCGTATGTACGTATGACAAGATGGCCCTCCTGTCCTGTTGAGTTGCTGGCGGCACCCGTCCTACTGGGAGAACGCTACCGGCATAAGCCTGTTTACTACTCTGATGTGATCGTTGGTGGCGATAGCCCTTATAGCTGCTTTGACGATTTACAGGGATGCGTGTGGGCCTACAATGAACGCGCATCCCATTCAGGATGTAACGTGGTTTGCTACAGCTTGCTCGAGCGCGGCAAAGCGCCTGGCTACTTTGGAAAGACTATAAAGTCGGGTTCACACCTGCGCTCGCTCGAGATGGTGCTCGCGGGGCAAGCCGATGCCACGGCGATCGATTCACATGTCCTGGATGTCTTACGCGCCAGGGACGAGCATGGAGCCGCGGGATTGCGGGCTATCGATATGCTAGGCCCCTCCAGCATTCCGCCCATAGTTGTATCTAAAAGGGTAGATCAGCAGCTAAAGCGCGAGATACAGGAGGCCCTCGTTACGATGCACCTTGACGCTGCAAGTGCGCTGCACGAGTGTTTGATTGAGCGATTTGTGGCCGTTGCTGACGAGGATTATGATGATCTACGTAGGATGCTGGAGAGAGTAGAGGGAGTGGAGTTTCCTTTCGAGTGAGAAAACGGAGAATTCCCCTGTTCTGACGTACAGGCCCACAACTGACCTTTGGGCCATTGTTTCATCAGCGCAAGCAGGAAGATTGAGCGCTTTTTGAATATGTAATACCTCTACACGCCTTTTACGCCAAGAAGGGTACACATTTCTTGGTGCGTACCCTTCTTGGCACCCAGGAAGAGAGAAGTATCTTTTACTTGGTGCCTTTGAGGATCTGCGTGATCTGGTGTACATCGCTGCCAGCCTGTTTTAGCGCATTGCGGATCGTTTGCTCGGCAGTAGTCAGGGTGTTCAGGCTGCTAGTGTAGGCGGAGCGGTTGTAGTTGAAATTGGAGGGTGTCAGTGCAGGGAAGGTCGCTGCCGCCACGTCGAACTGCGACTCTGCCGTTGTGAGCTGCTGTTTGTAATCGTTGAAGAGCGTGTTCAATTGCGCCTGCTTGCTGGGCGGTGCATTGTTGATGGCCTGCTGGATCTGCGGCGCAAGATTCCTCAATTTGGCGTCGATATTGATCGCCATGTCGAGATAGAGCCGCCGGTAGTCGCGTGGCAGCACGACCGCAAAAATGCGGAATTGCAAGAAGATGTTCATTACATCCTGGCGCGCTACTTGAGCATTTGTCTCTGCATCGAGCTTAGTCTTCAGCGCTGCAAGGCCGCTCTGGTTGGTACTGACGTCAGCCTGCAAAACGTTTGCCTGGTCACTGGTAATCAGCTTGTCATTCAGCCGCTCGGTGATTCTCCCGCTCAGCGTCGTCAGGGCTGCCTGGCGCTGCGCGATGAACTGATTGCCCGCGTTGATAAAGCACTGCGTATCGGTGGGGGCGCACTTTTGTGGAGGCGTTGATGCTGCGAATGCAGTTGAAGGGATAAGCATACCGAGGGCTACTATGCCCAGTATGCCGATTGCCGCGAAATGTCGAGGTATATGCTGGATAGTTGCTAGAAGCTTCATCATAAGATTTCCTCCAATATGAATCGAAATGGTAATTCAAAAACTAAGCCAAAACTATACTTGAAGCGAATCGATCAGGGCTGCCCGCCATCCTGGGAAGCCGCTGCGCTGCTGGTATTGACATCGTTCTGCGCACCATCGAGCTGGCGCAGGATTCCTTGAACCTGTTGATCTACATTCTGCATAGTATTGCTGTGATTGTTTCCAGAATGAGTGGGCTGGCCAGACTGGTATTGTTGAGATGTCGAATAGCTGTTTGTGCCGCTACTGCTACTCGCGTTGGCTTGCTCGCCGCAAGCTGCAAGCGAGAGCGACAGTACAAGCGCAACGACTGCCAGCAACCATGTCGATCGTTGACGCAAGTGAGCAATCAAGGTCATACATTTCTCCTTACATTCATCAATAGTCGAAACATTTACCCACGCTGCCTATCAAAAGCAGCGTGGGATTGGGAGTATGCGCAAAAGAATGGTCGATTGCCTGGCCAGCACATACCCCAACAGGCTGGCCCATAACCCCTTACAGACGTATATTCTACCTGGCAAAATTCAAGGATGTCTCAAGAGAGGATAAATATTTGCTCAGTATTTTGATGGAGGGTATGATTATGCATGCTCAAGGTTCTAGTCGATCTTAGGAAAGGGGCATAATGTAACACTTGCCTCTTTTTCACGATATACTGATTGAGATCTCAAAAAAAGCATGTGCAGAGGAGCATGATCGATTTGCTAAAACACTCATCTCAAGCTGACCGTTCGCTCATCGCCGCGCTCTATCAACGCCATGCTCCCAGTATTCTGACGTTCATACGGCGTCACATTCCATCTCGCGAAGATGCCGAAGATGTCCTGCTCGAAGTATTTCTCGCTGCGCTGGAAAGCGAAAAGCTGGATGCGCTCAATGAAGGGGAACAACTGGCATGGCTGCGGCGGGTAGCGTACAACAAATGCATTGATCACTACCGCCGCCAGAATCGTACGTCAATCGTCTCGTTGGAGCAGGCCATGGAAACTCTCTTCGACGATGAGCGGCAGGCGCCAGAACAGATATCTTTACGCAACGAAGCACATGCTCGCCTGCATATGTCCCTGGCAGCGCTGCCTGAGGCAAAACAACACATCTTGCGCCTGCGTTTTGCCCATGACTTGAGCAGTCCGGAAATTGCCCGGCTCCTCAACTCAAACGAGGGAGCCATCCGCGCCATGCTCTCGCGAACCTTGAATCTCTTGCGCGGCCTCTATGAAAACAGTGATGAGGAGCACCATCATGGATAAGTCCAACGAACAATTTACTCCTGAGCAGGTCGACGAACAAATCGCCCGCCTCCTGAGGAGCCAGCCAACCACACTCCCTGCTGCCAGCTTTATCCAGGAGGTTCATCGTCACTACCAGGAGGAGCGCCAGACGCTAGAGGGCGCCTGGGAACGCCTCTCCAATGTGCTCGACGAGCGCGAGCACTCAGGTATTCAGCAGATCAGTTTTCTTAAACCATCTCTCTCTCAACCAGTACCACCAGGCGTGGAAAGGCCGCGCCATATGAAGCAACCCGCACCTGGCAAACCAGGGCTGATGAAGCGACTTGTCCCTTTCGCTGCTGTCCTCCTGCTCATCAGTGCCTTCGCGTTCACTTTCTCCTTGATGAACCGGGCGAGAACGGGCACCAGCCCGAACATCACCCCTGCTGGAACGCCCATCAGCGCGTCCTCCAAACCAGTCAAAACCGGCGTGGTCCTGACAGAAGGGCTTCGTCTGCACATGGTGACGGAGAGCGTTGGCTGGGCTATAGGGAGCAGCGTCAACGGCTTTAACTGGGCCAGCGTCTTGCGCACCACCGATGGAGGGCTCCATTGGAAGCAAGTGACCCCGAGCCAGGTAGCCTCTGGGGGCATCGATTATCTCTACATCCTCGATGAAACGACCGCCTGGCTGTCGGGGCAGGGTGGTATCTGGTATCGTACCACGGATGGGGGAGCGACCTGGAAGCCGCTGCGCTGGCTACAGGGGGAGATACGACCTTTCTCCTTTTCTGATCAGAACCATGGGTGGATGATCGTCCCACCCGCTTCAGGGAATAAGTCACAACCCCCGTCTACTGCCCTCGCACAGCCAAAAAGCCTGCTCTACACGACCAGTGACGGAGGCAATACCTGGCAACAAACAAACACGCTCCCCTTCTCCTTTATCAGAGAATTCTCTTCCATCACTGAGCAGACGGGCTGGCTTACAACGGAAGACTTCACATCGGGCTCCAGCCCGAATTTCAAGACACTACTGTACGTCACCCACGACGCTGGACGTACCTGGGAGCAACGACAGCTTCCCACACCAGCGGGACTACCCAATACGATGCCGTCGTACACATTCGGCCCCACCTTTGTCACCGAAAAAGATGGCTCCCTTTTCGCCGCCTTTGGCCAGGACGCCACCCATGACATGTACCTCTACGTCACGCACGACGGGGGGAAATCGTGGCAGGTGCAAGGAAGCGCGGTCCCTGGCTATGTAGGAGTGAGAAGCGTGGTAGATGACCAACACATCATAGTCGATAGCGGCTCCGTTGCTGGAGGGCTCCAAATGGATCTCTTGACGCTCATCAACGGTCAATGGCGACAGCAAGGCACCCATCCCACGAAGGGAGACCCGGTGGAATATAGCTTTCCGTCCGCATCAACAGGTGTGGCCCTGGTGAGAACCCCATCCAACGATCTCGACGTGTACCGCACTCACGACGCGGGCAAAACCTGGCAAAAAATCGCTACCCTCCCCACTGTATCATAACCATATACTCTATCTATGGAACGCAATTTGGTATTAGGGATTTTTTACGCTCTTTCTCTTGCGTTTTGCAGAAGGGCCATAAACGCGATCGGCCATTTCCTCAACAGTCTTCATCACCTCTTTGAGCACCGGTTTTTGCTTAAAAAAGATAACCTCGCTTGCCACGTCCTGAAATGCTTCTTCGGTGATTTTCAGCCCTTCGTAGACCAGCAAGAGGAGATGAGCACAGTTGGCAGCACGCACCTTCTCTACCTTCCGTCGCAGGTATTGCGGATGCCAGAAACCAACCAGCTCGATCAGGATGCGCCGGTTTTCATCGTGCGTATCGATCAGCACAAAATCTGGCACCATGACCGTATCTGCGAGCAAGAGCACCTCGCTTTCACGCGTGAGTTGCCAGTGTCCTCGTTTGCCGCCAACCTTTTGCTCAAACTCGCGAGCAAAATCTGCTTCGAGCCGGCTGTCAAACTCTCCCGAACGCTTGAAGTGGGAATGCAGTGAGCTTGTATGATCGAGACGATAGAGCATTTCTCCTCGTCCCTGGGGTGGATAGACGTAGGCCTGCATGCGCCATTGTTCACAGAGAAATAAAGCAGGTAGAAATGCAGCAAGCTGTCTTCCGTAGCGGAGCGTGGAGGAGACAAAGGGGGAGATCGGCCCATCCAGGTCAAGGCGGTATCCTCCCCCTTGCTTCGGTTCGGCCCAGAACATCAACTTAAACAACTTGATAAACTTCCATAGATCCTTGTAGTTGCTCGATACTTCAATGGTGATGTGCGATGCCCAGTAGAGGACCCCGCGTGCCAGTTCCAGGTTATAGCGGGCGATTAAGCCCGCAGGTGTCCACGCTGGCCCCGCGTCTGCCAGCAGATAGGTTGCCGGCCGGTCCGCAAAGAGCGCCGCCTCCGCTTGCTCCGAGGAGATGCGCAGTTCATCTGCCACGCTCTCCAGCACTTCGTAGCGAGCCTGTGGATGAAATAAGTGAGGTGTCGTGAATACAGGGCCGTGACTGAAGAGCCGTTCTCGCAACTGGGCTGGAGGAAGAGGAGTCGCCAGGGGCGTAAAGGTCGCTGCGTCGGCGAGTACTTTCGCCAGGCCACGCACCACTACATAGTCAACACGCTCACCTATATAGCTTTCCAGCGCCCGGTCCCAGGCCGCCTGCGACTGACCCGTGTGCCCTTGCAATAAGGCGACCAGGTCTTGTGCTGTTTGGAGCCAGGATGGATCGTGCTCATCCAGCATATCGATGGATAGTTCCGACCCGCGTAGACGCAATCTCGGCCTGACGAGGTCAGCCGTAAGCACTATCGGCCTCCTGTCGTCTGCGCCGCCGCTGCGACTTGCTTTCCTCAATGGTCTTGCGTGCAATCACTTCAAAGAGCGCTGCCTGCCTGTTCTCGACCTTGCGCAGCACTCGTCCCAGGCGCTGGATATATTCGCGTGCTCCCGAGGTACCACCGAGCACAATAGCGATTTTCGCCTCCGGCACATCGATGCCCTCGTTAAGCACTCTGGATGTGACAATCACGCGGTAGTGTCCTGTTTGAAAGCCATCAAGAATCTGCTTGCGTTCGGCTGCACCGGTTTCATGGGTAATTGCTGGAACGAGATGGCGACGGGCGATGTCGTAAACCACCGCATTGTGTTCGGTGAAGATAAGCACCCGCTCCGAGGCATATTCATGCAGCAGCGCATCAAGCGCCGTGAATTTGCCCTCACACCCCCCAAGTAACTGCAAAAGACGCTGACGGGCAAGCAAGGCACGACGCGCCTGCGGGTCAGTGGCGGAGAGGCGCATCAATTCCAGCAGCCAGGACGGGCCATGGCGCTGTGGCAGTTGCCGTGAACGAACAAAATCGATGTAGAGAGCATAGTCGGCATCGTAGCGGGCACGTTCTTCGGCTGAGAGATCAATACGCAGGCGCTGCGTCCGGTAGTGCGCGAGTTGCTGCCCGACAAGCTCCTCAATGCGCTTCGTATAGACGATCGGTCCAATCAAATCGTCTACACGCCAGCGTCCCTGCGTCTGCTCATGCTCTTCGGGGTAGGTTGCTGTGAGCCCCAATCGCAGTGGGGCCGGTGCCATGAGCGCGGCCTCGCCCCAGCTTGGCGCCGGCAGGTGATGCACCTCGTCAAAAATAATCAGTTTGAAGGCATTGCCATACTCCGCCACCAGGTCGCCAGCCGAGTGATAGGTAGTAACGGTGAGTGGCAAGACCTTCTTCTCGCCACCGTAATACACACCCACCTCGGTCGCGAAAGCATTGACCAGCCGCGCATACCACTGGTGCAGCAGGTCAATCGTCGGAGCAACCACCACGGTAGAGCGATTCACACGATTGATAGCCTGGATAGCGACGAACGTTTTCCCGGCCCCTGTCGGCAATACAATGCTCCCCCGCCGTCCTGCTTCATCCCAGGCTGCCAGGGCTGCAACCTGGTAATCATGCGGCTCGCGCATCTCCTGCATTTTCAAGTTGAGCGGCTGCCAGCGTGGAACCGTATCCCGCACGTCCTGCTCCCGCAGGTAGGGCTGCAGCGTTCCATAATGGTAGCCTTCGCACCGCCAGCGCTCCCTGATCAGCTTAAACGGTGCGGGAGGCCGTTCTCCCTCGTCCACGTCGTGCAGGACGAGGGTGCCGCCAAGATAGTAGACTGATTTGCTCATGGGTATATGATAGCAGATTACTAGAACATTTGCACTCTACATCATATTTTCTGCTTTTTCAACAGGCTGGTCTATTGTAGACTTGTCCTTATTTCTTTGTCTCCGTCCTGTTTTCCTTGTCATCTCGACTGCCCGTGTGCTGGTGCTGGTCTCCTGTCCTCTCTTCTTGTCTAGCACGCAAAGCTGCGAGCGCATCGTGCATCTGCTGTACCCATCCCGTATTTTCAGTTTCTAAAATTTGTTCGGTGGTATTGACGAGTTCGTCAAAGTTCTCTTTGCGTTTGTCTTCTGGAAACGCCATCCACAAGTTCTTCACGTTGTTCAGGCTTGACAGAGTCTGATTGTATTTGACAAGTGTGTACTCAGTCTGTCGGTATTGTAGGTATGAGGCAAACGCGGCCGCCAAGGCAGTGGTCAGCGCAACAAATGGCTCTACACCTAGCGCTGCTAAGAGCGTGCCTATGGTGTCCTCGTTCGGCGACGGCCTGCCCCATCAATTCCAGGATTCCTGCCTGTGTTCCGCCATCGATAATCGCAGCCTCCGCTTCAGCGGCTACGCGGGCAATGCCAAGATTACATAAGAACTTGAGACGAGTGTTTAATGAATCATCGAGTTTACTTGCTCCCCCAAAACGACGATGCCATCCGAAAGTTGTGTAAAGAGAAGCCTCCCCGAAGAAAAGCTTTAAGGATGCATCTTTGTGAGACAACTGCCCACACCGCGCTGAGAATGAGTATCCATCTATGGGCAATGAGGAGTGACAGCTATTGATTGCGCCATTGGCTGGATAGGGTCCGTCTGCCACACGTTCCACAAAACGGATCTCGTAGTTGAAGAGGAGCCTTGCAATAAAAACAACGGTATTGCGCCGACTGCCCGGGAGTCTTTATGAGGGGAAAAGCAGAAACGTCATCGGTGAGAAAACTACCACACTGGAAGCAGAAACGGGCTCCTGATCGAAGTGGTCTGTTACAAGAAGGACATGCTGTTAGCTCGATGGGGGCTTTTTTTTCCGCAGCTTTTTCGCGGGTCATTGGCATGATTTGAGGCACGATTTGAGTGTCAAAAACATTGGGATCTATTCCAGCCCGAGCGGCGGTAGAACGCAGGTGATCCCATGCTAGCCGAGCATCGCGAAAATCCGGATAGTCCCCTGCTATTGCCGCAGCCGCAAGCCCCAGATAGACAGGATACACATCTTTTTCTGACTGGATACGACGCGCTACGGTGTATATATAACTAAACAACTGATCAAATGGGGCGAAAGGAGGTCGTTTTTCCCCTGGGGGAGGCGTGCGAAACAGATGGATGAGCTGTAAGCGTTGTTCATTGCTGGCATCGACGTACAAAGTACAGAGTGCTTCGCATTTGGTCTCTACTTCTGTTCTCTCGCTCCCTGTCATCATTTGCCAGTCAGCGAGACGTTTATGAAAGGCTTGGTTGTCCATCGTTAGATCTCCTTGCCTCTGCTCTAAGGCTATCGGCGCATGTGTTTCTCTTCCGATACCTGCAAAAGGTTCCACTCCTTAAACGATGTATCTTCTACTATTTCGCCTTCGCTGGAGTAGTATTCTAAAAGAATTGCAGTGCTATTTCTTAGTAGCTTGAAGTCGCTTCTGGGGGCAAATGACGGATCTGGATATCTTTAGATAAGCTCATCATTCACCAAAATCGACGTAAAGCCAGACTCCAGTTGAACTCGCACCGGCGCATTTTTCTACAAAGAACTCTGAGGACGATAATCTGACCAAGCACAAGGACATTCATTCCCAAAAGTCACACTCATCGTTACACAACATTCGTTATGGCATCCCAACGACCATAAGCAGTGCCTTTGGTTGTTGAATGCCAAGTATTTTGAGGACATCAGCGGCAGGTTTATGTGCTGCAGTTGAGACAGACAAGGCTTTGTTTCCATTGGGAAAGAGGATTTCTTTAGCTTGGCTTGGTGGTATGGCTTGGATAGGTTGTACTGTATCCATCGGTGCCTCCTGATAACCACTTTGAGTCTATGCTGATGTGATGATATAGTCCGATAACTCCTCTATTGTAACATGAATTGATGAATCAGTTACGTTTGCATAAACTCTTCGAGGAGGACGATATGCTCAATTGATAAGACGTCTCTCTGCTCTGAGCTAGGACAAGTACTTCTGTCCCACATCTGAAATAATTACCAGAAATTTAACAGAGAAGCATTAAAATCTAAAGTGATGCGATACTACGCAGAGACATAATGGGTGCCGGATTTCTCATTTGGAACATGGTCTGTCTGCACAGATGGATGCCTGATTCCCACCACGAAAAACTTCTTCGAGAGAGAAGGAGAACAGAGGCATGCGCTTTCACAAAACTATGTACTCGTGTTCACAATCGCAGAAAATAATAGCATCCGTTCAGAAGGCTTGTCAAGGAGCAAATACCATCATTTTCTTCTTGTTTTATACTTATTTACTTGTAGAATCCCTCACACAGGGCCGGTTGATCCGCGTATCACAAGCTGAGTTGGCACAACCAGAGAAGTCGCTCCTCTCCCTTCAATCAATGCAGCCAGGCGCTCAATAGCCTCCCGGCCCATCGTCTTTGTATCCTGGCGGACAGTAGTGAGTGGAGGCGCTGTATACTGGCTGAGAACGACATCATCGAAGCCAGTGAGCGAAATATCACGAGGAACCTGTAGATTGTGTTCATGCAAAGCCCGCAGAATACCAATAGCCATCAGATCGCTGCCAGCCACGAGCGCGGTAAAATCGCGGCGCTGACCAAGCAATACGTGAGCCGCCTGATATGCCTCTTCAGTATTCCATCCCGATTGACGAACCAGATCGGGATCAAGCGAAATGCCAGTTTTCGCCAACGCCTGTTGAAAGCCTAGCAGGCGTTCCATCGCCGCCAGATCGACCGTCGGCCCGCCTATAAAGGCAATCCTTCGATGCCCCAATGAGAGCAGATATTCTGCCAATTGGCGAGCCGCGTCCATATGATCCGAGCGAATCGAGATGGCGTGATCTCCCTGGCCCATCATGTCAATGAAAACTGTAGGAATCCCAGCCTGGAGAAGGCTCTGGATACGCGGATCTGTCGGAACAAGGGCTAGCATGATCGTTCCGGCGACACGGCGCATCTGAAGGCTACGAATATAGTTTTCGGGATGTTTTCCACGCGGTCGGGAAGGAAGAAGCAAATCATACCCCAGGGAGGCCGCTGCTTGCTCAATACACCTGAGCATGTCAATGTAGAAATAGTTTGCTGTTTGCCCCAGGCCCGCGAGAGAGAAACCGTCTTCCTGATCTAAAAGGCTCAAGGCAATCATGCGGGAACGCCGCCGTACAAGGCTCTGCGCGACAACGTCGGGTTCATATTCCAGAGTCGTCATAGCAGCGTGAACACGCGCTCGCGCCTCTTCACTGATACGCGCCGACCCGTTCAGGACGCGCGAGACGGTTGCACGAGAGACGCCAGCGAGTTGGGCGACATCTTCACTTGTGGCCATAAGAAAACCTCTTTATCTGTTTATGTACGCGTGTTCGTTTATATAGTAAGTATCCTCTCTAGATATCCCCTTTGTCAAGTGTTCTCGTGTCACATTAGACATGTAGAGAGAAGGCTTCCCGTGAGCGGACTTGAGCGGCGTCCTGGCATTCTCTCCACATATCTGGATCTCACTTTCCCCCTTGACAAATCCGCTGTATGGATGTTATTATTCCCTCATAGTCATGTACACGTGTACAAAGCTTGTGATAGATCGACTGCAAAACAGTACAAAGGGCCCTTTTTCTGGTACAGCACGCTCTATTATTGACCAGAGGTCTTTTCTCTTGCAGAGAAAGTTCTCTCTTATGCACCAGTAGGAGGACAAGCAACGAGAAATATCTCACTTCATTCACCTGGCCGTCTGCTCGACTGGAACCTGTGGCGGGGTAGGCCATCTACCCCAGTTTTCGTGCGTACCTCATAGGACAGGCAGGAAGCTTCATCCTGCATTTCTTTCGAACACGCTGAGGTTCGTTCATCCTTTCGTCCGTTTCTAGACTATGATGTTACACCAAAGAGGAGGTAACAGGAATGCAACTCGATCATTGGCGCGGATGTTTGGCAACCTCGACCCATCGCGCTGGCGATAAGCAGAGCGCTGCCAATCAGTCATACCACGCCCGCCCCAAAACCATGTTGTCCATAGGGCTCGTTCTCTCGCTGCTTCTGATTGTCCTGGCAGCCTGCGGCGGTTCAGGCGGCTCGACGTCTCAAAATGGGCAGGTCGTCCATCTGACCTACGCTCTCTGGGACGCGAACCAGCAGCCCACGTATCAGAAATCCATCAATCAATTCGAGCAGCTCCATCCGAACATCAAGGTCACCATTGAGCAAAATCCCTGGACTCAATACTGGCAGAAACTCGGTACCGAGTTCGCCGGGAATAGCGCGCCGGACGTTTTCTGGGACCACGTGGCGTACTTTCCTCAATTAGTCCAGGAGGGCGCGTTGATGAATCTTACTCCGTTGATTCAGCAAGATAAGCTGGATCTGTCGGTCTATTATCCTCAACTGCTCAAACCGTACCAGTACCAGGGAAACTACTACGGGCTGCCCAAGGACTGGGATACCATCACCCTGTTCTACAACAAAAATATTTTTCAGCAGATGGGCCTGGCGGCCCCTGACAACCTCAGCTGGAATCCAACCGACGGCGGGAGCTTCGTTAAACTTCTGCAGCAGCTTACCATCGATAAGAACGGCCATCACGCTGATCAGGCTGGCTTCGATCCGCAGTCGGTGAAGCAGTACGGGTTTGTCTCGTTAAACTCCGACCAGGAGATCTACCTGAACTATATTGCGATGAACGGAGGCAGCTTCCTGGATCAGCCATTTGGGAAACACTTTACCTTCAATCAACCTCAGTCGGTCCAGGCGCTCCAGTTCCTCGTCAATTTGATCTCAAAATGGCATGTCTCGCCCCCGGCCTCGGAAACCAACAATGCCAGCAATATCGCTGAGCAGATATTCGCGCGTGGGCAGGCCGCGATCATTGAGACCGGTTCATGGAACACCTCTTACATCGCCTCGCAGACCAATTTCCCCTTTGGGGTCGCGGAACTTCCCGCCGGACCACAGGGGCGCGTCAGTGTCTTCAACGGGTTGGCAGATGCGATCTCTGCGAAGACCAGACATCCACAGGAAGCCTGGGAGCTGTTCAAATGGTTAGCTTCCCCGCAATCTCAGCAAATTGTTGCCAATAACGGTACGGTCTGGCCCGGCATACAGAGTGCCGACCAGAACTTCCTCCAGTATTGGCAGCAGAAAGGTCTCGATGTCAGCGCATTTCTCAAAGAGGCGCAGGGAACCACGGTGAGCTTCCCCATCACTCCAGGCTTCAATGAGGCGTTCACTAAGATTAACGACATTTTCAACCAGATGTATCTGGGCCAGGTCCCGGTACAGCAGGCGACCGATAATGCGGTCCAACAGGGAGACTCAGTTATAGCGAATGGTGGAAGTGGGGGAGGCTAGGCTCCCTAATTACGGAGCGGCGCGGGAGAGGGATCTCTCTCTCCCGCGCCTGCCGGACCTCTTCTCGTGTCTCTTATTTAACTGAAATCAGGGGTCAGGAACATGGATATATCGCAAGGATTAGACGCCAGCGTACATGAGCGCAGGGCGAAGGCGCGCAAGCAACAATTCTGGATGCGCTTGCGCGCCACATCTCTGGCATACACCTTTCTCCTGCCAAGTTTTATCGGGGTACTCGCTTTCTTACTGATGCCTATTGTAGCGGTCGCAGTTATCAGTTTCTTTAACTGGAACCTGCTCACCGGAGCACATTTTGTCGGGCTACAGAACTACGATACACTGTTCCATAGCTCAATTGTAGGCAACTCGCTGCTGGTGACAGCCTATTACGTGCTGCTCAATATCCCCTTGCAGACTGTCCTGGCGCTCTTACTGGCCGCGCTGATGAATAAGAAAATGCGGGGAATGGGAGTCTTTCGTACAATCTATGTCATTCCGTGGATGGCCACGCCGGTGGCCATGGGGATTGTCTGGCAATGGATCTTCGATCCACAATATGGGGCACTCAATAGCTTTCTCGGCTTCTTTGGGCTTCATGGCATCGCCTGGCTCTCTACCTCGCAACTCGCGATGCCGTCGATCGCGGCTGTGAATATCTGGCAATATACCGGCTATAATATGCTGTTTTTCCTGGCAGGTCTGCAGAGCATTCCAGAGGAACTCTACGAAGCGGCTTCCATCGATGGGGTTTCCCGCGTACAGGCTTTCTTCCATGTCACCCTGCCCCTGCTCCGGCCAACGATGTTCTTTGTGCTGGTGACCGCTATTATTGGCTCCTTCCAGGTCTTCGATACCGTTTATGTAATGACGCAAGGAGGGCCAGGTATGGCCACCAATACCATCAGCTTTGATATTTTCCGGCAAGCCTTCGTCTTCTTCCACGCCGGCTATGCGTCGGCGCTTTCCATGGTTTTGTTTGCCATCTTGCTTGTGGTGACGCTCGCTCAAGCGTTCTACTTCCGCAAAAGGACAGTCTACGATCTGGCTTAACGCCGCGCGTCCTGAAACAGGAGAAAAGGAGAGAGATCGTCAATGGCTTCTCTGAACATTGAACTTCCGGTGCGCCAGGATGAGAATCAGCAGCGGAAGAAGGCCTGGGGCAAGAGTAAGAAGGCACAGCGCCTGTTCGGCAAAACCATCTGGTACGTGGTCCTGGTGATAGGGGCAATCATCTCATTGTTCCCTTACTATCTGGCCTTTCTCACATCGGTCAAGCCCGCCAACCAGATTTTTGCAGGCGCGCCATGGTCCTTCCCCACCGCGTTTACCCTGGATAACTATGTGAGCGTCATGACCCAGTATAACTTTCCAGGATATATCGTCCAGACTCTTATCTACGCGGTCGTTTCGACGCTCGGCCAGCTTTTTTTCAGCACCTTCGCGGCTTATGCTTTCGCCCGTATGCGCTTCCCTGGCCGGGATAGTCTCTTCTGGCTCTACCTTGCAACCATGATGGTGCCAAACATCGTTACGATTGTTCCTTTATTTATTCTCATGAGTACGCTGAACTGGGTCAATACCTATGCCGGGCTGATTGTTCCTTTCATTCTCGGCACTCCCTATGGGATCTTTCTGATGCGCCAGTTCTTCCGTACTATTCCAGCCGACCTGGAGAATTCCGCGCGCATTGATGGCGCCGGGACTTTCCGGATACTCACTCGCGTTATTCTCCCGTTGAGCCGGCCCATTTTGGGTACGCTGGCAATTATCACATTCGTCCAGCAATGGAATAATTTCCTCTGGCCTCTCATCATCACCAATACTGACAATATGCGGGTCTTGACCGTCGGCATCTCTGCCTTTCAGTCGAGTTTTGGCGCGGCATGGAACCTGATGATGGCAGCAACGTTTATAGCTCTCGGCCCCTTGTTGGTGCTCTTCTTCATTTTCCAGAAACATATCGTGAGGTCTATTCACCTGGGCTCGGGCCTTAAATAGGTTTCCGGAGAAGCCACCGGAAGAGGAACTGTAAGAGAAGCGAGGTGACATTCCGGCCTAAAATCAGCGAGCAATTCATACACATTTTTACTGTTCAGTTTATATTACCCAGTTTATATTACTAATATTCATTTGTGCGTGTCGTGGCCGGTCTTCAGGCTCAGATACCGCATGAGGATTGAGGAGTAGCACCAACAGTGACAAAAGTGACCTTTCTAGGGGCGGGGAGCACCGTGTTTGCTCGCCAGTTAATTACCGATATCCTGCATATAGAGGGATTGGACGAAGGAACCATCGCGCTGGTCGATATCGATCAGCGGCGGCTAGAAATGGCCCACCAGATCGCCGGGCGTCTGGTTGAACAGAGTGGAAAGCACTGGCGGGTCGAGTCGTCGATTGAGCGCCGCGACGTGCTGGCCGGGAGCGATTTCCTGGTAAATACCATTGAAGTAGCCGGTCTGGCTAATGTCCGCCACGACTTTGATATCCCTATGAAATATGGAGTCAACCAGTGCATTGGCGATACGATTGGTCCCGGCGGCATTTTCAAAGCTTTACGCACTGGCCCTGCCTGGCTGGACATCCTGCGTGATGCCGAAGAACTCTGCCCCGACGCCTGGGTACTCAATTATACCAATCCCATGTCCATTCTAATGCTGGCAGCATTGACCACGACGAAGATGTGTGTCGTCGGCCTTTGTCACAGCGTCCAGGGAACCTCGAAGCAGCTGGCCGGCTATTTGCAGGTGCCCTATGAGGAACTGGAGTGGCAATGTGCCGGCATCAATCACAATGCCTGGTTTACCACCCTGCGCCACC
>Ga0207646_10002950_pt1 | contig 19702 bp, 16 predicted proteins | sample KBSK5502metaG_FD_184343 | JGI IMG/M metagenome (GOLD analysis project Ga0207646, IMG submission 184343) | Corn, switchgrass and miscanthus rhizosphere microbial communities from Kellogg Biological Station, Michigan, USA - KBS K5-50-2 metaG... | ecosystem: Host-associated > Plants > Roots >...
TGGCTGGTACTCCTGCTCCAGGGTAGAGAGGATGTCACGGACTTCTTCTGACGTGTGGCTAGCGATGCGGCAGAAAGGGGCCTTTCTTCTAGTGTCAGTACTTTATGTTATTTCTCATCTTCTTGAGCGTAGAAGCCCTGTTTCGCACGTCTGTTTTGAACAGACACAGCCGTGTTTACGCCGCCGATCCGATGCTGTCCGAAATCCGCAGCACGCCTTGTGCGGGTGGTTCTCTGTGCGCGCACAGAGAACCACCCGCACAAGGCGTGCTGCATGTCTGTTGTAAACAGACGCGCAAAATTGCGATGGATGCGCTTGTTACGGGCTTCTGTTGTTCATCAACCGTGACTATCATTAACTTACTCAATTTGTCGAAACGACGACGAAATTGCAGCCACGTCGGATCGGGCAAATCGAATGTTTCCTTCAAGGGAATCGTGTCTCCGCGCCCTGCGGCCACCAGACACAACCCAAGCGGATGATCGTACTGCAACCGCCCCTGGTCCGTCACTTCTTTGAGCAACATCAGATGCGGCAGCAGAGAGGTCGTGTGCATCATCGACAATCAAAAATTCCGTGCCATATTGGTGCAGGTATCCCATGAGTTTTGGCTTGCGGGTACTCCAATGCCCTCGGATCGGTAGGCCAAGTGCCGCCAAAAACTGGTCGCCTAAGGCCTGCTCATCGTCATTGTTTTTGGGAGCCACCACCGCGAGAACAGATCGTCCACCAACCCTTTTTTGCAGGTCGCGGATACTCATGGTTTTGCCTGCCCCCGGATCAGCCACGAGCAGATGGAAGGCCCGATTGTCCCAGGCATCTTGCAGCATCTTCTGGAAGCGTTTCGCGAAGGCGGTTTCGACGAAAATGTCCTTTTTGAAGAATGGGTGGGTCATGAACGTTACTCCTCTCGCATCGTGCGGACGGGTAAAACACGGACGGGGCGATCCGGTTCAGCATCTGGGACAGGGTCCACAAGCGTGACGACTTGCGTGATCTGGGCCTCGACGCTCGCTAATCGTTCAGAAACGAGAGCGGGATGAATGTCGCCGCGTTGGCGATCCCATTGACGGGCCTGTTCGACTTGACGAATCTCTGTGCTGCGGCGACGGCGTGCTGCCCGTGCTTCGTCCTGAATACGAGCACGAACGGGTAGCCCTTGTTCATGTGCGATCTTGGCTTGCTCCTCATCGTATTTGCGCATAGCTCTGGCTTCCCACTCGCTCACACGGCCCCCCATCAATTGTGGACAATAGGCTTCGCCAACATATTCGCCTTCGACGAAGATGTAGAGCACTCCCACGTCCCTTCTGTCATAGTACAGGTCGAACTCACGACCTCGGAGCCGCGAGAGGAGTCCAGGGCACACATACCAACGACCCTGAAACGACAGTCTGTTGCTGTTTTGCACACGATAGCCATGATGCGGTGTCTTGCGATTTTGGGCCTTCATGAGCAGCAGCTTCAAATCATCGGGCGAACCCAAATACTGTGGCACCCCGGATGCCGCCACTGCCTGTTCCCACAAGATATAACGGCGTTGTTGTCGCGTCGTGTCGAATTCGCGTTGGTAATCATCAACGATGGCCTGATAGAAGCAGCGCTCCAGTTCTTCCAGCGTCATGCCTCCCGCCTGCGCCGCCGTTTCGGCATCGTGGACACCGTACGACGAGTTGGGGAGCCTCTTTTCAAAACGTTCCGTCATCCAACGAAAGAGCGTTTCGACCGTTCCTTTTGCGGATGGCGCATACGGTGGGGCTTGCTCTGTGATAATCCCCAACCGCTCCACAAGCACTTGTCGCGCTCGCTCGGAGGTGAAAATCTTCCCCCGATCATGGAAGATAATCGCTGGCTTGCCAAAACAGGGCCAGGAATGCTCACAGCCATTGATACCGATCAGGTGATCTTTCCTCTCCATACTGACCTTGACCAGGCGCATATAGTCTTCTTCCTTGAGTGGCCCCAGGGCCAGGATTGCGCCAAGGATCGCTGCCGTTTTGACACAGATGAGCACCGCTGCATGCACACGGCTGGCAACCGTCTCACCAGTAGGAGTGACGACGTACAGGTCCATCGTATGTTCATCGACCTGAGTGAGCAGAGCCGGTGCCGGAATGGAGAGCACAAAGGACTCGGCAGATTCGCGTGGCCGTGCTACTGATTTGGCCCCTTCGCGCATCGCCACCAGATCCGGGTCCAGCTTCAAGTGTTGCACGGCAGTGCGCACCTGCTTGTAGGAGGGAAGTTTGACGAGCGTTCCAGTTTCCTTTGATAAGCGTGCCGCGACCTGTTGCATTTCAGTGTGCTCTCGAATTGCCGTCATGGTGAGCCGTGTGGGCAGTCCAAACAGCCGACGGATACATGCGGCGAAGGCCGGATGCAGGCTCGAAGCCCTTCGGTAGCTCCCATGAGGCACACAGGCAATCTGGCCTCTCTCGCGGGTTCTACTTACCAGCCGCGAAAGCGTCGAACGGGGGATGCTCTCCGATTCTGCAACGCTGCTCTGGGTGGCCCCGGCCAGCACTTGTTCCACAGCCCGCAGATTGCGGTGAAACTGCTCGCGCTGTGGTTCTGGAAGCGTCGAGGCATCAAATGTCGGACCAGGAATGAGGGTGGGCGACGTACGTGAGAGGGGTGTTACCTCCGGTACTGGTTCAGGCAGAAGCGTGTCAGGAAGCGGTGAGGGCACAAGCACCGGGGCATCAGGTGGGAGCAGGCCCACAGGAAGGGTACGAGAGAGCGTGAACTGCTCCAGATCAACCAGGAGATGTCCCGCTGCTGCCGCATCTGCCACCACTTTCCAGGTCGCCGCTTCCACCAGATCGACAGGAAACTGGTGTGAAAGTCGGCTTGCCACCTCTGCGACCTCGGCCATTTCTCCCCACGGCCAGACTTCCGGCAAGACGGTGGCAATGTCGGAAAAGGCCGGAAACGTTTTGCGTCTGGCATGCAAGAAGACCAGATTGTAGTGGCGACGTTTGGAAAGCTGGCGCTCGGTGCCAATCCAGAAGGTCCCTTGTTGCAGGCATGTAAGCCGTCGTGCCGCCTCGGCTTTGGCAAGGTTACGATCTCCCCGCTTGTCATCCTCCATGCCCGCCTCGGCGATGAACGGTGTTCCGTCGGAGAGTGTCCCCACGACATCAGGCAGATAATGATGGGGTTTGTTCTCAAACGTGTAGCCAATCGCGAACGGTGCATATTGTGGGATGGGCAACCGGTACTTCGTGGCAAACTCTGGGTCAATATCGCCACGCGCGTAGTTCACAACCAGTGGATGATATTCGAGCCACAAAAGAAGACGTTCTTCGAGCTGGCTACAAAACGGCTGTCTGATCACCGTGCCCGTTTTGTAGCTCGGAACCCATCCTGAAATGGAACGGCCCGCTATTTTGAACAGATCAATGCCTTGTACTTCTGGCGCGACCATGAGCAACCCCGCTTGACATGCGCGTCCGTCTTCCCCATTCCAATGGCTTGTTTCTCTCTCAATAGGGAACACAATTTACAGATTTGAGAGAAAGTGTACCTGATGGGAAGCGGTTTTGTCCAGGAAAGTTTGTCCCAGTGTCCAAGATTGAGGGCAATGTTCCATGTTTGCGGGCCAAATCCGTCCACTTCGTAGGGCATTTACCACCTATTGTGGTGAGCTCCATTCCCTCTCTCTTGTGTCTCCCCTGTTTTGGGTAGTTGCCGGCGGCCGCTCCTAAAGCAATGATGCGCAGCGAATTCCCCGCTTCTGGCGATGTGTTTTGCTTTGCTACACATTAGACTAAGAGCAGCGTTCTCACACAAAACGCACGCACGCTCGCAGAAAGCAAAGGGACAGACAAGCTTGTCTGCCCGGAGCATAAGGACTGTGAAGAGGAGGACCTCATGCAAAAGATGCTCGCCTGGCTCTCTTTCGCGCTGTTGATGAGCCTGTTGGCTGTGACTGATCCGTTCTTGTCCACGCCACGAAGTCGACCAAGATCCGACCGTAGCTTACCAAACGGAACTCTTCCTCTGTGACTCATAAAACCTGCAACCCAGACACGATCGCAGTTGCGCCGATCTCGTCGTTTATGTTACTCTCTCAAGAGATCATGAGCGACTTTACAGAAGAACAGTCCCGAGACAAGGAGCATATCGTATGTCAAGTGAGGACAACAAGGCCCTCGCACGTCGTTACGTTGAGGCACTTCACCCGCAAAAGAACCTGGTCGTCTTGGATAAGCTGTGTGTCCCCGATCTGGTGATCCACGGTTCCTCAGGCAGGATCATACAGGGTTTAGAAACCTATAAACAGATTCAGGCGGCGTTCCTGCAACGCTTCTCCGACCTTCAAGTCACGATTGAAGACCAGTTTGCAGAAGGGGATAGGTCCGTCCTTCGTTACGCGGAACGTGGGACGTACACAGGTCCCATCAAGGGCATCCCTCAGACGGGGAAACCGTTCCACACGACCGGGATCTCGATCTTCCATCACGCGGCAGACGGCAAAATCGTCGAGGTATGGGATAGTCCTGATACCCTAGGCCTCATGCAACAACTCGGCGTGATTCCTGCGATCGAAACCATGGCCTGATTCCTTCTCGGTCTAATCCATTTGAAGCATGGGCCGCCGCATCCCTCTACTATTCATCAAGGGGGAATACCTTAAGCGGTACTCCCATGCTCCAAGAGACGCTCACACCAGGTGGTGTTCCATGGCGAACCGGGTCGCTGCGCTCCTGGACGTCACCCCGAGCTTACTGTGGATTGCTTTCACATGAGTATGAACCGTGTGGGGGCTGACCACCAGCCTTTCGGCAATCTGAGCATTGGTGAGACCTTGTGCTACCAGGCGCAGCACCTGCACCTCGCGTTCGGTCAGCTCGTTCGGATAGCTCGGTGGAGTCGTGACCACTGAGGGCACGGAGGTCGTCCTGGGAAGTGGTTCAGGGAGGGAAGCAGTCTTTCGCCAGGCCAGCACTTGCTCCAGCGTCATCGTGCGCCCTTCGTCCCACGCGACCGCGAAGGCTTGCTTCCCGAGGCGGGCACGGGCGGCGGCGACGGCGCGTTCGCGTTCAGCTGGATCGACCGGTGGGATCGAGACGCGCGTGGGCATCGCCTGAGGCAGGGCCGAGGCGAGCCCCCACAGCCGCACAGCCCAAACGCACTCGCCCTGCGCAGCTATGATACTCGCCAGCCCCTCTATACCAAAGCGCGCGGCCCAGGCTGCTTCTCCCTGTGCCAGGACCACTCCCGCCAACCCTTCTCCACCAGAGCCGAAGCGCCACTGATCTCTCAACTCTTTGGCTACCACCAGACTCCTGGTATAGAGCTTACCTGCTTCGACAAGGTCGCCACAGGCCACCATCACTCTCCCTAGCAGGGCAAGTGATCTCGCCAGCACCGGCCTTGCCCCCACCTCAGTTGAGAGCTTGAGGCTGGTTTCTGCCAGAGACCGGGCGGTCAGCACATCGCCTCGCTGCAGAGCTGCCTGCGCCGCAATGCGAGAGCATTCTGCTCTCCCTAAGGTGTCATTGCGCTCTTGAAAAATGGCCTGACTCTTCTCCAGGAGGATCTGCGCTGTCGCCGGGTCGCCCAGGACCAGAAAATAGAGATCGGCCAGGCGTAAGAGTAAGAACGGCCAGAGGACCATGGGGTGGCTTGTTCCGCTGAACGCCAGGCACTCCTGACAGAGGTGACGGACGCGTATTTCATCTCCCTGCTCATGGGCCAGATAGGCCAGGAAGAGGAGCGACACGAACACACCCGGTGTGAACGCCAACTCTCTCGCAATGGCCAGGCTCTCCTCCAAGAGGGAGCGAGCTGCTGCAAAGTCCTTTCTGTGGCTGGCAATCCACCCGAGGACGCACAGCGAGGCCCCCGCGCTCAACGTATCTCCCAGTGCCCGGCACACACTCAGATACTCCTGGCAAAGGGCCTGACAACGATCGAGATCTCCAGCCTGAAGGCTAATGTGCACGGCAGCACTGAGTGCGTTCCTCCGAAGCGCCGGGGCCGCATCACGACTGTGAGCCAGGGCCTGTTCTACAAAGGTCCATCCCTCCAGGAGGTCGCCTCGGACCGTCCAGAAGACATGCAGCCCGTAACACATGCGCAACGCTGCCTCTCCATCCTTGTCTTGCTCCAGGAACCAGCGCAACGCTGCCCGCAGGTTGTCATGTTCCTGGGTGAGTCGCTGCACCCATACGCCGTGCTCCTGGCCTTCCATCCTGCTCTTCGCCTCCTCGACCAGTGCCAGATAGTAGGCCGCATGTGCTCGCCCGACGGCTTCCACCTCCTGATGTTCAGCAAGCGCCTCCAGCCCGTACTCGCGGATCGTCTCCAGCATCACGAAGCGGGGCTGCTGGCCTTCTTGCTCGCTTCGTTGCAACAAGCTCTTCTCGCAGAGGGAAGCGATGCCATCCAGGACCGATCCAGCTCCCTGCTCGTCAGCGCGCAGCCTGGTCCACATCCCCTCGACCGCCGAAAGCGTGCAGCCACCGGCGAAGACCGACAGAGAGCGGAAAAGCTGTTGTTCTTCTGCCGAGAGGAGGGAATACGACCACTGAAGCGTCTTGCGCAGGGTTTGTTGCCGCTCCGGCAGGTCCCAGGCTCCACGAGTCAGGAGTACGAGCCGCGAGGAGAGGCGGACGAGCAGGTCCTGCGGGGAGAGAATGCTCAGGCGGGCCGCGGCCAGTTCAATGGCCAGCGGCAGGCCATCCAGGCGCACACAGATTTCGGCAATGGCACGCGCGTTGGTTGGGGTGAGCGCAAAGCTCGGCTGAATAGCCTTCGCACGCTCCACAAAGAGGGCGACCGCTGCTGTTTGTACGAGTAGATCGGGATTGGGAAGCCGGGAGAGGTCTGGTAGCGCCAGAGGGCCGAGCAGGAAGAGGGATTCGGCCCGCACCCGCAAGGGAGTGCGACTGGTGACGACAATGCTCAGCGTGGGGCAGGCCGCCAACAGGTCTTCCACCTGAGAAGCCGCCGCCAGCAGGTGTTCAAAGTTATCGAGCAGCAGAAGCAGATGCTTGTCGTGCAACGTGTGCTTCAGTCGTTCAGCCATCGGCTCGTGGCCGCCTTCTTTGATCTCAAGCTGCTGGCCAATAGTAGAAAGCACCAGACCAGGGTCGCTGAGGAAGGCCAGATCGACGAAGCAGACCCCATCCGCGAAGGAGGAGCGGAGCGCAGCCGCCACCTCCAGGCTCAGGCGGGTCTTGCCCACGCCAGCCACACCCGTAACAGTGAGCAGGCGTCCCTGTCGCTGCGTGAGGAAGGTCTTAAGAGCCGCGACCTCGTGTTCACGCCCAAGCAGGGGTGTGAACGTTGCCGGCACCTTCCACACCGGTGAAGAGGTGTGTGTGAATTCGCCAGAAACCACCGCTATCCCTCCTGTATGTGTCCATGACGTGTTCCTGCCAGTTCTGTCTGCACCATGCACTCCAATATCCTGTTGTCGTTCTTGCTTCTTTCTTAGTTTTCTCTGAATGAGGAAGAGCCATTCAGTGTCGCAAGAAACGAACGATTGTGAGACAGCTCAATCGAATCCAATGATGAGATTCTTGCGTGCGGTCTCCACCACTTCTTTGGTGACGACCGTCAGCTGGTTGGCGGTAAGCACGCGTTCGACCTGCTTCATCAGACGGTCAATCAAGCGCATGTTTCCCTGGGTGATGCGAATGATGGCGGCAACCGCTTCTTGATCCGTAAAATCCGCTGATTGAGCCGAGATGCGGTGACTCCACCGTTGCGCGAGAAAAAAGCGCGTCTCCTCCTCGGACAACGGCTCGATCTCATGCACAAATCCAATGCGCGAGTAGAGTTGTGGCGCGCGTCGCAGGCGCTTATCCAAACCTGGCATGCCCAACAACACGAGCCCGATCTCCCCACGGTCCGCGATGTCGCGTATCTGCTCTAATCCCACGTCTTTCAACCGGTTGGCCTCATCGACAATCAGCAGCTCGATCAGCGACGGATAACGGCGCGTGACCGCAAACTCCTCGGAGGGATGATGGCGCTGATGGGCCGCCTCTGCCAGATAGGAATACGCGGCAAACAGGGTCATCACCTCTTTTTCGATGCGTCCAGCGGAGGCCGAAGGAGCGGGCGTATAGAACACCGTCCGAGATTCCAGGATGGGAGCCTCAAACGGGGCGGAAGCGAAGCTAAAAGGTCTATAGGGATAGAGCCCATCCATCGCACTGCGTCCAGCAAAGGTGATCAAGGGTTCTGGCAAGAAGGGCTTGACGGTGTTCCAGTGGGCGTAATACATGGCAGACAGAGTTTTGCCCGTGCCTGGAGGTCCATAGCCCAGACCGACAAAGCGATCCTGCCGACAGGCATCGCACATCTCGGCGAACAGACGATAGCCTTTGGTCACTACAAAGGATGCAAGCTTGCGTTCAGGTTGCTCATTCATGTACTCACTCATTGATATACCTCTTGAGTCGCGGTCGCCCCGTCGTTTCCACCGGCTCTTTAGCCTGCGTCTCGCGTTTCGGGGCCTCCTGGTGGTGAATAGCTACAAATTGCTCGACGAGGGCTTCTCTGGTGGAAAGACCAGCTTTGACCTGCTTGCGGCGCTCCGCCCTCGCTTTCTCGATCTCCTTCAGACTGACGGTCTGCCCTGCCAGCTCCTGACAGATGGCGCGGCAGAGAAAGCGATCGTGGTAAAATACCCGGATTTCAGCGAGGTCGGCTGGATCGTAGCGAATCACCACCACCTCCTTGACATAGCCTGCCAGCGTGGGATCGATGTAGCGATATCCTTGAAAACGGATGCCATCCTGCTGCACGCGGCGGGTTTTGGCCACCGTTAACAGGAGCAGATCGAGCTGTTCGAGCGACTTCGGCATACGTGGCAGAAATCCTCCCGCTTCCCAGCGCTCGGCAGGCTTGCACCCCGTTTCCTCGTGGATGCGCTGATGATAGTCTTCGAGCAACCAGGTCCGAAAGCGCTGCTCAAAGGCGGCCAGGGTGAGGATCGCCTTCACCCCGGTCGATCCCTTCGGGGCGTATCCTGGTGTGTCTTGTAGCAAGAGCTGATCGACGCTGCGAAAGAAGCGCTCGATTTTGCCCCGACCGCGAGGGATGCTGACTTGCGAGAAGATCAGCTCCATTGAAAGATCCGCCGCCACCTGTTCCAGATGCTTGGAGGTGAAGTCTGAGCCGTGGTCGCTGTAGAAGACCGTCGGAATGCCACAAGTGTGCCAGCGCGGGTCCTCTTTGCGCCAGATGGCCGTTCGCAGCGTGAGCGCAGTCGTCAGCGTGGTCGCTTCTTGAAAGCTGAGTCGATAGCCAACAACGGCACGGCTGTAATCATCCTCAATCGCCGTGAGCCAGGGCTTGGCCGGCTTTCCTGCTTCATCGAGCAACAAGACGTCAAGAGGGGTATGATCGGCCTGCCACATGGCGTTGGCATGAGGCGATTCTCGCCGATAGAGCAGATCAAACTCCTCGCGGTAGGCAGCCGCTCCCTGGTGGGCCATGGTCACCAGGGCCGGATCGAGGTGCTTGATGATGTGGCGAACTCGATCATAACTGGGAGGTTTCCACCCCTGCTCTTTGGCAATGGCGGTGACGTGACGATGAATAGCGGCCATCGAACGGGGAGGTTTTTGTAAGGCCAGCCCCTCAATCAACTGGACCGCTGTGTCTGAAAGTCGGCGAGACGTTCCCTTATCGGAGCGCGAGACGTGGTTTGCCAGTCCTGCCAGGCCTTTCTCTCGATAGCGCTTGATCCAAAGTCGGATCGTACTGGGGGCTTGCTTCGAGACACGTGCTACCTGCGCCTGGGAGACTCCATCTTCCAGAGCCGGGCGGATGATGGTAAAACGTTCGAGGGCTTGTGCTCTTTGAGCCTCAGAGAGCGCCGTGAGTGGGACAAACGATTCTGTCATGACCCGTTACTTCTCGTGCGAAGAAAGCCGACAACACCATCTTCCCGTAGTATATCTGATCAGCAGGATAATTGCCAAGAAATCAACAGCTTAATCTCAAAATTTACACCCTCTCCTTGATTATGAAGCTGCTCTATCAGTGATGGTCTAACCTGGCGTAAGAAATCCGAAGTAGCTACTTCATCCTCTTGATCAAGATGGTCAAGGCGCTCTGAGTCGAGCCGTAAAGCCTGCATATACGCGAGTAAACGACCTTGACGGTCTTGCGCTGATTTGGCTGCAAGCTCACGTCGCGTCTGGGCTCCCTTTAGTTTCTCTTCGTATGCGGAGATAGCTTCATCTTGTAATGCGCGGATTTGCTTATCTACATCTGATAAGTGCGGCATAACGACTCCTTCTCGCCTCTTTACACATTCTTCGACAGGTCGGTCGATTTTCTTGAAGATGCATAGGTTGAGTATACCATAATGCTGACTTTCTTGAAAAGAACAAAACTATTCCCATCTTATCCTGAACTGTAAATCCCACCAGTTTAATCGTGGGATTTACAATCATATGAAGGTTTGTGAGCGCCTCAAAAGTTGGCCAATTTACAAAGCGTCGATGACGTATGCCCGATCAGGAGCGGCATTGCCCGAGTGATGAGTGTCGATTCCCATGATTCAGATCAATTTCCCACCCTTGCGTTCAAAATCTGACTACCCTTGAGTTGATTTACCACTTCAGCGGTAAAAGAGAAGTTATCTCCAGTCGCAAAGGGAGGGTCGATATAAATCAGGTTCACCTTGCCAGCGAACTCGGGCAGCAGGCTGGGCAGCACATACTTTTTGTCACCCCAGATCAGGCGGTTGCGCCATTCCGTCTCCCGCCCGGCGAACAGCAGATCGAGCGTCAATTGCCGTTCCTGGGCCGTCTCGTTGACGGTCTCCACAGTCTGGAAGGGTAGGGCGATGCGTACAGGCCCGACCTTCTTGCCATCCTTATACTTGCCATCCCAGCTGAGTTCAGTCAAAACGTCAACCTCCTCAATAAAGCGCAGGTACGATCATACACCGTTTCTCCCATGAACACAACGATCACTTGATGTATAGCCTGTCTAGGTAGGTATCATGCCCGCTGATTATGTATGCGAAGACGTCAAATAAGGCCATTTTGCATTGACCGCAAGGGTCGCCTATACCCTCTCCGCCCTCAGCCGACGCAATAAAAACCAGCTAGCCCCCGCGCCTCCTCAAATTTCGTCCTGGTGAAAATGCGTAGCTCGTCGCCGCTGCAGTTTGAGATAGTCCACGGCGTTATTATCCAGGTTCGTTTTCCTGCCGTGGTAGCGCTGGGTGGTGCGCGGGTGCTTGTGGCCTGCCGCGTATTGCACCTGGTGGAGCTGTGCGCCGTTTTCCAGCGTGAGTGTGATAAAGCTGGCGCGCAGCCCATGCGGCGTCAAGCGTTCCAAGCCCCGCACCCGCGCCGCGTAGGTTTTCACCTGCGTCTCGATGGCCTTGTCGCCCATCGGCCTGCGCGTCGGGTGGTCGCCGCGGCGGAAGCTCACAAAGAGCGGGTCACTGGCCGCCATCGTGTGCTGCTGCTCCAAGTCTCGGCTGGCGCGCTGGCGCGCCTCTTCCTCCAGGCCCGCCAGGCAGTGCGCTAGGCGCTCGGCATGATACTGACGCAGCGCCGCAATATAGCCGTCGATCTCACGCCAGACATCGACCGGCAGTTTCACCACGCGCCGCCGGTCGCCCTTGCTGTGTTGAAGAATCGCCACGTAGTGACCCTGGTCCATTGTGATATCGCCAATCGTGAGCTGCGCTGCCTCACCGCGCCGCATACCGGTACGCAGCAGGAGTAGGATCACCACATAGTCGCGCAGGCCCATCAGCGTGCTGCCATCAATTGCATCCAGCAAGGCCTGCCCCTCCTGCTCGGTCAGCACCACATGGGGCGTCTCGTCGTCCAGCTTAAAGCCCTTGACCTGGTAGGCCGGACTCCTCGCCAGGACCTCGCCGATCACCAGCTCCTCCAGCAACCGTCGCGCCACCACCAGCTTCCGTTCCGCGGTAGCTTTCCGGTAGGTCTCCTGCAGGTAGGCCCGGTAGGCAATCATATCAGACCTGGTGAGCGTCTTGGGTGTCAGACCTCGCTCGAGCATCCAGGCCGCGAACTGCTCCGCGTCGATGCGGTACATGCGCCGCGACGCGGGGGCAAGCTGGCCCTCGGCATCGGTAAGCGCGGCCACCAGGTCAAGCCGGGCAACCGCTGAAAAGGGAACAACGCTAGCTGTCATGAAGCATCACCTCTTGCTGGTTGACTATCGCCTGTCCTGCACACATTCTGACCTGGCGGGTCACTGGATCAATCTCGGCGATCGGGGTAGCCAGGCCGATGGGAAAGAGTGGAACCCATTCCTGTTTGCCTCGCTGCGCGGTGAGGTAGGCTTTTTCCCATTGTCTTTCAATGAGGGCGACGACCTTATCGCCGTGCTTCACAAGCTGCATACTGTTTCCTTTACCGTCTCTTCACTCTCCGGATCCACTGTAGCACATCGTCTCTATCAACTTTGCCGAGAAGGTATTGATCTTGCTGGACGCGCTGCAGTGCGCCGCAGGTCAGATAGGTCGTGGTGACTACAATTCCCTTACTGGCTTTGTGCTGGGTGCGTGTATCCGCCAGTTCGCGAATCACCGAGAGTTCCACTTTGTTGCCGGGCATCAGTTTCTTCACCTGCCAGACCGACATGAACTGGCCAACTTCCTCAAGCTGTTTCGTGGCGGTGATATCTTTCCCCCCATCCTTTGTACCTGGTCCTAATGTCACTGTGTAGCCATCTTTCTCAAGGAGGTCAGCGATCAGCTCTTCAAATTCGCGCCAGGTGAGCGCATCGAGATGGGTTGCGCTCTCAAGGAATCGTTCAAGCATGTTGAAACTGGGCGAGAGGCGAGCAATGCGGAGTCTCGTTGCAGGCAGTACCAGGTCTGCGTGATCGTAGCTGACGCTCTCTTGTGGAAAGAGCTGCTCACTCGGGAAAAGTTGCTCGTCTGGGAAGAGCTGAGAAGTTCCCGTGTAGTGGATTTCAAATGCCGCACTGCTGGTTGCAGAGAGTTGGTCAGTCTGATGGAAGTGTTGTGTGACAACAGGTTCCTGATACGAATGAGTGGGTTCTTCGGTCAAGGTCTCCCCCGGATCTCTATAAATTAGCTACTGTTAACGGACATTTTCAGACGCTATTCTAGCGCCTATAAGCCCATCGGTCAAGGCATGGCAGGTGTTATTTTTCGCTTTCGCTTGCACTCGCTATGAGTTTATTTGCCCTGGCAGAGGGAGGCCCTCCTCCTCGAGGAACGCAAGGTAATCTGTACGCATCGCGGGATCATCCAGCAGCGCTGTCCAGTGCTTCTCATAGGCGGTATCTCCATCATCTTCCGTGCGCTCTATATAGGACCAACCGCAAGCGCACCATCCGATCCAGCGTTCTTCGTTCCGATTATGGGAGCCAGGGGCGCTCAATTTGAGCGATTTGAGGGTATGATCCCGAAATCGCAAGGCTGTATTTCGTCATTCTGTTGGCCTCCTGCTCTCACATGTAAAACGCCTGATGCAAGCGCATCTACTTCAAGGTGAGCGGGGTCAGACTGCCAGCTACAAGAACAGCTCATGTGAAACATTGCTCCTAGCGGCACATCATCGCTGTGGCAGTGCAGAGCCATGCTATGGCCCTCTACCCCAGAGTGCCAGGGTACCGTAAACTCGGCAGGAGGGTCTTGAACATATGCCTCCAGGTGCCCTCTCTCCTCGCTTGTGAGTACCTTCGGCTCTAACTTCGAAAGGGCAATCTCGTCCGTGTCGAGCACGTAAGAGCCGTCCTGAAAGACCACGTATCCACCACCACGAAGGACAGTCATGGCGTCCGTATAGGCGAAATGGACATTCGAGGCTATGCGTGGAGGGGGTTCAAACGCAATACCCGCCGGGCCGAAGAGGGCCTCCATTTCAAAGTACCGTTGGCGCCTCTCATTGACATACTGTTCAGCGAGCGTGGGTGGCGGGCCAGCGAGGGAAACTGAATCACTGTCGGGTCCTTGACCGGCATAGTAGTGCGGAATATATCCGTCGGCGACGAGCGCGACCAGGATGCCTTTCATCGCCTCGGCGCGCCCCTCCTGATCACCAGGACGCCCGGCAAGCTCCAGCCTGGCTGAATAAACGTGTTCTCCCCGAAGCAGCCGGTAAACCACTCCCTCGGTCCAAGCACTCACCGGCAGACCTGCCCGTGCGAGCAGCGCCCGCGCTTCTTCTACTAAACTGAGGGAAGCTGGGGTGTCATCTGGCTTGGACTGAGCGAACTTGCGAGGAACGTCGTCCCGAAAGTGCTGTTTAATGAAGTCCCGCATGACCTGGTCACGCTCTCTGGAAGCCTCCCACGCTTCCTTTCTCAGCCGCTCACGCTCTTTCTCGCGCCGCTTCTGCTCTCGGGGCGGCATAACGATCCACCCATCCCGCTCAAACTGCTCAATCCATGCAGTATAGGTGAAACGGGGTGTGGCGCAGGTGAGTACGCCGATATCCTTTTCCCTCAAGTCATATGTCACCTCGAAGAGTTCTCCTTCGTCGTCCCTGGCCTCCCCCGCGGAGATATGTCTCTCGGAAACCATCTTCCACCAGACACGGAACGTGAGATCACAGTCGCGCTCGTTATAGGCGAGTACCTCGGCGAGCCTGCCCTCCTTGAGAAGCTTAGGGACCGTTGACCCCTTCGCTGTCTTACTCTCACCAAAGTTCTCCCTGGCCAGCTTGTCTAGGCCATAAAGCGATCCATCCTCACCACCACCATCCTGCTCGTACAGGAAATGGAGCGTGTCTACCGTCTTCTCTACAATGCCTTCCAGGTTGAGGTGACGACGCAAGACCAGGTAGTCGAAGTTGAAGAGGTTGTGACCGATAATAGGCCCCGGTAACTCGTTCAGCCGTTGCTGGAGGGCAAAGAAGTCAGTTGGAGCGTAATGCTCATAGGGGCCTTCCAAGTAGCATTTCTGTTGCTCATCCCAATTGTAGGTCTTGAGGCCAACTATTGCCAGGTCTGCGCGATCTGGCTTAATCGCGTTGGGACCAGACGTTTCCAGATCCAGAGCGCAGACAACCTTTGGAAGTACAGAAAGATCTAGTTCTGAGGCAGACGGTCGGCTCATAGTTTTATTCCTCACAAATCGGTGGGCCAGTGTAGTTTGACTGAATTCATTGCCAAAAGGGGGGGATATGCGGCAGAGAGAGAACGGGGCAAGGATATGTGTCAGTAAAGTCCGAAAGAAAAGAGCCTTTCAGTTGAGAATTGGCCGTGCTGTACGGCTCTCTTCTCAGGTTTGGTCGGAGGAGAGGGGCATAGCATCTCTGTGAGGAGAGGCACAACGGGTACGATGATTCGTTGCTGCCATCCCCCACACCTGTGTTGCCAGGACATCGTGTTTGCTCCACCCATCACTCTCGGTATGCTACTGCTGACGCGACTGGCCGATTCGTTCAAGCTGCTGGATGACTTCCGCCACGCGCCGGCTTCTGGCAGCTGCTTCAGTGACCTGTTCGATCCGGTCGACAAACCACTTTTGCTTTGAGCCGGAGAGCCGGTCAAACCAGAGACGTGCTTCTGGATGCTGCCCGAGCGCCTCCTGCAAGTCTGCTGGGACCGTGACAGGCCCTTCCACCGGATCGGGCACCTTGACGATCTGCACGGTTTCGCCCATCTGGGAGAGACGCACGCCCGATATCTGGAGCAACATGGCAGCAATACCCTGACCCTCGCGCATCAGCGCGACAAAGAGATGGTGCGGGCTGATGGCAGGCTCCCCCAGGCGTTTGGCCTCCGCGCTGGCCATGGCGAGCACGGTTCGGGTGCGAGGAGTAAAATCCACTTCCGAACCGCGATCTCCCTGAGAGCGTCCCCCAAGAATGAACATGATCCCTCCGCGTACGTTCTGCGCCGTCAATCCCTGAGCAATGACCTCCGCTGCGGCACTCCCCTCCTCAAAGATGCCCAGCAGCAGATGCTCTGTTCCAATATAGTTGTGATTGAAGGCGCGAGCCGCCTGGATCGTCAGCTCTAAGACGCGCTGCGCTTGCTGATTATACGGGAGATCTGGTGCTTCCACAGGACCATTCCTTTCTTCGGCTTCAAGAAAAACCGCGCGTCGTAAGGCACGCAACTGCAAAACGCGCACATGATTCGTGCTCAACCCTAAAGCCTGGCCGATTTCCGCGGCACTATACCCCTGGAAGTAGCGCAGGGTGAGGACCGCTCGCTCGCGCTCGGAGAGGCCGTCCAGCAAACGCTGAAGGCGCTCTTGGAGAGATTGCATCTGCATGTTGCTCTCCTGTGTAAGCACTGGCATCTCTTCCGCCGCAGAGAGCGGCAGCAGGTCCAGTTGCCCTTGTTCGCGCCAGTAATCCGCAATCGCACTGCGAGCCGCCGCGTAGAGCCAGCCCTTCACGCTCTCTGGACGGCGATCTTCCTGTAACCAACGCAGCGCCTTGAGAAAGACTGCGCTGGTCAGATCTTCTGCGACCTGCGCATGGTGGACCTGGCGGTAAATGTAGCGGTAGAGGTCAGCAAACTGTGTACGAAAGATCGCTTCCAGTTGCGTATCTCGTCCACCTTCTTCGGCAAATGCTGATTCCATGCACGGCCCTGCTCCTTCCTTTTTGTTTTTCTACATAGTTATACCGTATCGCATTACAGCCTTCATTCTGGACCCGTTTTTGGCATTGCCCAAGACTGTCTTCGCAGATCTTCTGCGCGGCTCTCGATCGAGACGATGGTCTTTCTGGTTGAAAAAGAGTCTCCAGGACCATAACTTCGCCACTTTGACGCAATTATTCGCCTAAAAAAGGTAAACAACAAATTTTTTGGAGAGGAATTCGTGAGTTTTGGTGTGCAACTTTTTAGGGCAGGTTTATGAGTCAATTCGGAGTTTGGGCGAGGATATGCGTCAGAAAGAGGAGGAACAGGTTTTCTAATCAAGCTCAATTAGTCGGCAACTTTATGAGTCAGAAGTGGCGATGTTATGGTATTTCTGACAGCCAGCCATTCAGCAGCATCTCCAAGCCGAGTTCCGCGTCACTTTTCGCTAGCACCTTTTCGATCGTACGCTCCTGCAACTGCTCCGCCAGGCGCAGGATGGCGCTGATCACTTCGTGCAGCTGGAGCATCTGGCCGGCCAGCCGTTCCACTTCCCGGCGCTGCGCAGATGTCAGCGTTCCGCGCTCCCAGCGGCGCAGCTGCTCATCGAAGAGCCACAGGTCGCCCTGCTGGGTGGTGAACACCTCGATCACACGCCCGATGGTATAATTGTCGAGAACAAAGGGCTTCGGCTTCGCGAGCTGCAACGTCTCGTACTGTTCGCTGGCCGACTCGAGCATGCCGTCGATATGGGTGGCAATCAGGGCCAGCCGCTCAATCGGCTGCCACTGTGGGGTCTCAGGCATAGCGTCTCCTCGCGCGTGTTTTGCCCAGTATAGCACAAGGCCGGGAAAACGAACACAGTTGCACCAAAGGTCATAGAACGGAGATTCCACGCCACCAGAAGCCCAGGAATGCCCCTGAAACGAAAAAGAGGTCTGATACTGGATGGGGTTTGCGGACAGTAGGAACAGGAAGTCGGAATAGAAACGTAGCCCAAAGGGGCTAGAGGCAGGAGAAAAGGGGCTTTCTGACTTGCAAAAACCTCTTCAGAATAAGAAAGAGCAGGAGGAGAACTTCAGCTCGTCTTGTGCAGACCAAATATGACTGGGACAACGCAAGCAGAAACGGGGAGCTGATGCCTGTTCACCCCCCCAAAAACCTCCACAATCGATGTTGGCTCCTCTTTTTGAGTCCCAGTTAGCCCATTCGTCCTGTTTCCTCTTCCGACTCTTTGTTCCTACCGTGTCCAAACCTCTACTACAGCTAGGGTAGACACATCGGGTGGGGACGGTGATTGCCTCGGGGTTCACTTTGGGTAATAAGATCCGTAAACGCATGGGATTGCCTCCTTTGGTTTCTCTCTCCCTGCTATTTTACCCCAGTTTTACCGCTTGTCGAACAGTCACCCATTCCTGCGCATCTAGACGAGGAGCCGACCGACGTCTTACAATGGAAGACAGAGAGTCTCTTTCATCTCAGATGAGGTGCAGGTGGTTCATGCTTTGCTCCATCTGTGAGCACCAGATGCATCTGCGCAAGACAGGCGAGAGGGAGCTGATGGAGAAGTACGCACTCCACGTGAGCATTATTGGTGGCGGCATTGGTGGGCTGGCCACGGCCTCCGCCTTGCAACGCCAGGGCATCCAGGTCACGCTCTTCGAGCGCAACCCCGAGCTGCGCGAGATCGGAGCGGGCTTGACCCTGTGGGCCAATGGGGTGCAGATGCTGCGGCAATTGGGTCTGGCCGATGCCCTGGCCGCGGTCAGTGCTCCCCTCACCCACTTTGAGTGCTGGTCCTGGCGGGGGAAACGGCTGGGCAGCATGCGACTGGACACCATCGAACGGCGGGTGGGAGCCCCCAGCATTGGCATCCACCGTGCTGATCTGTTGCGGCTGCTGGCAGGCGAGGTTTCCCAGGGGAGCGTCCACGTGAATGCGGACTGCGTCGGCTTCAAGCCAGAGCAAGGGAACGTCATCAGTCACTTCGCCGATGGGCAACAACATCAGACGGACCTGCTGATAGGCGCGGATGGGCTGCATTCCGTGATCCGCGAGCAGCTGCTGGGCCAGCAGCCCCCACGCTATAGCGGCTACACCTGTTGGCGTGGGGTCGCTGTCTTCGAGGAGCGGCACGTGTCCCCAGGCATTTCCAGCGAGACGTGGGGGCGAGGTCGGCGCTTTGGCATGCTGCCGATCGGGAACGGGCGGGTGTTCTGGTATGCCACGTACAACTGCCCGGCAGGCGGACAGGACCGAGCAGGGGAACGAAAGTCGAGGCTCTCCCGACTCTTTGGGGGCTGGCGGGAGCCCATCGAACAGCTGATCGAAGCCACTGACGAGGGGGCGATCCTGCGCAACGATATTCTCGATCGCCGGCCCGTGCGCCACTGGGGAAGTGGCCGGGTGACCCTGTTGGGCGATGCCGCTCATCCACCCACCCCCAACCTCGGTCAAGGGGCTTGTCAGGCCCTGGAAGACGCCCTCGTCCTCGCTGGTTGCCTGGCAGACCAGCGCGAGCCAGTGGCCGCCTTGCGTGCCTACGAGGCGCGCCGCATGAAGCGGAGCGCCGCCTTCATCGAGCAGTCCTATCTGTTCGGCAAGATCGGTCAGTGGGAGCACCCGCTGCTCTGCGCGTTGCGTGATGGGCTCACCCCGCTCGCCTTTGCGACGTTTCTCCCCAGACTGTTCGTCGCGAACTTGAGCATACCATCGAAGTGAGGCGGAGAGGGATCAGTGCAGTGCTCTCGCATTGAGAAGTGCCTCTTGCTCGATGTGGTTTGGTCAAACAGGCTCAGGTGTATCTCCTTGCGCGTTAGCAGACCAAGTACTCATCTTCTTCGTCTAGATGCGCAGGAACGAGATGTGGCGTGAAACCCTATCGGTGTTTTCTGAAAGAAGAGGCAGGCAGAGACGGAGACAAGGAAAAGCGGCGAGCCCGAGAGGAGGTCTTTCATGGACAGGTGAGAAAAAGCTCTTTCCAGAGGAACAGGAAAATTGCTACTTATATCGCACGTTGTATCCTACCGTCAAAAATACACTTAAAGGCCTGCTGGTCCTGCTTCAAGTGTTAAAATAAGCCTCCCTGCTGTGGTAGATCGCCGCCAGTAATCTTGCGATATTCCTGACGCAGGTAAGTCATCACCTCGTCAAAACGCTCATCTGGAATCTC
>Ga0207646_10002951_pt1 | contig 19693 bp, 11 predicted proteins | sample KBSK5502metaG_FD_184343 | JGI IMG/M metagenome (GOLD analysis project Ga0207646, IMG submission 184343) | Corn, switchgrass and miscanthus rhizosphere microbial communities from Kellogg Biological Station, Michigan, USA - KBS K5-50-2 metaG... | ecosystem: Host-associated > Plants > Roots >...
ATCCGCTGCGGTGTGTGCGAGAAGCTTGACATAGTTCGATGGAACCGAAAAGAACAACGTTGGCCGCTGGCGTTCGATGACCTCGAACACACTCTGAGGTTTGGGTGGGCCGGGTAATAGGATGCTGCTAGCGCCTACGGCCAAAGGAAAATAGAGGGCGTTTCCCAATCCGTAGGCGAAGAAAAGTTTGGCTACACTGAAGCAGCGATCCTTTTCTGTAATGTTCAGTATGGCTTTGGCATACCTTTCGGAACTCACCACCATGTCATGTTGCAGATGAACGCAGGCTTTCGGCTGGCCGGTACTGCCTGAAGAGTAGAGCCAGAAGGCAGCATCATCCTTGCCAGTCGACTCCGCTTGGAGCACGAATGAACTCTCTTGCGTCAGTTTTTCGAACGACAGAGTGCCGGTCCGAGGCTCGCCACCCACCACGATGATGGTTTCGAGATAGCGCAAGTGCCCTCTGGGGATCGCCTCAATGCCGGCCACCAATGAGTCACTGACAATCGCCACTCGCGCTCGTGAGTTGTTGAGCAGATATTCATAGTCCGCGGATTTCAGGAGAGTATTTACCGGAACCGGGACTGCTCCAATCTTGATGGCACCGAAGAAGCTGGCGGCAAACTCCGGCGAATCCAACAGGAGCAAGAACACGCGCTCCTCGATGCGCACGCCTAGCGTTCGCAGCCCGTTCCCAACTTGGTTCATCCGCTCAAAAAGCTGGCGATAGGTAACATGAACCTCTCCGCATTGGATTGCTACTTTATCGGCGCGGCCCTCTTCGATATGGCGGTCTACAAAGTAGGAAGCGGCGTTGAATTCATCCGGAAGAAATATCGGAGCAGCTGAACTCACCTAATCACCTCGGCACAGACTGCCGCTTCTCTCATCTCAGCCACCATTTTCGCCAAAAGATGCGAGTCTTTGCGCTCATTTGGGATGAAGAACCTGTCGGCGTCAGTTAATCTCCCAGTAGCCTTTTTCACGATCCTATCCGACGCAATTATTGCTCAATTCAATATGTTGCGTGGCCTGTGGAGTTCAAACTGTACCACCACCCGAGTTTCCGTTAGCCGATAAACCGCCCATCAAGTACGCTATACTGCTTTTCCAATTCACACCGAGGAGACCGCAATGAAGCGAATTATCCTCGCCGTTGTCCTGATCGTTTCAGTGCAGGCGGCGGCCGCTCAGAGCAGTTCCGCTCCGACTGCTTCGTCCAATCCGAAGGTAAGGGCAATCACCGGATTCGTGCGGCTGGACCGAGCAACGTACCAAGAACAAATTGCTGATGCCCTCGTCGTGTTGCGAAGAGTAAAGGCGGAATTCGAATCCTCTGGTTACGGAGTAGAGACTATGCGCCTGACGACGCGACCACTGGCGGAACTCGTCGCCGGCATGTCTGAGGAGCAGGCGTTGGCCTTCCTTGCACAGCTTGATGAACTCTCAGTAAAGGAGCATTTCCTGCCGAACGTTGGGCCGGCGATGCTGCGCGACACTGATGATCCTGCCGTGATGCACCTCCTCGAAAGAGCGCTCTCGACTCTTCCGAACATCACAGCGAGCACAATCATCGCCGACGAATCTGGAATTCATTGGAGAACAATTCGTCGTACCGCCGCACTCGTGAAGTATGTCAGCGAGCACAGTCCACGCAGCCAGGGAACTTTCAACTTCACGACTACGGCCATGCTGAAGCCATTTACTCCATTCTTCCCGGGTTCTTATCACACCGGCGCTGGCAGACAATTCGCCATCGGTTTTGAAGGAGCTAACGTCGTCGGCGACGTCTTCGCCAAAGATAAGGGAAACGCCGAAGCTGCACTTGCCGACCTGACCGCTGCCCTCTCAAAACATGCATCGGTGGCCGCCACAGTGGGTGAGAAGGTTGCAGCGGGAACTGGATGGGCCTATCTGGGCGTCGACCCTACTCCCGCACCATTGGGAGACGTATCCATAGGCACGGCCATCGAAGCTTTCACTGGCGCAAAGTTCGGCTCCAGCGGGACCCTCACTGCGGCCAGGATCATCACCGCCGCCGTAAAGGCCGTACCAGAGACGCAAATTGGCTACTCCGGATTGATGGTGCCTGTGATGGAAGACAAGACTTTGGCGCAGCAGTGGGCGGAGTCCACTTACAACGTAGACTCATTGCTTGCCTATTCGGCAGTTTGCGGCACTGGTTTGGATACGATTCCTCTCCCGGGGAACATCAGTGCGGAGCAGATGGAGCGCATTTTCGGTGACGTGGCATCGATAGCTACGAAATGGAACAAGCCCCTCTCTGCACGCCTTCAGCCTATTCGGGACAAGAAGCCGGGCGATAAGACCGATTTTCAGGATCCGTTTCTCTTTAACACCACGTTGCACCCTTTGCCGTAGCTATTGCCGCTGCCTTAATCTTAATGGGTCGCCCCACTCGCTGCTTGCGCACCGATGGCTGGTGGATGACGGGCTACTCTTACCTAATCCTGTAAAGGAAGGGTTGCCGACAATTCGTCCGGAACCTCTCCTTTCGAAGGACGGAAGCTTTATAAAACTGCAGCCTCTTTATCGCTTACAATTCCTTGGCTGCAGAGAACTCCATGCGGGACGGGCGTGGCACCTCGCGGTCACCGCGCACACGTTCTAGTCAGTCTATCGTTACAAAGAAAGAATACGAGCAGAGGTATCTCGGTCGCAGACTTACTCAAGTTGCGAAAGCAATTTCTTGGCATTCCGCGTACGTTCATCTCCCGGACCAAGCGTGGTGCCGTAGAGTTCTACCGCCTCCTTGAGAGTTGATCTGGCTTCATCGGTGCGATGCATCAACATTTGGCAGCGTCCCCATTTCGCCAGCAGGTTCGGTAGGGTTGAGTCTGTCTTCGGTAATGTTGCCCGTCCCTTTTCGGACGCAACACTTAACAAGCGAGCCGCCTCAGCAACCCGACCGCGGTCGAGAATCACCTCGCCAAGATTTCCCATCGAGATCAGGGTTTCGGAATGGTCTCGTCCGAGGACGCGACGACGACGTTCGAACGCATCACGAAATGTGGACTCAGCCTCAGGCAAACGACCCTCTGCACGGAGAAGCGACCCAAGCGCATTGATTGAGGCGAGAGTTCTAGGATGGTCTTCGCCGAGAATGCGCCGGCGCCCAGCCAGCGCCTGACGGCAGGCAGTCTCGGCTTCACTGAACTTCTTCTCTAGCCTGAGCGCAGAACACAGATTACCGGTTGCGGAGAGTGTGTATTCGTGATCGGGTCCGAGCGACTTGCGATATCCCTCAAGCGCCGAACGGAATGCATTCTCGCCCTCGGCATATTTCTGTCGATCCAGTAGTACAAGCCCTAAATTGAGGGTCGTCGTCGCAGTGTCGGGGTGGTCCGGGCCCAGAACGCGGCGTGACGCATCCAGGGACTCTCGAAGATAGGACTCGGCTTCGTCCAGCCGGCCCAGATCCCAGTACAGCAATCCGAGTGCGTCAAGCGACGAGAGCGTGCTTGGGTGATCGTTTCCTTTCGTCCTCCGTGCTAAGTCCAGGGCCTCGAGTTGCACGGTCACTGCGTCTGCACGCTTGTCCTCATCGCGAAGCACCCCGCCGAACCACTGCAGCGCGCCGACGAGGTCGTCCGCCGCAGACGGGCCGGCGCGTTCTAGCCCGTCGACGGCTGAGCGGAGTACGCTTTCCGCTTGCTTCAAATCGCCCTTCTCATAGAGGACCACACCGAGCCGCGTCGCTGTCACAAGCGTCGGAATAGCATCCGGACCCGGAGCACGCCGCTGAGCCTCGAGCGCCGCTCGCAGGTGCGGTTCCGCCTCATCGAGCTTCCCTGAGGAGCGCAGCGAATCTCCCAGTTCTGATCGCGATGCGATCGTGTCCGCATCATTTTCGCCCATGGTTGCACGGCGGGTCGACCATGAGCCCTTGGCCATCTCTACGGAAGGTTCGAAAAGGCCGAGTCCTTTGTAAACCTGGGACATGGTGAGTTGCAGCCTTGCGCGGACGGACGGCTGGGCCAACTGTGTGTCGATCCCTGCTGAGGCGCGATTCAAGATCTCGTACGCTGTAATCGATTTACCCCGCGCTTCGCCCGGGTCAGAAACCTCGAACAGGTGAACGAGAAAATCCGCTGTCTCTTTTGCCGTGGCCGCTTCCACATTCGCCCGATCACGCTCCCGTGCGATGCGGCGTGCCTGGAAGAACTCAGTGATACCGAAGCCTGCCAGCAGTAATACCAACGCGGTAGCCACCGCAACACCGCCACGGTGTCGCTGAACATATTTTTGCAGCTTGTACGAGGTGCTCACCGGACGTGCTATTACCGGCTCGTTCTTCAAATAACGACCGATGTCCGCTGCTAGTTCGGAGGGCGTGCCATACCGCTGGGTTCGATCTTTTTCTAGTGCCTTTAGCGTGATCCAGTCCAGATCGCCGCGTAGTGAGCCTGCCAGCTGTTGGGGCTGAGTCTTTCGATCCTCGGCCGTCGTTGTGCCCCGGTGATCTGTAGAGATTCTGGAACTGGGACGTGGCGGGTCATCTTCGCGCAATTGGCGCAGGACTTCGTCGAAAGGTTTCGCCTTCCACTGCTTGGGATCGAATGGCATTGAGCCAGTCAGAAGTTCGTACAGAATCACGCCAAGCGAATAAACGTCCGTACGGGTGTCGACGTCGAGGATGCTCGGATCGGCCTGTTCCGGACTCATGTAGCCCGGCGTGCCGACCATGCCGCCCACTCGCGTGAACACGGTTTGATCAGTGTCCTGATCTGATGTTTGCGTAGCCTTGGCAATACCGAAGTCGATAATCCTTGGTATCGCCTTGCCATCGACTTCCACCACCAGGATGTTGGAAGGCTTCAAGTCGCGATGAATAATAGCCTTCTGGTGTGCGTGTTGTACGCCTTCACAGACCTTGATAAAGAGCTCTAACCGTTCCTCGTTTGTCAGCTTCTTGTGGTTGCAGTAGCTCGTAATGGCCAGGCCGGGGACATACTCCATCACAAAATAGGGCTGCCCGTCCGGAGTGGAACCGGCGTCGAAGACCTTTGCGATGGCGGGGTGGTTCATAATGGCTAAGGACTGACGTTCGAGATCGAAGCGCTGCAAGGCTGATTGGTCAAGTCGCCCTGCTTTAATCACCTTCAGCGCGACTTGACGCTTCACCGGCCCCGTCTGCTCAGCCAGCCACACCTGGCCCATGCCTCCCTCGCCCAACATCTTTGTCAGACGGTACGACCCAATGAAGCCGAAGCCTGGACTTGCCCCGACGGGAGCATCCGGTGATGAGTGGATAGTTGTTTCGGAATTGAGCGCAGTTTCAGCGTTGGCGGGAACGAAAGGAGGGTCGGGCTCTCTGGTTCCGGTCATGTCGGCCTCAGCATTGCGACGGTGAACCGAAGTCCAACCATTTTAGGTGGTTTGCCACGGCACGTGCAGCCGGAATTTTGCGCCCCACCATGTGTCGCTGAACCGCGCGGAAAGCTGAGCGTAACACCGGCGACCTGGAGATACGACGATTTCCTTGCTCTCTGGCGATTGTGCCCGAGTCACGGCCAAACCGGAAGTGATTCCCAGAAACCCTGTCGCCCCGAGTCACTTCCGACTTGCCGACAACATACCCAGAATCGTCGAAGTCCTGCAGCGGGCCATGCTCGGATATAACAGATCCAGTCACCGCTGGGCGCGGGCGGGATGGGCAAAGTGTATCGTGCGGGGGATGCGCGGCTCGACCGTACCGTCGCGGTCAAAGTGGATCAGCCTGCTAGTTTGGGCAGGCGCGGGTTTCGCGGGACCACTGATCCGCCGATGATTCCCGCCGCTCCGCTTCGCGCGGCATGGCGCCCGCGAGCAGAAGAATGGCGCCGCAATACATCAGGGTATCCCCCATGTAATTGAGGCCGTTGTCGAGGCTGGCGCGTTCCACGACTGCGATCGGCACGTAGACGACTAACTCCACGAAGAGCACAGTCAGGCCGATCCACGTGGCTGCTGCGCGGGTTTTCTTGCCGACAAGCAACAAGATACCCGCGACTGCGTAAACCACGGCCGCCAGGTAGGTCCAAATGGCGTGTCCGAAGATCCACTGGGGAGTCAGCGGTTCCAGCGGCACGCCGGGAACGTGATCGGCGTGCATGAATTGCTCGAAGCTGTAAAACAGCACGGGAATGGCAACGAAGTATCGCGCAATCGTTGCAAGGACGTGCTCGCCGCGCTCGCGCCCCTGTTCGGCGAGGCTGGCTGCCAGCGCCAGAGCGCCGCCGCTGAAGGATAGTTCCCGCAGCGTCAACGTCAGACCGAACCGATCCCGCAAATTGTGTACCCAACCTGGGGCGTCCATCAGCACTACGAAAAGGAAAAACGTCAAGGCGAGCAACCTCGCCGAGAGACGCGCCTGGATCTTCGTCACCAGGCTCAGCGCGGCTGCGATAAAGCAAGCGCCTACGAAGTACGCCCAAAACAGATGCCACGGAATCCACCGCGGTACGATCGACGCGATGGCCTTCGTCAGCGTGAAGTGTTCGGTGCCGAAAGCCGCGAGTGGCGCCGCGTAGAAAAGCGGCCCGAACAAAATCAACTTGTCCAATCCTCGCGCCTTTTGCCAATCGGCACGAAGAAAGATCGTGACCAGCCCGATGGCGAGAGCCACTCCAAAGGCAAGATACGACCAAATCACCGTGCTCGGAATTGCGAAGAAAGCCATGACTGCCGACGAATTCAGTAAGTTGCCATTCATGACGATTCCTTTCCGTCCTGTCGCGTCTTACCCCAGTATCATGTCCGGGAGACGTAATCAAGTACCACAAAGGAAGGCATGACCGTTACCACAAAGGAAGGAATGACCGCAAGACCTCGCCGTCTCATCTCTCGAATTCGCGCTTTGCCGCACGATATCCGACTCCGTCAAGTAGTCACTCAGCTTATGCGACATAAATCCAATTTTCTGCACGGATGACGGACTACTCGTCCCTAACCGCGATTAGGGAAGGAGTGAGGGCTATTTGGGAAGTTAGCCTCTCATTCGTCTCAATTTCCGGATTTGCCAGCGATCGGGGAATTATCACGTGGCGTCTCGAATCGAAATGCTGAGTGCGGTTGCCTTCCTCCGAAACCGGTTACACGTCCAAAGGCCTTGACCAAGGCCGATCCCAAGAACTTGCCACAATTGTGCATCATCGGGGCCTTGACCTGGGCCGGGCAAAATACTAGCGGCTCTTGGAGCCCCTACTGGCAGCCGAAAGTGTAGCGTTAGGACTTATAATCGCGACCATGGGCATCTCTCGTTCAAGGGACTTGCTGGACCAATACCCTTTTCGGCTTGATCGGCAGGACCCTTACCTTCGCGTTCTCTGTATCAACATCTTCGTCCGCGACCAGGATCGAAGTTTGCGCTTCTACGTGGACCAGCTTGGATTTGGCCTAGTCGTCGATGAGAGCTATGAATCCGGTGGCCGATGGGTGGCAGTCGAGCCTCCAGATGGCAATACCGTTCTCGCGCTTGTTGCTCCCAAACGCAAGTCCGAAGAATACAAGCTGATTGGCCGTTGCCGAAATGCTGTATTTGTTACCGAAGACGTCATGGCCAAGTTCGACGAGTGGCGGAAGCGCGGGGTCCGCTTTCACCATCCGCCGCAGACCACACTCTGGGGCGGAATTTTCACGCGCTTTGACGATTTGGATGGAAACTCCTTTGCGCTCGTCGGACGGGATGACTTTGTTCGAGAGATCGAATCCAAACGCCGGGCGATCGCGGACAAGCTGGAGGCCGAACGCCGCTTAGCCCAAGAACTGGACATTGCAAAACAGGTGCAGGCAAGACTCTTTCCCCAAACGCTGCCGCCGCTCAAAACGCTCGAATACGCGGGTATGTGCATTCAAGCCCGTGAAGTCGGCGGCGACTACTACGATTTTCTAAACCTAGGCCAAGAGCTGGTGGGACTCGTGATTGGTGATACTTCAGGGAAAGGAATCGGTGCGGCACTCTTGATGGCTAACTTGCAAGCGAATTTGCGCAGCCAGAGTGCAATCGCTGTGCATCAACCCGAACGCTTCTTGCGATCAGTGAACCAGCTCTTCTGCGAAACCACGACTGACAGCGCCTATGCCACGCTCTTCTTTGCGGAATATGACGATAAAGCGAGACGCCTGCGCTACGCGAATTGTGGGCACTACTCCCCTATTCTCCTGCGGAGAGATGACAGTCTTGAACGGCTCGATTCCACTGGCACTGTTCTAGGGCTATTCACGGAGTGGGACTGCTTAACTGGGGAAAGCCAGCTCTTTCCGGGAGACACACTGGCACTCTATACGGACGGGATAACCGACTCGTTCAATGAAGCCGGAGAGGAATTTGGAGAGCAACACCTGATCGAAGCGTTGCGGCGACATCGTGAACTGTCTCCACGGCTCATGCTTGCTGCAATTGTGGATGAAGTTCGGCAATTCAGCCCTCACGAGCAGCACGACGATATGACTCTAATCGTTGCCAAGTGCAGGACGAATTAGGCATTCGCCGACTTTCACCCCTACCCGACTGGCTCCCATCAATCGGGTCCCGACCGTCCCAGATAGGCTCCGAATTGCCACTCGCCAAGAACTTGTTTCTCGCGTCCCACGACTTCGTTTCCCACTATCCACTTTCAAAGGCTTTGCCGGGCACCCGAAGCAAAAACGTTCTGCCTTTCACCGTTTCGTCGTGGAAATGTGTGCTGGAAGCCGACAGCGGAATTTGAGTAACATTGACGGCTCCTGGGGTCCCTTACGCCAGGACGGGAGGCTCAACATTCCGCGAGAGAGCACATTGCCGCGGGCCCGCACCGCCGAGTACTGGAAGAGCATTCCTCCGTTATCGACGGCAATTTTTCTGGGTGCAGTCTTCTGTCTGTTTGGCTGCTTCGGTGTGATCCAAAGCATGGTCCAGTACGAGCGACGGGGCGCAATCGTCAGGGTTTTGTGGGTGGTATTTTCGGGTGGGTTCGCTGTGGCATGGGCTTTTCTGGCGACGCGCCGGCTGATACCGCATATGGCTATTCTGGGTATTGTTCAGTTTGTGGTGACGATGAAGATCGGCATGGTCTTCGACCGCCTTTCGACCAGCTTCGATCCTCGTTCTGATCTGGCGATGTTGAAGCATTTCTTGGTAAAGGACGCGGGTGCCGCATCTGTCCTTCTCTTTGCCAGCTACTTGCTCATGATGGAGTTTTTGCGCCGCGAGGGTTCCCGGTACTACACCACTCAGACGGAGATGCAACTTGCCAATGAGATTCATCGCGATCTCGTGCCTGACGTTTGCACGAGTAAGGGCGATTTCGAATTCTACGGCCGTTCCCTTCCAAGCGGCGAAGTCGGCGGCGACGTGCTGGATGTCATCGAAGTGGAGGGCAGTTGGTTTGCCTATGTAGCCGACGTTTCAGGTCATGGAGTTCCGGCGGGTGTTCTGATGACAATGGTGAAGAGCGCAGCCCGAATGCGGCTCGCCTCCACCGGCACGGAAAACTTCCTGGAGAAAATGAACGACGTTCTAGCGCCCCTCAGCGCGCCTACTATGTTCACCACCCTGGCCTCCGTGAGGCACTGCGGCGGCGGACTGCTGGAGCTTGCTTCGGCGGGACACTTGCCTGCGCTGCACTACCGCTCAGCGCTGCGAAACATTCAGAAGCGTTCAGTGATCAACTTCCCAATTGCCCTGTTCAATGAGCATCTTGAATTCGCGACATTGCAAATGGAGTGCGAGCCTGGCGACATTCTTGCCTTGTTGACGGACGGGTTCACCGAATTGTTGAACCGATCAGGCGAGGAGCTTGGCTTCCTTCCACTCGAATCTCTGATCGTTGAGCAGGCAGACCGACCGCTCCGCGAGATCGCGCAAAGCATATACCATCTAGCCCATAGCTACGGCAAACAGGCTGACGATCAGACTTTACTTCTGATTCGACGCCGCCTCGCAAGAGGTGACCTTCGCGGTGACACTCCAGATGCTTTTCAAGCACCGCCGCTGCCTTTAAGGAAAATCTCTTTGACTTTTTGATGAGATCTCTCTCAGCTCCTGAGTCGCACTTCGGTGTCCAGGTAGCGCTCAAGATGGGATCGAGCCGTCATAAGGGCTTCTCGATCACGTTCCAAGCGGCCGATCATCAATGCCCCCTCCAGCGAAGAGATGATGAGGGTCGCGACTTTCTTTGCATCCACACCGCGCCGGATCTCTCCCCGCTTGATTCCGGTGCTGATAATCGAGCGAAGGCGATCGCGCCAGTCATGGAGTCCCTTGCGAGCGCGATCGCGCAGCACAGGATTGCCATCATCCGCATCGATGGCTGTATTCAGCAATGGGCAGCCACCAGGAACGGATGGGCGCCGGTCAACAAAGTTCGCAAGGAACTGCTTGAGCTTATCGACGCTGTTTGGGATTCGATCAAGATCGTGCATTCTCGTATCCAAGGCTACTTTCCAGGCGTAGTCGAATGCCTCGGCCGCCAGTTCTTCTTTCGTGGAGAAGTGGCGATAGATGCCGCCTTTTTCAAGACCGGTGGCCTCCATCAGCTCAGACATGGAACCACCTACGAAACCGCGCTGATTGAACAGGACCGCTGCCTCAGCCACGATCCGCTCTCGGGTTTTCTGACCTTTTGGCATTGGTCGGCCCCTCAGCGGTTGGATGCCTCTCAGGACCGTTCGGTCTCTTATATATCAAACCCAGGGAGGTTCGGCGCCACAGCCCCAAAAAACATTTGCAACCGTGCGGTCTCTTAAAGAATCCTAACATGCCTACCGGTGCGGATTCGTTTTGATCGCGATCAGTATCCTCAGCATCTGCTAAGGCCCGGCATGTCGGTTGAGCCAGGGTCAAAGTCCTTTGAGCGCGGTGCATAGTGCTCAGCGCTCAACCAGAAAGGTGATTCTCCAATGACAAGCCAGCAGCTTTCGCTAAGAGTGGCGATCAATTCGTGGAAGCTCGTGGTGGAAAGAGCCGATAAGGTCTTTTCAAATCTCTCTGACAGCCAACTTTTGAAAAAAGTGGTGGCGCCAGGAAGGAATCGCCTGATCTATTTGTTGGGACACCTCACCGCGATTCATGATGCGATGTTTTCGATTCTAGGTCTAGGACCGCGACTGCATCCAGAACTGGATGCCATCTTCGTCTCCGAGCCGGATAACAAACAAGTGCAGCTCCCTGCCGCGAGTGACCTGAAGAGATATTGGGACGAGGTGAACCGCAAACTGCTTTCGCAGTTTGAAAATCTGTCGGCTGACGAATGGTTGCAGCGGCACCGGCGATTTCAGAGGAGGACTATGCCAAAAATCCGGCCCGCAACCGATTGGCTGTTCTCCTGAACAGGACGACCCATACCTCCTACCACTTGGGGCAAGCACTTTTGGCCGCGGAGTAGGAAACTTTCCCGGAAATCTGCGCAAGGAGGCTGTGTGAAATGAGCCAACAGCACACATCAAATCTCGCTATTTCGTCTCCAAACATCGCCGCTACAGGAGCGAAATCGCCACTAGAGTTTCCTGTATGCAGGCCGGACACTTGTGCCGTCTACCGCGCAGTTCAATAGCGACATCGTTGACCGCCCATTCCCGGCCATCGTTGAGAAGGCCGATGATCTCTCGACGCCGCCGCTCCGCGATGGCATTGAAAACATCGCTAGTCGTCGCCGCTCTAGCCATACCTTCTGTACATAACCATATCGGAATATGTACCAAGCATTACTACCGAGAAACGCCCATGGAGCCATGCATTTTCCCACCCATCTGATCCTGGAATCATACCGTTGAGCAGGATGCATTTCCCACTTGCATCGCGAACCCACTCCCGAGAGTTCATGCGACTGCCATCCGGCAGATTTACGTAGCTGGACGATGCACGATCACGATCAAGCTGCCCACTGGTATCGCAAGGCCGCTGAACAAGGCGGCAAGACAGGACTAAAGCGTCTTGGTTGCTGGTTGTTATTGATTGGTATCGCCACCATAACGGGTACGCGCAGGAGATCGGCTGAAGAATACGTCTCGCCGTCGCGAGCTGTTGCAAAAGGCACAGCTCCCCGGATGCAGGTGCAATTGCTCAGCGGCGGAGAACAGACGAGCTTGCTAAAATCGCGCCCATGCAGGCATCTTACTTACACACCTGTTTAGTTCGGGCTACGCCCGGTTAGGCTTTTACTCATGCCATCACGACGACAATTCCTGACGGCCTCGGCGGGAGCAGTTGCGGCGACGCTCGCCACTTCCGCGGTCCAGGCCACGGACACGGAAGCAAAAGCGTTTCCCACTAATCTCGCCAGCCTCTGCGGAGAGTGGCTATTTCGCACGGATTCCGCGGACTCTGGGAAGAGCCAACATTGGTACGGGGCCGCCGTGCCAAGCATCGGTTGGCGACAAGTAAATGTCCCTCACACGTGGCAGATCGAGGCCCCGGTGGCTGAGTATTACGGGACTGCGTGGTACCGTCGAAGCTTTGATGTGCCAGCGGACTGGCGACCTTTTGCAGTGCGCCTTGAGTTCGAGGCGGTCTTTCACACGGCTGCCGTTTGGATTAATGGCCAATTGGCCGGGGAACACCGGGGCAAGGGCTACACCGCGTTCACGTTCGACGTCACACCTTTGCTCCATTGGGGAGAAACCAACGCCATTGCCGTTCGTGTGGACAATGCGTTCAATGAACACATGCTGCCTCGCGGGCGCTCCAGCGACTGGGCGCACGACGGAGGCATCTTCCGGCCCGTGCAGCTCCTCATCACTCCGAAAGTATTCGTGGAACGTGTAGACGTCGAAGCCACTCCCAATCTCACCGGCGGAGAGGCAAGGATCGCAATCACCAGCTACATTCGAAACACGAGCCGAAAGGACTGGAGCGGCAGGATTTCCTACCGCATCGTGGATGAAGCATCCGGTCTGACGGTTTTGACCGGGAGCGCGGGGCGGGGGCCCTCGATCAAACCGGGGACAACCGCGACGCAAACCATGCAGGTTGTGCTGACTAAGGCGAAGCTTTGGCATTTCGATCATCCAAATCTTTATCGTCTTGAATTCTCGATCACGGGAGCACGTGAATCCCATTGCTTTCCTACAATCTTTGGCATTCGCAAATTAGAAGCTAAAGACGGCGCGTTCCATTTCAACGGCGAGCGCGTGCGTCTGATGGGCGTGGAACGCATGGCGGGGAGCAATCCGGAATTTGGAATGGCAGAACCGGCGGACTGGATCCGGCACGACCATGCCGACATCAAGCACCTCAACTGCATCTTCACGCGTGTCCATTGGCCCCAGGACAAACGTGTACTCGACTACTGCGACCGTCACGGGATCCTTATGCAAACCGAAGTCCCGACCTGGGGCTCAGCAACTTTTCAAGGCATGGGACCGCAACCGGATGCCGACATCTTGGAGAATGGACTCGAACAATTGCGCGAGATGATTGCACGGGACCACAACCATCCCTGCCTTGTAGTTTGGGGTCTGTGCAACGAGATCGGAGGTCAGGACCCGCCTGCCTACCAGTTTGCGAAGCGCATGCTGCAGGAGGCCAAGGAGTTGGACCCTGGCCGGCTATGTTCCTATGCTTCGAATTCCTTGGACAGCACGCCGGAGCGCGACGTCGCCGGGCTAATGGACTTTGTCGAAGCCAATGAGTATTTCGGAACCTGGGCGCCAGGTTCGGCAGCGGACGCCGCACGCTACCTCGACCAGATTCATGCTGCCTTTCCCGGCAAACCCATTGTCATTTCTGAATACGGCTATTGTGCCTGCACGGCAGATCGGCCCGAGGGGGACGAACATCGAATGGAGATCCTTCGCACCCACGATCTTGCAATCCGCTCAAGGGAATACACCGCCGGGGCGATCTTCTTCTGCTACAACGACTACCGCACACACGTGGGTGATCGCGGCAGCGGAGTACTCAAGCAACGCGTGCACGGAGTCGTCGACGTTTATGGCGCGAAAAAGCAATCGTATGAGCTTCTGCGCCGGGAATCCAGTCCGATCGAATCGCTTTCTGTGGAGAACCACCTGAACGCCTTCCAAGTGATCTTAAGAACGCGGGGCGACGTCCCGATGTATACGCTACGAGGCTACAAATTGTGCAGCACGTTCTATGGGCAGGGTGATATTCCCGTTGAGCTGCAGGAAGTAGAGATTTCTGAGTTGCCAGCAGCGAGTTTGGCAAGGCTCGAAGTGAAGTTCACCCAGTCCGAGGTACCCACTGCCATCCGATTTGAGGTGATCAGACCCACGGGATTTTCTGCGTATTCACTGAAGTGGACCCCTTAGTCTACGCTGCTGTTCCTTAAGAGGACGAGCGATGAAGCGATTGAAACTTCCGGACGCACCGGCCAATCAGACGGGCCCGGTGAAGGCATGGACGGAGCCCGTCGTGATCCCGACATATCACCCGCTGCCTCCCGACAAGAACCCCATGTTTCTCGAAAAACGGGTCTATCAGGGCAGTGGTGGGCGGGTGTACCCATTGCCGTTCACGGACCGCATCTCGACGGATGCGGTCGAGCACTCATGGCAGGCGGTTCATTTGGAGAACGAGTTTCTGCGTGTCATGGTCCTGCCGGAGATTGGCGGACGCATCCACGTCGGCATTGACAAGACGAACGGGTATGACTTCTTCTACCGCCAGAACGTTATCAAACCCGCACTCGTGGGTTTGGCTGGGCCGTGGATTTCCGGTGGCGTAGAGTTCAATTGGCCACAGCATCATAGACCAGCAACGTTCATGCCGGTGAGCTTTCAGATCGAAGAACATGCCGACGGTTCCCGGACAATCTGGTGTAGCGATCATGACCCGATGAATCGGCTAAAGGGCATGCATGGCGTCTGTCTGCATCCTGGAAAAGCGTACATTGAACTAAAGGTGCGCCTCTACAATCGCACTCCTCTCATCCAAACATTCCTTTGGTGGGCCAACATTGGCGTGCACGTCCATGAGCTCTACCAGTCTTTCTTTCCGCCGGATGTCCACTTTGTGGCAGATCATTCCAAGCGGGCCATGAGTAGTTTTCCCCTCTGCGACAGTTACTACTACGGCGTGAATTACGGCGCACGCGTTCGAAAGGGCGTGCCTGCCGAAGAGCAGCCGCTGAAGTTCGTTCCGCCGGGCAGCTACCCCCCAAACGACCTGCGTTGGTACGCGAATATCCCGGTCCCGACCAGTTACATGGCGATGGGCTCAAGCGAAGACTTCCACGGCGGATACGATCACAAACATAAAGCGGGATTGGTTCTTGTGGCCAATCATCACATTGCGCCAGGGAAGAAACAGTGGACTTGGGGCAACCACCCGTTTGGTTATGCGTGGGATCGCAATCTCACGGATGAAGACGGCCCTTACATCGAACTGATGGCTGGCGTCTATACGGATAACCAGCCGGATTTTTCGTTTCTCGCTCCCGGAGAAACCAAAAGGTTCAGTCAGTATTGGTACCCGATCAGAGAGATTGGCCCCCCGCACAAAGCCAATCATGATGTAGCCCTCAGTTTCCAAATTTCGAGGCGTGAGGCACGCATCGGTGTCTGCGCGACACAGGCATTTCCAGCCGCCAAAGTTCGCTTGGAGTCCGCGACCGGACAAATTGCGGAGTGGAAGTGCGATCTGAAACCTGGAAGTGCTTTTCTGCAAGTAGCCGAGTTGCCTGCTGGAATCAAGCAGAGCGAACTCAGCGCCGTCGTCGAATCCCGAGAGGGACAGGCGCTGCTTCACTACACGCCGACTCCTCCCGCAAAACAGGAAGTGCCCTCAGCCGCGACCGAGCCGGGGCTGCCAGAAGAAATCCACAGCAACGACGAACTCTATGTCACGGGTCTGCACCTCGATCAGTATCGTCATGCCACGCGTCATGCTGAGGCATATTGGCGCGAGGCGCTCCGCCGCGACCCCGCTGACAGTCGCTGTAACAATGCGATGGGTTCCTGGCATCTGCGCCGGGCTGAATTTGCAAAAGCTGAGAAGTTTTTCCGCCAGGCGATCCAGACACTGACCCTTCGTAACCCCAACCCATGGGAGGGGGAGGCGCTCTACAACCTGGGACTCACGCTTCGTTATTTGAGTCGCGACCAGGAAGCCTACGCCGCTTTCTACAAGGCTGCTTGGAACCCCGCATGGTGCTCCGCGGCCTACTTGGCGCTGGCGGAGTTGGATGCGAAAAGTGGTGATTGGAATGCTTCAATCGAGCACCTTGAATCATCATTGCGCATGAACACGGAAAACCTGAACGCAAGGAATCTGTCCGTGGTTGTCTTGCGTAAACTTGGCAGAGGAGCGGAAGCAGACAGACTACTGAAAGAGACGCTAGCGCTTGATCCACTGGATTCCTGGGCCCGCTACCTCGCATCCAACTCGTTACCAAGCGGCAACCAGATGCTGTTCGATTTGGCCCTGGACTATACGCGCGCGGGTCTCTACCCGGAAGCCGTCGAGCTCTTGGGTCGCACCGACCGAAATGCCAGAGACGGTTCAGTGCCGATTCTCTTGTATTCCCTGGGTCACATCTATCTGCAACTGGGTAATACACCCGCAGCGAGGCGCGCGTATTCAGAAGCGTCGATCGCACCGCCCGACTATTGCTTCCCCAACCGGTTGGAAGAATTTGTCGTCCTTCAAGAAGCGGTTTCTGCCAATCCCGAAGACGCCAGGGCAGCGTATTACTTGGGCAATCTTCTATATGACCGCCGGAGGCACGGTGAAGCAATCGCTTTGTGGGAACGGGCCGCGCGTCGGGATCCGTCCTTCTCCACAGTCTGGCGCAACCTCGGAATCAGTTATTTCAATGTGCTCGGAGATGAGGAGTTGTCGCGCTCTGCGTTCGACAAGGCGATTCAGGCAAACCCTGGAGATGCGCGCATCCTCTATGAGCAAGATCAACTCTGGAAACGCCTTGGGGTGTCGCCGGAACGGCGGTTGACCGATCTCGAAAAATCCTCCGAGCTGGTGCGTCTCCGCGACGATCTGTCGGTCGAACTCGCCAGCCTGTATAACCAGACACGACAACACGAGAGGGCCCTATCGTTGCTTGCATCACGCAAGTTTCAGCCATGGGAGGGGGGAGAGGGTTTAGCTCTCGACCAGTATGTGCGCGCGAATTTGGCTCTCGGACGGCATGCGCTGGCTCAGGGTGACTCGCTCCAAGCCCGCCGTTTGTTTGAGGCAGCCCTCCGCTCCCCCGAGAACCTAGGGGAAGCTACACACCTACTGGCAAACCAAAGCGACGTCTATTACTTTTTGGGCAGTGCTTTCGAGGCCGAGGGTGATCACGCCTCGGCTCAGCAGTGGTTTGAACGCGCCGCCAGGCACAATGGTAACTTCCAGGAAATGAGCGTGAAGTCATTTTCAGAGATGCCTTACTACAATGCGCTGGCTTTGAAGCAACTCGGTCGGGCGAGAGAAGCCGAGGAGTTGTTGCGTTCCTTGCTTGCTTATGCAAAGGCGTTGGCGGGGCAAGTGGCAAGGATCGATTATTTTGCAACGTCGCTTCCCACAATGCTGCTGTTTGAAGACGATCTGCAAAAGCGAAACACCGTGACTGCCACTTTTCTGCGCGCTCAAGCCTGGCTGGGTCTCGGCGATAGCGCCAAGGCGCGGGATTTGCTTCAAGAAGTGATGGTTCTCGATCGAAACCACTCGCGTGCGGCAGATATGCTGACTGCTCTGGAAGGCGCATGCGGCCCGGAATCGGCCTTGCGGAGTTCCGTCGACACCAACACCCGGCCTCGCACATGAAGGCCCCAGGGCGCTACAACACAGGTTATGTGTGGACCATATCGGCGGTCGCGGCCTTAGGCGGTTTGCTATTCGGCTACGACTGGGTGGTCATCGGTGGCGCAAAGCCCTTTTACGATAAATTCTTTCACCTTGGGTCAGAAGAATTGATCGGATGGGCGAATAGTTGCGCACTGATCGGATGCCTCGCCGGCTCCGTCGTTTCCGGAGCGATGAGCCACCGCTTTGGACGCAAGAAACTGCTGGTTCTTACCGCTGTGTTGTTTGCCGTGAGTTCCGTCTTCACGGGATGGGCAGGAACCTTTTCATCGTTTGTGATCTGGCGAATCATCGGTGGAGTGGGCATCGGCATTGCTTCGAATGTTTCGCCGACCTACATCGCGGAGATCAGCCCAGCACCCTGGCGGGGACGCATGGTGACGCTGAATCAATTGACCATCGTTGTCGGGATTCTGGCGGCACAAATCGTGAATTGGCTGATCGCCGAGAAGGTCCCCGATGGCGCTACTACGGAAATGATTCGGCAGTCCTGGAACGGGCAATATGGTTGGCGCTGGATGTTCACGATTGTGGCCATTCCCGCAGTCATCTTTTTTGTCACCGCATTGTTCATACCCGAGAGCCCGCGCTGGCTGGCGAAGACCGGCAACAAAGAACAGGCTCGCCGCACACTGGCCCGAATCGGCGGAGAACAATATGGCGAAGAAACGCTGGCGGAGATCCAAAACGCGCTTGGCAGCGAGGCCGAAGGCAGGGTTGGTTGGCGAGAGTTGCTGGCGCCGAACATTATGAAGGTACTGTTGATCGGAGTCGCGCTGGCCGTCCTTCAGCAGTGGAGCGGAATCAATATCATCTTCAACTATGCGGAAGAGATCTATCGCAGCGCGGGCTATGGAGTCAGCGGCATTCTGTTCAACATAGTAATCACCGGAACGATCAATCTTGCGCTTACGCTGGTCGCGCTGACCTTAGTTGATCGGGTTGGGCGCCGCTCTTTGATGCTGTTGGGGTGTGCAGGAATTGCATTGTCTCATCTGGTGCTTGGACTCACTTATCGCGCCGAAATTAAAGGACTACCGACACTTGTGATCACCCTGTGCACCATTGGCTGTTACGCACTCTCCCTCGCCCCTGTGACCTGGGTGTTGATCTCGGAAATCTTCCCGAATCGCTTGCGCAGTATCGGCGTCTCGATTTCGGTGTCCGCTCTGTGGAGTGCTTCCTTCCTTTTGACTTTTACCTTTCCTATTCTTACTCGGGTGCTCGGTAACGCCGGGACGTTCTGGACCTACGCTGGGGTCTGCCTCGCAGGATTCTTCTTTGTATATCTCTGTGTTCCCGAAACGAAGGGCAAAACTCTAGAGGAAATCGAGCGTGAACTCACCCGCGTGCGTGGCGGACTCTCAAGCGAGGAGCAACCGTAAAGCTCGCATAGAAAAGATGTTACGTCTGGACCATCCCCGCGGTCGCCGCCTTTACGTTTAATATCCACTGAAGGTTTTCCTCCCACTATCGCAGCATTTCGGCATCCCCTAGCCTACAAATATTGGCTATGACATGAATGGATCATCGGACACTCGGGCGGAAAACACTCCGTTCTCCGAACCGAGGCATCGGTAGTCCCGGCGGCCGTAGTGCTTGTCTGCACAACGGGACATCTAAACGAACCCGCATGATCCAACTGTCGCCAAGCACGAAGCGGCAGTGCCCGCGCGCATGGCGATTCTCGCCTCCGGATCGCCGACCAACCGACCAGTGACGAACCGATACTAGCATTGTGAGTAACATGGCGATATCTGCCTGCTCTCCAACTTCACTGTGCAAGATTGACTATTCTTCTTTTTCAAATCGCCCGATCATCGAAGGGAATGAATCGAGTGTCGCCGCATCCCAGGGCCAGGATTACCGGTGTCATTTATTTGGTGGACGGGTTGACGGGGAGAGCGCAGCCGATGCACCGGCAAATGCTCGGGCTACAACTGGAGCGGC
>Ga0207646_10002952_pt1 | contig 19689 bp, 16 predicted proteins | sample KBSK5502metaG_FD_184343 | JGI IMG/M metagenome (GOLD analysis project Ga0207646, IMG submission 184343) | Corn, switchgrass and miscanthus rhizosphere microbial communities from Kellogg Biological Station, Michigan, USA - KBS K5-50-2 metaG... | ecosystem: Host-associated > Plants > Roots >...
CTTCCCGCAGCTTCTGGACGAGGACCCGGCGCGCGAGCAATTCCGTCCGGTTGAAGGCGAGCTCCACTCTTCGAACCGCCCGGGCATCGGAACGGAGATTCACTCGTTTCGCGATTACGTCCGCGGTGACTCCGTCCGTCAGGTCTACTGGAAAAAATCAGCGAGTCTCGGGCGCTGGATCATGAAACAGACCGAGGTGGAGGCGGCGCGCGTGGTGCACGTAGTGGTCGACCCCTACAAGCCGCGCAATGTTTCCGAAGAAGAATTCGAGCAGATGATCCGCGAAGCGGCGACGTTCATCTACGACGCGCTTCGCCGTGAGCTCGATGTCATGCTGTCGTTGCCTCGCATGACGCTCCGAGCCCGCGCGGGTGAGCGAGCCACGCCGATCTTTCGCGCGCTCGCGCTGCTCGAGCCCTCGCATGAGCCTGTGGCGCAGTCCATCGACCGCCATTCGCTGGTCTTTGCCGTTCGGAGGACGGATGAACGCGCGAGCGCGTGAGATCGAGCTCCTGCTTCTCACCATGCTGGCGGCCGTTCCGCTGTACGGCACGCAGACCATCTCCGCTCCTCCGCTGATCGCCTTTCATCTCGCGATGGCTGCCATCGTCTTCCGGGTGATGACCGGCCGCAGCCCCGAGCTCATTCCATCGCCGGTCATGCGCTCGCTTGGAATCGCGTACGTCTTCTTCTACGTCGTCGACGCCGCCGTGATTTCGCGCAGCGCAATTTCAGCGTCCACCCATCTCGTGCTCTTCATCGCTGCCTATCAGGCGATAGAGGCCTCGAAGCAGCGCATCGAAGCGCAGCGACTGCTGACCGCATCGCTGATTTTTGTGGCCAGCGTGGCTACCTCGACGCATATCGCCATCCTACCGTTCGTGCTGCTCTTCGGCTTCATGCTGTTCCGGCAGCTCATCCACTTGAGCCATCGCGACAGCCTGGAAGCGGCGCAGGCCCGCGCCATCGAGCCCCCATCGAAGCGCGCGGCCGGGTTTTATCTCTGCGGTACAACCGCCATCGGGATTTTCCTTTTTCCGATCCTCCCGCGCGTTCGCAATCCGATCGTTCCCGGTCTGGTGGCATCGCTCAACAGCGCGTCCACCGGTTTGAGCGACACGATCAATTTGGACGAGCAGCGAACGATCACGCCCGATGCCACCGTCGTCAGCCGCGTCTGGATGAGCCAGGAAGCCATTCCATTTTTCACGCCGCTCCGTCTGCGCGGAATGATCTACGAGCGTTTTGACAAGAACAAATGGTTCCAGGGACCGCGCGACATGGCATCGGTGGAGATGCACAACGGAGCGGCGCGCATCGCTCGGCCTTCAGGCTTCACACGCCGGGCGACGGTGCAACAGCGCTTTCTCGTCGGCGCTCGGCTGTTTCTGCCTGTCGGAACTTACGAGATCGACGGCATCCCTCAAGTCTACGAATACCCCAGGCGCGACATCTACACCGCCTGGCAAACGCGCGGCGACGTCATCAACTACGACGTCTGGATGGCGTGGTCGACGTCACCGCTGCGCGTGCAGCGCATTGCGGTCGCGAACTATCCGGTCACGCCGGCAGTTCGCGCGATGGCGCTGGAGCTCGCCGGCGGTCAGACCGATCCGATGAAGCAGGCTGCGCGCATCGAGTCCTATCTCTCTACGCATTTTCAATATGTCCCCGATCCCTCGAAGATCGGTCGGCGCATGTCGGTCGACGACTTTCTGCTCCGCGAGCACCGAGGTCACTGCGAGTATTTTGCGGCCGGGATGGTGGCGCTGATGACCGCGCTCGATGCGCCCGCCCGAATCGTCGGCGGGTTCTATGGCGGCAACTTGAATCCGCTCACCGGCTACTTCATTGTGCGCCGCGAAGATGCTCACGCCTGGGTCGAGGTCTTCGACGGCAACGGCTGGCGGACGTTCGATCCCACGCCACCGTCGCTGCGTCCCGGGAACGCTCAGAGCGGTTTGATCCGCGCGTACGTCGCTGCCTTGAGCGACTCGGTCAATTTTTTCTGGGACCGCTACATCCTGACGTTCGGTCTCGCGGACCAGGTCACGCTGGCGGCGGAGTTGATTTCGCGGACGCGCCAGACGCTTCGATCGCTGAATCAATCCGCGAAGCAGACCGCGTCGCGGGCCCTGAGTCTCCGATATCTCGCCACTCTGGCGGCCTTCGTGGGGTTGGCGCTGATCGCGTTCTGGATCGCGCAGCGCCGCCGGCCGGCATTCGATCTCCTCTGCGATCATCTCCGCGCCCACGGAATCCATGTCGGGGCTGCGATGACGATGGAGGAAGCGCTGATCGAGCTGCATCGTGCGAAGCCGGAAGTGGCCGCTGCGCTGGCGCCTCTGATCGCGTTGTACGAAGAGGAGCGTTTCTCGGCGCATTCCGTCGCGGCGCGCGAAGTCATACGCCGGCGACTCTCCGAATTGCGTTCAGTGCGCGCCTGAGGGCAGGCGCCGCGGATGCTCCATCAACGCGATCATCTCGCGCACCGCCTTGTCCAGCCCCACCAGCGCCGCGCGCGCGACGATCGAGTGTCCGATGTTCAGCTCTTCGATGTCCTCGTTGATCGCAATGGCGTCGATGTTCCGATAGTTCAGCCCATGACCGGCCAGAACGATCAGCCCCATTTTGCGTGCGGCTTTCGCGGCTGTGTTGATCTTCTCCAGCTCTCCCGACCAACTCCCCCGAATCCACCCCTCGGTGAATTTTCCGGTGTTGATCTCGACCTTCGGCGCACGGATTTTCTGGCATTGCCGGATCTGATCGAGATCGGGATCGACGAAGATCGAGACGTCGATGGCGGAGTCGATCAGTTGCTTGACGATCTTCTCGAGATTGCCGGCGTGCAGGACCACGTCCAGACCGCCTTCGGTCGTCAGCTCGTCGCGCCGTTCGGGAACCAGCGTCACCTGATGCGGCTTGATGGTCTGCGCCACGCGCACCATCTCGGGCGTGGAAGCCATTTCGACGTTGAGATGCGTGGTGACCGTCCGCCGCAGGATCTCGACGTCGCGATCCTGAATGTGCCGCCGGTCGCTGCGCAGATGCACGGTGATGCCCTGCGCTCCCGCGAGCTCGCAGATCACCGCCGCCGCCACCGGATCGGGCTCGTCGGACTTGCGGGCCTCGCGAATAGTCGCGATGTGGTCGATGTTGACTGCCAAGCGCACGGAGGTAGGTTAACAGCTAACCGATGCTTTATCGCTTCGAAAACATCGAGAAATCCTACGGCCCGCACGACGTGCTTCGCGGCGTGACGTGGCAGCACAATCCCGGCGAAAAGGTCGGATTGGTCGGCCGCAACGGGGCAGGCAAAACCACGCTCTTCAAGCTGCTGCTCGAGGAAGAGGATCCCGATCGCGGCGAGATCATTCGCGCGTCGGGACTGACCATCGGCCACGTCAGCCAGCATCTCGACGCCGAGCCGGGGATGAGTCTGTTCGATTACGTCGAGACCGCGTTTGCAGAGGTGTTGGCGATCGAGCAGAAGATGCGGGCCATCGAGCACGATCTCGCCGACCTGTCGCGCGCCGATCACGACCGGCTTCTCGAAAAATACGCCGAGCTGCAGCACGATTACGAACACGCCAACGGCTACACGCTGCACGCAGAGGTGGAGCGCGTGCTGAGCGGCGTGGGGTTCGAGAAATCCGATCAGTCGCGGCCGATCCACGAATTCAGCGGCGGCCAGCAGAATCGCGCCATGCTCGCGCGCGTGCTGCTCACCAAAGTCGATCTGCTTCTGCTCGACGAGCCGACGAATCATCTCGATCTCAACGGCATCGAGTTTCTCGAAGAATTTCTGCAGTCCTTCAAGGGCAGTTATCTGCTGATCTCGCACGACCGGACGTTTCTCAACCGGACCATCGAGAAGATCGTGGAGCTGGCGCACGGAAAGTTGATCGAGTATCACGGCAACTATGAGCGCTTCCTCGTGCAGCGTGAGGAGCGCATGGAGAAGATGGCGGTGGACTACGAGCGCCAGCAGGAGCTCATCGAGCGAACGCAGGAGTTCATCCGCCGCAACATCGCGGGACAGAAGACCAAACAGGCGAAGTCGCGCCGCAAGATGCTTTCGCGGCTGGACGAGGTCGAGCGCCCCGAGACGGACGAGACGTTCGCGAACTTCCGGCTGGAGGCCGGTCCGCGTTCCGGCGCGGTCTCGCTGACCGCGGATCACATCAGCGCCGGCTACGGAGATCAGCCCATCGTCAACCATCTGACGATGGTGATTCGCCGTGGTGAGCGCTACGCCATCATGGGGCCGAATGGATCTGGAAAATCTACGCTGCTCAAGACTTTCGCAGGGCGTCTGCAACCACTGGAGGGCTCCGTCACCTTCGGTCACAACGTCCACGTCGGCTACTACGATCAGACTCTGGGCGATCTCGATCCGAACGGGAGGGTCATCGACGAAGTGTGGAATCTCGATCACGCGCGAACCGAGGAGCTGGTGCGCGGCTATCTGGCGCAGTTTTCATTCTTCGATGACGATGTCTTCAAGAAGACGCGCGAGCTCTCGGGCGGCGAGCGCGGACGGCTCGCGCTCGCGAAGATCATGTACGTTGGCGGCAATCTGATGCTGCTCGACGAGCCGACCAATCACCTCGATGTCTACACCCGCGAAGCTCTCGAAGCGGCGCTGGAGCAATTCACAGGCGCGCTGGTGGTCGTTTCACACGATCGCTATTTCATCGACCGGGTTGCGGAGAACATCATCCTGGTCGAGGACGGGCATGCCGAGGTGTATGCGGGGAATTACAGCGACCTGGTGGAGAAGATGAAGGCGGGGTTGGCGGCGCCGAAAGCGGCGCCCCTCACTCCGGCCCTCTCCCCGGGGAGAGGGTGGCGCGAAGCGCCGGGTGAGGGGCGTGGCGACCACAAAAAACGCGACCGCCGCATCCGGAAAATCGACGAGGAGATTGCCGCGCTGGAGGAGCGCATCGCGTCCGCCGAGCGCGAGCGGCAGCGCAACGATCTTCTCCTGTGCAGGGAAGAGGTCTATCGCGACGGCGAACGATCGAAGAAGATTCAGCTTCAGAACGCCGACTTGAAAGCCATGATCGAGCTGCTGTACGGAAAGTGGGAAGCATTGGCAAAGGAAAAAGAGTCGTGATGGCTTCCATCATCGCGGTCGGCTCCGAGATGCTCGGGCCGACGCGCCTCGACACCAACTCGCTCAAGATCACTGCGGCGCTCGAGGACTTCGGCGCCGGCGTGGTCCGAAAGAGTGTGGTGGGGGACAACCTTCGCGATCTCGTCGGCGAGATCCACTACTCTCTGCAACACTCCGATCTTCTCATCCTCACCGGCGGCCTCGGTCCCACTGAAGATGATCTGACCCGCGAAGCGCTCGCCGAAGCACTCGGGCTTGAGATGGAGATCGACAGCGCGATTGTCGAGCAGATCGAGGCCCGATTCGCGGCGCGCGGCTGGAAAATGCCGGAGGTCAACAAGAGGCAGGCCCGCGTTTTTCGCGGCCACACCACGCTGCGCAACGAGCGCGGCACCGCTCCCGGATTTTTTCTTACGTCTAAAGGGAGAAACATTTGGGTATTTCCGGGGGTCCCGCACGAGCTGGAATGGATGCTCGAGACGTATTTCGCGCCATGGCTGCAGTCGAAGAGCGGAGGCCGCGTGCGGCATCGCCGCGTGCTGAAAATCGCGGGCATGACCGAATCGGGCGTCGAGGAAAAACTAAAGCCCTATTACGAAGCGCACGATCACGAGCCGCTGACCATTCTCGCCAGCGGCGGGCAGATCGAGATTCACCTGCAGGCAGAAGGAAATGAGGCTGAGGCGAAGCGAGCGATCGCGGCGCGCGAGAAAGAATTGATCACGCTGTTTGGTGACAAGATTTTCGGGTTCGACGGCGATTCACTCGAATCGGTGATCGGACAGATGCTGATCGCCCGCGATGCGAGCGTGTCGGTGGCGGAATCGTGCACCGGAGGTCTGCTGTCGTCGCGGATCACCGACGTGCCCGGAAGCTCGAGGTACTTCTTGGGCGGCGCAGTCTGTTACACCGCGGACTCGAAAATGTTCATCGCGGGGGTCGATCCGGCGCTGATCCAGCAATTCGGAGAAGTCTCGGAGCAGGTCGCGGTCGAGCTCGCGAAGGGGGTGCGGCGGCGGTTCCACACCACGTTCGGGATCGGCGTCACGGGCATCGCGGGGCCGGGCGGGGGGTCGGAGGCCAAGCCGGTCGGGACGGTGCACATCGCGGTCGCGGATGCCGATCGCTACGAGCATCGCAAGCTCTTCTGGCCGGTGACGCGCTCGCTGTTCAAATGGTTCTCGACGCAATCGGCACTCGACCTCCTGCGACTCTTCATTCTTCGGGGTTGACTTGTGCGCACAAAACACACATATTGTGTGTATGAGGCGCACCAACGTCATCTTGGATGAGGGGTTGTTGGAGGAGGCGCAGCGTAAGAGCGGCGAAAAGACGTACTCCGCGACCATCAATAAAGCGCTGCAGGAGTTGATCCGGCGGCTTACCTTCGAGGAAGGGCTTAAGGCGATCAGTGGCTCAGGATGGTGGGAAGGGGACCTGGCAGAGATGAGACGAGGACGCGAGTTCAACCTCTCCGGTGAAATTCGCGATGCTCCTCTGCTCGAGAAACCCAAGCGAAGAAAGCCGCGTCGTGGTTCTCGTTGATACCTCGATTTGGGTCGCCGACGCCGCCCGACCCGGTTTTATCGCTCAGCATACGGTTCTTGGTGAAGTTGCAACGTGCCCTCCGGTAATCCAGGAAGTCCTGCAAGGAACCCGGTCAGAGAGCTACATCGCGGTTCGCAAAGTGCTGCGCGCAGCTCAGATGATCGAGTCTCCGATGCCACTCGAGGTTTTCGAAGAAGCTGCTGACATTTACCGCACCGGCCGGGCGATCGGTTTTTCGATCCGATCGCCTTTCGACTGCCTGATCGCGGCGGTTGCAATTAGGAACGCTATTGAAGTTCTCCACTCCGACCGCGATTTCAACACCATCGCCCGCTTCACGAGGCTGCAGTCGCGATACGTCGCGCTGTAGCGACGATCGCTTCACGAAGCGACTGCGGCTCGAGCACTTCAATCTGATCCCCCATCCCCAGCAGCACCGCCCTGGCCACCTCCTCGGCATCGAAATGCATGGACACGCGATCGCCGATGACCTCGTCGATCGCGCCAAAGCGAATCATGGTGCGCAGCCAGTCGACCGCCGGCGTCGCGGCGCGAATGACAACGGTGAAACGCGGGAGGCGATCTTTGAATCGCGTCGATGACTCTTCCCAGAATCGCGCAAGATCGAAGCTCGCCGGACGCGCAAACGTCTCGTCGAGCATCGTGGCCTCCTTAACGCGCGAAACGCGATAGCTGCGGATCGAGCCGTCGATCTGCGCCACCAGATACCAGACGCTCCCTTTCGCCACCAGGCCGAGGGGATCGAGAAGGCGCTCGGAGGCGCGGTCGTCGCCGTACAGCATGCGCACCTTTCGATCGCGCCAAACCGCATTTTGCAGCAGCGGCAGATGCGGCACCTGCTCGCTGCTCCGATTCCATCCGCTGACGTCGATGTAGATCCGCTGCCGCGCCAACTCGGCGTTGTGCCGCGCCACCGCCGGCAGAACCGTCAGCAGTTTCACGAGCGCTGCGTCGGATGCTTTTTCGAGATGCAAATCGGCGAGCAGGCGCGCGGGCTTCGTGACGAAAAGCGACTGCACCTCCGGGTCGCTGAGTCCGGTCAGGTTCGTCCGGTACCCGTTCATCAGACTCCAGCCGCCACCGACACCACGCACTGCCACCACCGGCACGCCGGCGGCGCCGAGGGCTTCCATGTCGCGATGGATGGTGCGCATGGAGACTTCCAAGCGCTTGGCGAGCTCGCCGCTGGTCAGGCGGCCGTGCAACTGAAGCTGCAGGAGAATGGATAAGAGGCGATCTGCCCGCATTTATGACACATGATGTCATAAATTACGACCAATGCTATCTGCATGAAAACATTGAAAGGGAAGGTCGCAGTGGTCGCCGGCTCGGCGCGCGGAGCGGGGCGCGGCATCGCCTGCATGCTCGGCGAGGCAGGCGCAACGGTTTATTGCACGGCGCGCAGTACGCGCGGGAATCTGGTCACGAAGAAGCGTCCCGAGACGATCGACGAGACCGCGGAGATGGTGAACGCGCGCGGCGGCGTCGGAGTCGCGGTGCGCGTCGATCACACCAGGCCGGAGGAGGTCGAACAGCTTTTCGATCGGGTGAAGCGCGAGCACGGGCGCCTCGACATCCTCATCAACAACATCAACGGCGACGCGTTGTACCAGTGGAAGAGCGCGTGGGCCATCGCGCTCGACGTCGGGCTCGAGATCCTCAAAGCGGCGATCTACTCGCACATCGTCAACATCCATTACGCCGTCCCGCTCATGAAAAAGGGTCTCATTGTCGAGATCACCGATGGCGATGGTTTCTATTACCGCGGCAATCTTTATTACGACCTCACCAAGACCACCGCCATTCGTCTGGCGATGGACTTCGCGACCGAGCTGCGGAAGAAGAACATCGCGTGCGTCGCGATCACGCCGGGCTTCCTCCGATCGGAAGCGGTTCTCGAAACGCTGCATGTGACCGAGGAGAACTGGAAGGATGCCATCAAACGGCGCCCGGAGTTCGCGGAGTCGGAGACGCCGTACTATGTCGGACGCGCGATCGCGTCGCTGGCCGCCGACCCGAAAGTGATGAAGAAATCAGGGCACGTGTTCAACTCCGCGGAGCTGGCGCGAGAATACGGCTTCGTCGACATCGATGGCCGCTCGCCGAAGATCTGGGAATGGATCTCCGGCTCGAAGTTTAGTTATAAGAAAATTGATGATGGTTTTTATGCATATTTCGACATGGACTACGACTACCTGGCGAAAGAGGTGAAGAAGCTGCAGAAGGAGATCGCCAGTGCAGGAGAGCGGCCGTCCCGGCCGCAGTAATCGGGCGTTTCGCCCGATTACTCGAATAGATCGCCGAGCGGGACGCTCGGCGATTGCGGGCGAGACGCCCGCTCTCCGAGAGGTTATCCCTTCTTGAGCAGCAGCACGTTCGTGATGACGTCGTTGTAGATCACGACGATCATCAGCGCTGCCAGAAGCGCAAAGCCGATCTGCTGAATGCGCTCCTTCACGCGGATGGAGAGATCGCGGCGCACCACCCCTTCGACGAGCAGGATCATAATGTGGCCGCCGTCGAGCACCGGAATCGGGAAAAGATTGATGATTCCGAGCTGCAGCGAAATCATGGCCATCAGCGCCACCAGCTCCATCCATCCTCGGCGCAGCATCTCGCCGGAAATGCGCGCGATCGAGATCGGTCCGCTGAATTCCTTCACGCTCGCTTCGCCGCGGACCAGACGGCCAATGGTCACGAATGCGTAGCGCAGCATTTTCCAGTTCTGCTCGACGCTGTCCTTCAGCGCCGGAAGAAGTGAAAGCTTGTGGATCTCGGTCGGCGGCAGGAAGCCGCGATAGGGATCCTGCACTTCCGATTTCACCGCGGGCAGCACGATGTGCACGCGCTGTCCGGCGCGCATGACATCGAGCTCGATCGGCTGACCCTTGGCCTGATTGAAGACCTCATCCAACTGAATGAGCTGTGTGATCGGCCGGCCGCCGGCCGCCACGATCACGTCGCCGGCCCGGAGGCCGGCTCGGGCGGCAGGCGAATTCGGTCGCACTCGGCCGACTGCTGCATCGATCCACGGCCGGATGCCCGCGCGCCCGACCGGTCCGTATTCGCTGTTCTCGCGCTCGGGCGTCATGACGGTCGTGTTCGCCACGCCGTTGCGGATGTACTCGATGCGCAGCGGCGTACCGGCGTGCATGCTGATCGCCATGCGGAGGTCGTCCCAGTTGTCGATGCGCTCGCCGTCGACGGCGACGATCCGATCGCCAGGTTGCAGTCCGGCTCGCGACGCCGGTCTTCCGGGGCTGACTTCGCCGATCATGGGCCGCACCACCAGCGATTCGGTTCCGGCCATGCTGATGACTGCGATGAAAACCACCGCAATCAGCAGATTCATGAATGGCCCGGCGAAAAGAATCAAAAACCGTTGCCATTTCGGCTTGGAAAGAAACTCCGCAGGATCGCCCTGCCGGTCTTCTTCCGGCGTGTCACCCGCCATGCGGACGTATCCGCCGAGCGGAATGAGCGAGACGCGATAGTCCGTGTCGCCCCTCCGGAATCCGAAAAGCCGCTGTCCGAATCCGAACGAGAAGACCAGCACCCGGACGCGGAAGAGCTTCGCGACCAGGAAATGGCCGGCTTCGTGCGCGAAGATGAGGAATCCGAGGACCAGGACGAACGCCAAGAAGTTGGTGGCGATGTTGGAGGCGATCATGATTTTCGGGTCAGTGCAACATCAATTCCGCGCGCTTCGTTCCTGGCCCAGCCATCCCAGTGCAAAGCATCATCGACTGAGTGAATTGCGCTGACATGGGCTGAATGCTTTTCGAGCACCCGGCTGACAATCTCTACGATTGACGTGAATGAAAGTTCTCCCGCCAGGAAGCGCTCCACCGCGATCTCGTTGGCGGCGTTGAGGACCGCCGGCATCGATCCCCCGCTGCGGCAGGCGTGATACGCCAATTCCACCGCCGGAAAGCGATGGGCGTCGACCGGCATGAACTCGAGCGAGCGAATTCGCGTGAGATCGAGGCGAGCGAACGGTGCCGTGACGCGCTCCGGGTAGAGCAGCGCATATTGAATCGGGAACTTCATGTCGGTTGTCGAAAGCTGCGCCATGATCGAGCCGTCGACGTACTCCACCATCGAATGCACGATCGACTGCGGATGGATCAGGATGTCGATGCGATCGCATGGCATTCCGAAGAGGTGATGGGCCTCGATCACTTCGAGGCCCTTGTTCATCATGGTCGCGGAGTCGATGGAGATTTTGTTTCCCATGCGCCAGGTCGGATGCGCCAGCGCTGCTTCGATGGTGATGTCGCCGAATGTCGCGAGATCGCGCTTGAGGAAGGGTCCGCCGGAAGCGGTAAGGATGATGCGCTGCACCTCCTGATGCTGGCCGCAGCGCAGCGCCTGGTGCACGGCGTTGTGCTCCGAATCGACGGGCAGGATCTCGCCGCCATGATCGCGGGCGGCGCTCGTCATGACGTCGCCGGCAGCCACCAGGACTTCCTTGTTCGCGATTCCGACCCGCTTGCCCGCCGCGAGGGCCGAGTGCACAGGCGGAATGCCGGCCGCGCCGACGATCGCGGCGATGACGACATCCGCGCTCGCAAGCGTAGCGACCGCAGATGCGCCGGCCGCGCCATGGAGAATGTCGATCGGTTCGGGGAGCAGATCGCGCAGCCGCTGCGCGTCCCGCTCTTCGCGAACGGACACGAGCTCGGGGCGGTACTTCCTGATCTGCTCTGCCAGAAGATCGATGTTCGATCCGGCAGCCAGACCGACCACTTTGAGCTCGTCGCGAAAGGCATCCACCACCGCCAGCGTGCTGCGGCCGATCGAACCGGTGCTGCCGAGGATGGCGACGCGTTTCATGCGGACATGATCCTAAAGCTGCTGAAGCCGTTTTGGATCAAAACCCAATAAACGTACAGGATAGGCGTGGTATAGAAAACAGAGTCGAAGCGGTCGAGAAATCCACCGTGGCCCGGAAACAACGTCCCTGAGTCCTTGACCGCTGCCGACCGCTTCCACATCGACTCCGCCAGATCTCCGATCACGCCGGCCAACGAGAGAATGATCCCCGCGATGATCGCGTGGACCAGCGGAAAGGCCTGGAAAAACGTGAAATGGATGACGACCGCTGTCAGCACCGACACCGCAATGCCGCCAATCAAGCCTTCGATCGTTTTCTTCGGACTGATTCGCGGGGATAGAAGATGTCTTCCGAAGCGCTTGCCGACGTAATACGCGCCGGCGTCGCCGAGCCAGACCACCAGCACCAGAAAGAAGACCAGCTTCGGCCCGATGCTTTGGGGAAAATCGTTGCGCAATCGGATCAGCGAGCCGCCTAACATTCCGACGTAGAGGGTGGCCATGATCGCGATGGCGCTCGACGGCAAGGCCTCCTCCAGCGCCCCACGGCTGAAGACATACGTCGCCGGGACGATCAGCAGCGTCAGGAAAACGCCCATCTCCACCGAGATCGGCTCGAGCACGAAGGCCGCGATGATGAAGAGCATTACCAGAATGCAGATCGTCAGCGGCAACTGATATCCCTTTCGCTGCCCGAGGATGAGAAATTCATAGAGTGCGCCGACGGCGATCACCGCGATCGTCGCGTCGAAGACATAGGCGTGCGACCAGCCGATGATGTAGACGGCAATCGGCGAGAGCACCGCCGCTGTCAACTCGCGCGTGTATTTCATTTGGGCGGGTTAGGACGTTGGGATGTTGGGATGTCGGAAAGACCCATGGCTTTCGAACGTCCTAACGTACGAACATCCCAACTTCCTAACCTTCCCGTTCCGCTTCGATGAACATCTCGGCATCCGAGTCGTCTACCCCGCCGTAGCGGCGATCGCGAGACTGGAAGTCGATGATGGCCTCGAAGAGATGACGGCGGCGGAAGTCGGGCCAGAGCACTTTCGTGACGTGAATCTCGGCGTAGGCAATCTGCCACAGAAGAAAATTCGAAACGCGTTGCTCGCCGCTGGTGCGGATCAGCAGGTCGGGGTCATCGATGTTGGCGGTGTAGAGATGATCGGCGAAAAACTGTTCGTCGATGACGGCGTCGCTCATCTCGCGCTCCCGGAGCAGCGTCATGATGCGGTTGCAGGTGTCGACGATCTCGGCGCGCCCGCCGTAGTTGAGCGCGATTTGAAATCGCAGCCCGCTATTGTTCGCCGTCTCCTCCTCGGCGTAGCGCAGCTCGCGCTGCACCGTTGGGTCGAGTCCCTCGATCCGGCCGATGGGGACGAAGCGGATGTTGTTCTCCATCAGGGTCGACAGCTCTTTTCGCAAATACTCCTTGAGCAGCATCATCAGCGTGGCCACTTCGTATCGCGGCCGCTTCCAGTTCTCGACGGAGAAGGCGTAGAGCGTGATCACCCCAAGCTCGAGCCGGGCTGCGGTCTCGACCGTTTCGCGCACCGACGCGATGCCGGCGCGATGTCCTTCCACGCGCGGAAGCCGGCGCGCGCGCGCCCAGCGGCCGTTGCCATCCATGATCACTGCGATGTGGCGCGGCAGGCGGCTGAAATCGATTTTCTCGACGAGCGTCTCTTCGAGAGAACCCGGCTCCGCGAGCTTGCTCAAATCGATCATCGAATCCCCGATGTTAGTACGCAATGTCCCAAAGCATCAAACCTTTTGCCGGTGCGGTCCAGCGCGCTTCTTGAAACGTCGGTTCCAGCGCGCGACCCAGTGCCGCCGGCTCCAGCTTTCCCCGCCCGATCTCGATCAGCGAGCCTGCAATCCTGCGAACCATGTACCGAAGAAAGCCGTCGGCGGCGACGCGGATGCGGACCACGTTTCCGTCGCGAACGACGTCGACCGCTTCGATGGTGCGGCATGTCGACGAGACCTCCGGCGAAATGACCGTGAAAGCCTGGAAATCATGCTTTCCGGCGAGGCACTGCGCCGTGCGGTGCATCACGTTTTCATCGAGCGGCTGCGCGACGTGCGCGTGCGTCTCGTACGCGAAGACGTCCGCCACCGGACCGTTCCAGATCTGGTAGACATAGGTCTTCGTCTTCGCGGCGAAGCGGCAGTGAAAATCATCGGCCACCCCCTCGAGAGAGAGAACTCGGATGTCATGGGGCAGGAGATCGTTGAGACCGAGCATCAGGCCGCGCTCGCCGATCTCGAAGGGCAGGTCGGCGTGCGCACGCTGCGCGCGCGCATGCACGCCCGAGTCGGTGCGGCCGGCGCCTTCGACATGAATCGGGGCGCCGAACATTTTCCCTAACGCATCCTCAACGACCTGCTGCACCGCCAGCGCGTTCGCCTGACGTTGCCAGCCCGCATAGCGCGTGCCGAGGTATTGAAGGGTGAAGAGGACGCGCATTGGAGACTTTGGAGTGCGGCGGCTTGCCGCCGCTTTGGCTGGCCGCAGCAAGCTGCGGCCGTGAAAGCGGTGCCAAGGCACCGCACTCCAAAGAACAACCTACCTCAGATCCGCGGCAATCACCGGCACGCGATCGAAGCCGGTGGAGTTCGAGACTTCATCCATCACGCCGACGGAGATCTTGTTCGGGCCCGGCTCCATCAGCAGATCGAGTGCGTAGGCGTAGTACTTGCCCTTGATTTTCGGGAAGTCGGAGCTCGCCACTCGAATCTGATGCGTCTGGCGCGCGACGTCGGACATGTCGCCATCCTTGTTTGCCACGGCGACGTAGACCGAGAATCCGCCCATGTAACTTTCGCCCTGCGGCAGCAGCGTCAGGCTTTCCATCGGGATCTGGACTTCGATGGGCACTTTGTAAAGATCTTCAGAGCGCGCCGGCGAACCGACCTTGACAAGAATCTTCATTTCGTTCGCCTTGGTCCTGTACAGCAGGTTGGCGATGACGCGATCGTTCATTTCCGCGAAGGGCGACTTCTCCACGAACGTCTGCCGGTTTCGAACGAAATAGTTCCTGTTCTTGACGCGCACTTCGAGATTGCGTTGGCGATCGACTCGTTCCGTGCCGGCGCGATAGCCGAGGGAGTAGTAGGACTCGAGGTCGCGCTGGATGTTGCGGAAGGCTTGCGCGAAATTGTTGCTGTTGATCGATGCCAAACCTCCAGTCATATCGGCGATCAACTGCAGCGACTCGGTCGAATTGCTGAGAGCGGCCGACGTGACGGCGTAGGGCGTGGGCTTGTCCATCTCCGCCGACATGGCGTCGTTGGCGGCGCCCAGTCCGCCGGCATGAATGGCGTAGACGGTGATTCCGTTCGCATTCGCGGTCTTCGCGATGCTCTGGATTTGCGAGTTGGCGTCGTAGCTCATCCCCTCGAGCAGGGTCGATCCGCCTTGCCATCCCTTTTCGCGGCTCACTTCGTCGATGAGATAGAACATCTCGCGGCCCGGCTGCATCTGAAATCCTTCGGTGGTCAGCACGAGGACTTTCTTTCCCTCCACGCCCGCCAGGGTGGTCATCAGGCCGGCGAGCGAATCGACGCTCTGTCGCAAATCGTGATTCACCGACTCGGCGTAGGTCCGGGCGGTGGAGAGAGCTTCGTCGTAGTTTTGGGCGTCCTGAATTCGTTTCTGAACGTCGCGGGACTCACTTCGGTTCGACACGCCCATCGCTGACTCGCCCGCGATCGTGTCGAGCGTCGTCTGGATCGCGCTTGGATCGCGCGTGAACGGCATCCGGATTTTCATGCTGCGGTTGAACGTCGCGATCATGGCCTCGTCGCCCGGACGGAGAATGTTCTTCGCGAACTCCTTCATCTCCTTGAAGACGCGATTTCGATTGAAGGGCATCAGCGACAGGTTGTCGATGTAGAAGATGACTCTGCGCCGCATGTTCTCCGGGATTTCCTCGCGCTTGACGGCCGGCGTAACCGGTCCTGGTCCCGGCGCGATCGAGACGTTCAGCGCCTTTGGTCCCTCGACTTCGTAAAAGTTCGAGATGTTTTTCGGGACGCCGTTCTCGTACAGCTCGAAGTCTTCCTTTTTCAGGCCTGTAACGGGGCCGCCCTTCTTGTCGGTGACGACGACGTCGACATTGATGACGCGAATGTCGATTGTTTCGGTCAGTTTTGGGATTTCCGCCGGCGGCTGTTGAGTTTGCTGAGCTGCGAGGGCGCTCGCGAAGAGCGCGGCGGCGACGACGACACTGGGAGCGAGAGGCTTCAAGGCGTTTCCTCCGTCGATATTGACGGTCCAGCGGCTCCCCTCGTTACGCGCGCGAGGGTTGCGTGCGAGAATACGGACCGCGGGCTTCAAACCGGCCGCGGTGGGGAAAATTCCGATGGGTTCTCGATGGCAACTACAAGCGACGAAACAAGATCCGCTGGGCTTCACAAAAATGGCCGGCGGCGGTAACGATTTCGTCATCATCGACAACCGCGATGGACGCGTCCGCGAAGCAGTCGAGCTCACACGCCGCATCTGCACGGCGCACCTGTCCGTCGGCGCCGACGGTCTCATCCTCATCGAATCATCGTCGGCAGCCGATTTTCGAATCCGCTACTTCAACAACGACGGCTCCGGCGGAGAGTTTTGCGCTAACGGAACGCGCTGCGCCGCCCGATTTGCGTTTTTGAACGGCATCGCGCCAAAGAAGATGACGATCGAGACCGATGGCGCCGGCATCGTCGGCGCAGAGGCAGGTGAGGGAACGACAGTCACGCTCTCGCTGCCATCCCCGCACGGATTTCGCGCCGAGCGGCCGATGCGCGTCGATGACAAGCCGATCCGAGGCAGCTCGATCGTCATGGGAGTGCCGCATTACGTTCTGTTCGAATCAGGCGATCTCTGGGCGGGCGACATCGTTCCGACGGGCCGCGCCATCCGATGCCATCCCGAGCTGCAGCCCGATGGCGGCGCGAACGTGAACTTCGTGGCAGTTCGAGGCGATCACGCCATCGAAGTGCGGACGTATGAGCGCGGCGTGGAGGCGGAGACTCTGTCCTGCGGTTCGGGCGTCGTGGCATCAGTCGCTACGGCGGCCTTTTTCGGAAAAGTCTCCTCGCCGGTCTCGGTGTTGACGCGCAGTGGAATCACATTGGTCGTAACGTTCACGCGCGAGGGCAGCGAGCTGCGCGATGTGAGACTCACCGGCGATGCGCGGGTGATCTACCGCGCCGATCTGACGCCTGAGACCATCGAAGGCTTCGATCCGGAGTGGGTGCGGCATCCGGAGAGTGCCGAGTGCCGAGTGCCGAGTGCCAAGTAGGCAGCAAGTCGAGTGGCTGATCTTCGCCGTCCTGGCGGCCACCGCTGCAATCCTCATCACGCCTCCCGATACTTCGATCGATCGCGCACTGCCGTTCGTGATCGTGCTGCTGTCGTTCTGTGGATTCGTTGCAGAGCGATGGCCTTCCGTGATCCAAACCGCGACGATTCTCCTTTTTGTCCCGGCAATTTTTCTGATCGATGAGCACAAGCGGCTGCTCGCTTACGGAATCATCGCAGCGGCAGCGTTCGCATTCGCTGTTGCGATCGCCCCGCGAACGCCGTCGGCGTCGATCGCGTTGACTGTCGCGGGCGTGCTGCTCCTGCGCTGGATCCCGTTTTCACAAGTCATCCTCTGGCGCGAGCTCGTCATCCTCCTCGGCGCGATAGCGATGGTTATGACCGGCAGGCTGAAGCCCGCCGCTACACACATTGCCGCTGCGCTGGCAATCGCGCTGGTCACGCCCATCTTTCCGGCGCGAATGTTAGTGTTTCCATTCTTAGTGGCTATTCTGCTGATGATTCCCCTTCCGCGCATCGCGATCGCAGCGCCCCTTATCGCCGCCGCGTTCTTTATGCGGTATTCGATCGCGGTGCTGGCTGTCGTCATAGCGCTCGTCATCCTGAGCCGCGAAGACGGCGAAGGATCTCATGCGGAGAGATCCTTCCCCTTCGCATTGCTCAGGGTCAGGATGACGGTGCCGATCGCCCTCTTCGCCCTCTGGCCGTGGAGCGGCATCGTCGCCCGTGCGTTTCCCGCGGTGTTGTTCGCGGAGCCGGCATCTCCGCGCTCGCAGCCGGTGTGGATCGCGATTGAGCGCGCGCAATCCGTATCACTCGATATTCCGCCGGGCGTGCGGCGGGTGGTGATCACAGCCAGCGGCGCGAACGCCGCGCGACTGCCGGGCGGTCGGGCGGTCGGGTGGGTGGATGGGGGAGGGACGAGGAAGATGATTCGGATTGGAGACATCGCCGATTTCGGCTTCATGCGCCGCGAGCATTTCTTCGCCTCACGCAATCGTCCGCCGCGCACGCCGCTCGATGACATCCACGACTACGGCGCCTCCGCCTGGCTGCACACTGCCGGCCGCATCGCGATCGCGTCGCCTCGACCGATCACCGCATTGCAAGTGACGGCCGCCCCCGACCTCCCGCCCGGCGCGAAGTTGCAAATCGAGGCCGTCGAGTTCGAATGACGCTGGCGCTCTTCGTCGCCGTTTCGATCGCATCGCCGTTTCTTCTCCTCCGCGGCCGAAGTCTGCAGCGATGGTTTGCGATCTACATCGGCGCCTGGTTTCTCTTCGGATTCCTTGCGGCCTTCGCCCGGCCGTTGCAGGTTCACATCGAGCCGCGCCTGGCGTTCGTGGCATTCGGCGTCTTGTTGACCGCCGCGTTCTGGACATTCGTCGCACAGGCGGCTGACGTGCGATGGAGCGCTGATCGCGCCGCAATAGCCGCAGCGCTGGTTTATGCGGTGGTGATCCCGATGATGTTGCACACGGCGATCGACGGCGACGAGCCGTTCTACCTGCTCGAAACTGAATCGATGGTTCGCGATCACGATCTCGATCTCTCGAATCAATATCGCGATCTCGCCCATTCGGAGGCCGGGCGGCTCGATCTGGTGCCGCAGCTCGGCGATCCGACCGGCCCGCACGGCGAGAAGTATTCGCGGCACGAGCCGTTTCTGGCGCTGTTGATGATTCCGGGATATCTGATCGGGCGTCTTCCCGGCGCGATCGCCACCATCGCGCTCTTCGGCGCGCTTCTGGCGCGGTCGACGGTGCGACTCTTCGAAGATGAGGGCATCGACGATGCCACCACTCGCGCGCTTTTTCCCTTCATCGCGCTCGGGCCACCGATTCTCTTCTACGCTGCGCGCATCTGGCCGGAGGTGCCGGCCGCATTCTTTTTCGTGGAAGCGGTCCGCGGCGTGCGACAGCGGCGTGCAGCGCGATGGCTGCCGGCGCTTCTGACGCTGGTGCTCCTCAAACTGCGATTTCTTCTGATTGCCGTCCTTCTGCTGGCGCGGACGCTTCGCAATCGCAGGTACGTCGCCATCGCGGCCGTGATTCTCGCGATCCCGCTCGCTGTCGCGGTATTCACGACCGGGACCGTGCACAGTTGGAACGAGCTGATCCCCGGCTCGCCATCCGCGATGCTTCGAGGACTCTTAGGCCTGCTGCTCGACGGCGCAGCGGGCATTCTGTTTCAGGCCCCAATTTTTGTTTTGGGAGTGATCGCGCTCACGCGATGGCCGAGCATGCCTGCGAGCTTTCGCATCGGAATGGCGTCGAGCGCGATCTACGTCATTTATCTGGTGCCGAGGCTCGAGTGGCATGGCGGGTGGTCGCCGCCGCTGCGCTACATCGTCGTCTTCATCCCCATCCTGGGGCTCGGCGCGGCAGCGTTGTGGAAGCAGGTCGACGCGGCGCCGATCGTGGCGGCAGCGGCCTGGACGATCGGGCTGGTGATTCACGGCCTCGCATTTCCGTGGCGGCTGTTTCACATCGAGAATGGAGAGAACGTGGTCGGCGAGACGCTCTCGACGATCTGGCACAGCGATTTCTCGCGGCTTTTTCCGAGTTTCATTCGCCCGAACTTCGCGGCCATCGTGGCGAGCATTCTTGCCATCATCGTGTTGGTGGTATGTGGAGCCGGCTCTCCAGCCGGCCTGGGCCGCCTGAGAGGCGGCCCCACGTTACTCGTGGTCGTCATCGCGCTGGCATTCGTGTTCGGCCGTCGGCCTGGCGATCGAATCGAATTCGAAGACGCCCACGTGATCCACAACGGTGGCGAGCTCTATCCGCACGTTTTTCAGGTGCAGCGTTTCGCTTTCCGCGGCGGCTGGATTCTCAGAGCTGGCGAC
>Ga0207646_10002953_pt1 | contig 19687 bp, 17 predicted proteins | sample KBSK5502metaG_FD_184343 | JGI IMG/M metagenome (GOLD analysis project Ga0207646, IMG submission 184343) | Corn, switchgrass and miscanthus rhizosphere microbial communities from Kellogg Biological Station, Michigan, USA - KBS K5-50-2 metaG... | ecosystem: Host-associated > Plants > Roots >...
GAGCTCGCCGACCGGTGCGAGCAGCTCCGAGGCCGGCCGCCCGAGGGTGCGCGCCAGCTCGTCGAAGGTGAAGGTGCGGCCGAGCGAGGCGGCGACGGTGACGGCGTCGCTCGCCTCGTCGGAGAGCCGGCCGAGCCGCTCGCGCATCTTCTCGTGTACGCGGCGGGGCAGCCGGCCGTCGATCAGCTCGGCGCGGCCGTCGACGACGCGTACTCGCTCCTCTTCTTGCAGTCCGAGGAGCGTCTCGACGACGAGGAACGGGCTACCGTCGGCCTCCGCCAGCTGCTTCAGGATCGACTGATCTGGCTCCGCGGCGAGTACGTCCGCGGCCAACTGCGCGACGGCATCGTCATCGAGCGGGCCGAGGGCGATTGAGCGCGCCCCCTCTTGCTTCAGCTGTTCGAGCGCGTGCACGAGCGGTGTCGCTTCGCGCGGCGGGCGAAGCGCGATCACCCAGGCGATCGGCAAACCCATCAGTCGCGTCGGCAGCGTGCGGAGCGCCGCGACCGTTCCGCCGTCTGCCCAGTGGGAGTCGTCGATCGAGATCAGGAGCGGCGACTCGAGCGCTGAGCGCTCGAGCAGCTGCTGCAGGTCGCGTAGCAGCCAAAAGCGTTGCTCGGGCTGCGCGTGAAGCGTCGAGAGCGCGCCGGGGTCGAGCAGCGGTTCGGTTCCGTCGAACAGCGCTGCGAGCAGTGCTGCAAGCTCGACCATGGTCTCGCTCGAATCGGCTGCGCTGTGGCCGACTCTGATGCCGAGGCTGCGAGCGATCGCCGCGACCTCGGCGAGCAGGCGGCTCTTGCCCATGCCTGCGGCGCCCTCGACGACGACCACTGCCTCGGCCCCGTCGGAGAGGCGCTCGAGCTCGGCTCGAATCAGCGCGAGTTCCGCGTCGCGCCCGTGGAACTCCCGCGCGGGGCTCGTCGACATCCGCTCCTCCCGGCGAGCATATCCAACACCCTCGAGCAGCTTTCAAATCGCAGGATCGTGTGATGCGCTCCGGCGCTCCGGCCGGCCAAACTCACCGTTCCACAAATCGACGAAGGGAGTGTGCGACAAATGAACGGCCGGCCGAACATCGTTCTCGTCCATGGCGCCTGGGCCGACGGGTCTTCCTGGAGCGGCGTCATCGAACGCCTCCAGGCAGACGGCTTCAAGGTCCGAGCGCCGCAGTTCCCGCTCAGCTCGCTCGCGGACGACGTCGCGCGGCTGCGCCAGGTGCTCGAGTTCCAGGACGGCCCGACGATCGTCGCCGGCCACTCCTACGGCGGTCAGATCATCACGGCGCTTGGCCCGGACGCACCGAACGTCGTCGGCCTCGTCTACATCGCCGCGTTCGGTCTCGACGAGGGCGAGTCGCTCGGTGCGCTTCTCTCGCAGGGGCCCGTGACTCCGGCGCTCGCACATCTGTTCACCGACTCACGCGGCTTCGGCTGGCTCTCCGAGGACGACTTCGTCGACCACTTCGCCGGCGACGTCGACCCGACCCGCGCACGCGTGCTCTACGCCGTCCAGCAGCCGCTCGCCTCCTCGGCCTTCACCGACCTCATGGGCGCTCCGGCGTGGAAGTCACTGCCGTCGTGGTACCTCGTCGCGCAGAACGACGAAGCGATCCCACCCGATGCCGAGCGGCAGTTCGCCGAGCGGATGGGCGCGACCACCGTCGAGATCCCGTCGGGCCACGTCGCGATGGTCTCCCATCCTGCCGAGGTCGCCGACCTGGTCGAGAAGGCGGCCGATGCGGTCGGGGCCGCCGCCGCGCGCTGACGCGCCTGCAAGAAGGGACTGTCGAATGGCAAGCACAGAAGAACGGACGCGTCCCGAAACACGAATGCGATACGCCGACACTTCGACTCGACGCATCACGGCCGACAACGCGATCGAATACGCGTACCGCGAGCTCGGTGAAGGTGAGGTGCCGCTTGTCCTGTTGCAGCACTTCCGCGGCAACCTCGACAACTGGGACCCCGCTCTCCTCGACGCGCTCGCCGCGGAGCGACGCGTGGTCGCATTCGACAACGTCGGCGTCGGCGCCACGACTGGTCGGACGCCGAACACCATCGAAGCAATGGCCCACGACGCGATCGCGTTCCTCGAGGCGATGGACTTTCAGCGGGTCGATCTGCTCGGCTTCTCGATTGGCAGCTTCGTCGCCCAGGAGATTGCGCTCATCCGTCCCGACCTGCTGCGGCGCGTCGCCCTCGCGTCCTCGGCACCGCAGGGTGCAGCGGGGATGCACGGCTGGGCGCCGGAGGTGATCGCCGCGGTCGGTCAGCCGGAGACGAGCCCCGAGGGATACCTCTCCGTCTTCTTCGCTCCCACGGACACGAGCCGCGAAGCAGGCCAACACGCCGCCGGACGCATCTTCGGGGGAAGGACTACCGACCGGGACGAGCCGACGACGTGGCAGACTCGCCAGGCGCAGTACGACGCCGTGTGCGCCTGGGGCATCCCCAACCACTCGCTGCTCCAGCGAGTCGCCGCGATCGAGCTCCCGGTGTTCGTCGCCAACGGCGACAGCGACCCCATGATCCTCCCGCGCTACTCGCACTTGTTGGCGGGGCTCCTCCCGGACGCGAGGGTCACGATCTACCCCGACTCGGCGCACGGCTTTCTGTTCCAGCACCACGGCCAGTTCGCTGCCGACGTGCACGCGTTCCTCGAGGAGGCCGACTGACGCCGCGCCGGCCTCAGCTCCCCTTGCCGCCGATCGCGACCACGAGCTCGGTGATGCCGGTCACGAGCGCGAAGGCGGCAATGAGGGCGAGCACGACCAGTGCGCCCGCACCGGGCTTGGCGAAGATGACGATCCCGAACAGGATCGAGACCAAGCCGCTGACGATCATCAGCGCGGTGTCTCCGCCGTCGATCGGCAGCCAGAACGCCCCGACGATCGCGAGGATCCCGAGGGCGACTGCGTACGCGCCGATCACATAGAGAAGCGCGAGAGCGGAGATATCCGGCCAAGCCAGCACCATCACGCCGACGGCGATCCCGAGCAGGCTCGAGAAGACCAGCCAACCGCGTTCGCCCTTCTCGGCGCCGCTGAATGCGCTGACCAAGCCGACGACACCGGTCGCGAGCGCGTAGGCACCGAAGACGATCGTGAGCGCGAAGAGGCTGATGCCGGGCCAGACGAGGATCAGGACGCCGAGTGCGACCGAGAGCGCGCCGTTCACGCCGAGCGCCCATCTCATCTTCGTCAACTGCGTCCCGGCAATCTGCGTGACACGGTCGAAAGTGGACTCCATCTGCTGTACCTCCCATCGATTTTGCTTACTGTCCAACTGTTGTCGTGCGGTGGTCGCCGGGAATCGGCAATGCTGCTGAGCGTGTGCGGAAACTCCGCAGTCAGCTCTTACGGACAAGACAAGAAGCGAGGCGATAGGCGAGGAGCACGAGCACAGCGGTCGCTGCGGAATCCGCGCAGACAGTCGGCGGTTCGGCCGATGCCTGTGTGCATGCGAAGACGAAAGAGTTCGTTGTCAATCCGACAAAGGAGGCCCCAGTGAACGACGCCAACATCCTGATCTGCTACGACGGCTCCGACTCCGCAAAGCATGCGATCGACGCGGCAGCCGAGATCCTGGGACCCCGCCATGCGGTGGTGCTGGACGTCGGGCCGCCTCTGACCGCCGCCGAGAGCCTCGCCGTGATAGCACCCGTAGCGCCCGGCGCCGCTTTCGAGGAGATGAACAAGGACGATGCGCGACAACGCGCGCAGGTCGGCGCCGACCGCGCGCAACGTGCGGGGTTCGACGCCGAGGCACGAGCCGATCTCGCCGCGCCGACCTGGCAGGGGATCGTCGCCGTCGCCGACGAGATCGATGCGGCAGTCATCGTGCTCGGCTCACGCGGCCTCGGTGCTGCGCGTGAGCTGCTCGAGGGGAGCGTGTCTCATGAAGTCGCCGAGCACGCAGGTCGCCCTGTCCTGATCGTGCCGCCCCCTGCCGGGCGGCGCTAGCAAGCACCGCGGCGGGCGCAACGTCACGCGCCGGCATTCGCGATGAGTGGCAAGATCGCGCGCATGGAAGTCCAAGCCGCGCATTCCCAGCGCCCGATCTCTGTTGCACCGCCGCCGGCGGTGTCCGAGCGGGCCGCGTCTGGGCGGGCTGCACGCTCCCAGTGCCCCCGGTCGAGCCATTCCGCGCTGCCGATCGCCGGCGATCGCGATCCGATCGGGCTGTTGGAGGCACAAGACGCGACGCGTGTGCCGGAGCTCGTGCCGATTCGCTACGGCCGCATGAGCGTCTCGCCGTTCCCATTCTTCCGCGGGGCGGCGACCGTGATGGCCCACGACCTTGGCGCTGGGGCCAGGACGCCTCTTCAGACACAGCTCTGCGGAGACGCCCACCTGATGAACTTCGGCGGGTTCGCATCCCCCGAGCGGGATCTCGTATTCGACCTCAACGACTTCGACGAGACGTTGCCGGGGCCGTTCGAGTGGGATGTCAAACGGCTCGCCGCAAGCGTCGAGATTGCCGGTCGTGAGCGGGCGTTCAGGAAGAGCGACCGCAGGAACGCCGTTCTCGAATCCGTCAACGCATACCGCTGCGCCATCACTCGGTTTGCGGCGATGGGAAACCTCGCCGTCTGGTATGCGCGGCTCGACGTCGCCGCGATCCTCGGAGAGCTCCGGGCTGGCCACGACCGGAAGCTCGCGAAATCGCTCGCACGGACCGCCGCCAAGGCGGAGTCGAACGACAGCATGCGGACGCTCTCCACCCTGACCCGCGACGTCGACGGGGAGCCGCGGATCGTTTCGGAGCCGCCGCTGATCGTCCCGCTGGCCGAGCTCGCCGCTGGTGACGAGGAGGCGGTGATCCCTGCCGTCTTTCGCAGTTACCGGCGGTCACTGCCCAAGGACCGTCGTGTCCTCCTCGATCGTTTCCGTCGCGTGGACATCGCGCGAAAGGTGGTCGGGGTGGGCAGCGTCGGTACTCAGTGTTGGATCCTGCTGATGCTCGGTCGCGATGACCGCGACCCGCTGTTCCTCCAGCTGAAGGAGGCGGAAGCGTCTGTCCTTGAACCGCTCCTCGGGGGAAGCGGGCTCGCGACCCATGGCCAGCGCGTCGTCGAAGGTCAACGGCTCATGCAGGCAGCGAGCGACATCTTTCTCGGCTGGGTCCACACCGAGCCGGAACCCGACAATCCGACGCCCGACCTCTACGTGCGCCAGCTTCGGGATTGGAAGGTTTCCATCGACGTCCGGACCATCCTGCCGCACGGGCTGGCGGTCTACGGCGCCGCGTGCGGATGGACACTGGCCCGCGCACATGCCCGGTCGGGGGACGCCGTTGCAATTGCGGCGTACCTTGGCGGGAGCGGTCGGTTCGACCGGGCAATCGCCGAGTTCGCTCGCGCGTACGCGGATCTCAACGAGAAGGATCACCGCGCGCTCCTCGACGCCATCGCGCACGGGCGTGTTTCCGCGGTAGACGGTGTTTAGCCGAGTCCGCACCGAACGCGGAAAACGCGCAGCGGATCGGCACTCTCACCGACGAGGTCCCGGCTTCGTGCGGCGATCCTTCATCTGTGATGCATCTGAACCTCGCGCAAGCGTTCCCCGCGGTCTCCACCCTCGCCGCCGGATGGCTCATGGTCAAGATCGCCAGTGCCAAGGGCGTCGCCAAGGTGAGGCAAGCGGATCGATGCGCATCCTGCGGACGGCGTCGCGACCGAGGGCAGTGCCACTGCACGACCATCGAATGAGGAGGAGACCATGAACAGCCGAGAGGTCAGCGTCCTTGAGGGCAACACGTTCGTCGTCGGGCGGCTGAACGGCGACGTCGATGCGGGTCCGGGCGAGCCGCACGGGCTTTTCCACCGCGACACGCGCCATCTTTCGCGGTGGCTGCTGACGGTCGACGGTAAGACGCTTGACCCGCTTTCGACCGACGACACGAAGTCATTCTCGGCGCGCTTTTTCCTCGTTCCGGGTACCGGCTCGGAATATACGGACGCCGCCATGTCCGTCATCCGTCATCGCGTCGTCGGCGACGGCTTCTTCGAAGAGCTGACCGTCATGAATCACGGTCCTGACCCCATTCAACCGGAGATCACGATCGCCGTGAGCGCCGATTTCGCGGATCTCTTCCAGGTCAAGGATGCGGTGATCGAGAGGAAGGGGAAGGCGTTTCAGCGCCTCGACGACGACGTGCTCGTGCTGGGCTACGAGCGGGGCGGCTATATCCGCGAAACGTGGATTCGGCCGCATGGCGATGACGCCGAAGTCACCGCGGACGGGGTTGCGTTCCGGCCGGAAATCGCGCCACACGGCAGCTGGACGACCTGGATCGAAGTCGTGACGGCCGTCGACGGCACTCCTACGGGACACGAGAAGACCCGGTACCGCCCAGGCGACGAGCCGCGACCGCACGTCCCGTCTCGGGCTGCCGAGCTCGGCACCCAGCCGACCCTCTCCGAGCTGCTCAGCCTTGCGCCGACGCTCGAGACGGACTGGGAGCCGTTGAAGTTGACCTACGCGCGCAGCCTCGTCGATCTCGCCGCGCTCCGTTTCTATCCGCGGGAGGGCTCCGAAGGCGCCGTTCCGGCGGCTGGGCTGCCCTGGTTCCAGACGTTGTTCGGCCGGGACAGCCTGATCACGAGTTACCAGTCGGTGCACATCGTCCCGGAGCTCGCGGCCAACACCCTCGACGTGCTTGCGTCGCTGCAGGGAACCCGTCGCGACGACTTCCGTGACGAGGAGCCGGGGAAGATTCTGCATGAGCTGCGCTTCGGCGAGCTCACCGCGTTCGAAGAGCGCCCGCATTCGCCGTACTACGGCAGCGCTGACGGGACGATGCTGTTCCTCATCCTCCTGGACGAGTATGAGCGATTCACCGGCGACAGCGAGCGCGTGCGGCGGCTCGAGCCAAACGCTCGTGCCGCGCTGGCGTGGATCGATGAGTACGGCGATCGCGACGGTGACGGCTACGTCGAGTACGAGCGTCGCAACACCGAGAGCGGGCTCGAGAATCAGTGCTGGAAGGACTCGTGGAATTCGATCCAGTTCGCGGACGGGACGCTCGCGAAGCTGCCGCGCGCGACCTGCGAGCTGCAGGGCTACGCCTACGACGCGCGCCGCCGCTGCGCACGACTGGCGCGCGAGGTCTGGGACGACGAGACACTGGCCGCAAAGCTCGAGGACCAGGCCGAGAAGCTGAAGCAGTCGTTCAACGGCGACTTCTGGCTGCCGGACCGCAGCTTCTACGCGCTCGCCTTGGACGGTGACAAGAAGCCCGTCGACGCGCTGACGTCCAACATCGGCCAGCTGCTCTGGAGTGGGATCGTCGACGACGACCGTGCTCACGACGTTGTCGGACACCTGCTCGGACCGAGCCTGTTCTCGGGCTGGGGCGTCCGCACGATGGCCGATGGGAACGCCGGCTACAACCCGATCGGCTACCACCAGGGAACCGTCTGGCCCCACGACAACTCACTCATCGCGGCCGGCCTACGCCGCTACGGCTACGACGACGAGGCCGCGGTCATCTCGTTCGCGATCCTCGAGGCGGCGCAGTACTTCTTGGGTCGCCTGCCCGAGACGTTCGCCGGCTACGACCGCACGCTCACGGAGTTCCCGGTCGAGTATCCGACCGCCTGCAGCCCGCAGGCGTGGGCGACGGGCGCACCGCTGCTGTTGATGCGCGTACTACTTGGCCTCGAGCCACACGACGATCGAGTCGCGGAAAATCCGGTGCTCCCGAAGCAGATCGGCGAGCTCACGCTTCGCGGCCTCTCCGGTCCGAACGGGACCTACGACGCTGTGGCATCGATGAGCCCGACTGCCGCGTAGCGCGGGATTCCATGGCGATCAACCGCAAACGCACCAGGGGTCAAGAAGCGCCGATGGTGATCAGTCCGCGCGACGTCGCGAGGCTGTTCCGCCAGATCGTCAAGAGCTTGAGAAGGAAGAAGGTGTCACCGAGCAGCGACGGATGACCACCGAAGAAGCCAAGGGCGATGCGAGAGTATTGCTCGCTGGGCGTCGAGCAGAACGCTAAGTTATGTCGCACCGTCGCCGGGCTGCTGATCATGACCGACTTGAGCTTCCAGCTTCCCGAAGCCTCCATTGCAGTCGAGGCGACCGAGGCCCAGCGGTTGTCCGAGGAGCTCGACCGGCTCGGTGCGCCACCCACGGGGCAAGACTACGCACGCATGGCACGCCGCATCGGAACGGCTGCCCACGAGCGCTCCGTGCACGCCGTCGAGCTGCTCGACGTGGCTGAGAACGAGAAGGTGCTGCGAGCCCTGGAACATCTGGCTGCGCGTGACGAGCTGAGTCCCGGGCTCGTCTCGCTCTGGGAGGGTCTCACGCGCGACGTGCAGCCCGTTCCCGTCACTTACCGACTCGAACTCGCTTATCTCGATGGCCGCAAGGAACGTCGTGACGTGACCAGCCTTAGTGGCTCTTACTCCGTCGGCGATTTGATACCGGCACCAGCCGGTGAATGCTGGCAGGTCGTGGCCGTCGAGCCCGAGGAAGCCGGACCGGACCTTCTGATGTGCGATCCGTGTTGATTCGCATCTTGCTCCGCGCTGGGCCGGCGAGCAGACTGCACGGGTGATCTTCGAGCCCGAGCTGGAGACCCTGCCGACCGGCCGGCTACGGGCACTTCAGCTCGAACGGCTCCGAGCGCTTGTCGCCCGCGTCAAGGATCGAGTCCCGCTCTACCGGGATCGGCTCGCGGACGTCGAGCCGCGGGACATCGCGACGCTGGACGATCTCCGCCATCTCCCATTCACACGTAAGGACGACCTTCGCGACACCTATCCGTTCGGCATGTTCGCGGTTCCGCGCGACGAGATCATCCGCATCCACGCTTCCTCCGGGACGACAGGAAAGCTCACCGTTGTCGGCTACACGGCAGCCGACGTCGACCTCCTCGCGCGCGTCAACGCCCGTTCGCTGGCGATGGCGGGCGCGGAGCCGGGGATGGTCCTGCACAACGCCTACGGCTACGGCCTGTTCACGGGCGGGCTCGGTCTCCACTACGGCGGCGAACGGCTCGGGATGGCGGTCGTTCCAGTCTCCGGCGGCATGACCGCGCGTCAGCTGATGCTGATCGCGGACTTCCGGCCGGACGTGATCGCGTGCACGCCGAGCTACGCATTGACGCTCACGCAGACCTTTCGGGAGCGGGGCGTGGCTCCCGAAGAGATCAGCCTGCGCTACGCGCTGCTCGGCGCGGAGCCGTGGACCGAGGGGATGCGCGGTGAGATCGACGCCGGCCTCGGCGTGCGCAGCACGAACATCTTCGGTTTGTCGGAGGTGATCGGCCCCGGCGTCTCGTGCGAGTGCGTCGAGGAGCGCGCGGGCGCGCACGTCAACGAGGACCATTTCCTGCCGGAGGTCGTGGATCAGGAGACGGGCGAGCCGCTTCCCGAAGGCGAGGAGGGCGTACTCGTCTTCACGACCTTGACGAAGGAGGCGCTACCGCTCGTCCGCTACTGGACCGGTGACATCACGAGCCTCACCTCTGGGCAGTGCGCATGCGGGCGGACGCTTGTGCGGATGGGCCGGATCAAGGGCCGGGCCGACGACATGCTGATCATCCGCGGCGTCAACGTCTATCCGACGCAGGTGGAGGCTGTGCTCCTCCAACTACCGGAGCTGACGCCGAACTATCGGATCGTGGTCAGCCGCAGCGGCACGCTTGACGAGGCGGACGTCGAGGTCGAGGTGAGCGGGACGTTCCTGCGCGACGCGGGCACGGAGAGCCTCGCCGGCGACCTCGAGCACGTGCGCGACCTCCGCGTCAAGGCCGAGGGTCGCCTGCGCGAGAGCATCGGTTGCTCACTCACGGTCACGTTGACGGCGCCCGGCACGGTCCCGCGCTCGGACGGCGGGAAGCTCCAACGCGTGCTCGACCGCCGCACGCTCGCGTGACGCCACCGTGCGACGGTTGCCACCGGTTGCGCCCGCTTCCGATCAGATCAGGCAGCAGAAGATTCCGATTTGCACGTCTTTCAAGCCCTCTGACGAACTCGAACCGTCGAGACCCCCTCCTTACCATGGAACGTCTTGGGCAGCCGGTCGCAATCTACGGCAACGGTTTTCGCTTGATTTCGCGGTTTTCGCTCCTAGGCGATGTGCGATGGGTTGCCAGTGGTGGCGACCACGGGCTCCATAAAGGCTCCATCCTTTGTTGTCCGAGTTGGCGACGCCGCGCAGTCATGACGAGGGTCCGCTCGATCCACATGTGGGCCGCCATGAGAAAGGGGGCAGGCCGTATTGGTCGCGCTTCGGTTGTGAGCGAGAGTGGGCGTATGAAAAGTAACGACAAGGAGGTACAGGGATGAATCCCCTACGACGTTTCTGGCGCTACCTCATAGAGCGTCCGCTCACCTGACAGAAGGAGCCTTCCCTCTCTGCCTTCAGGGGTATCGGGGGCGGCTCTCACGAACGCTTCATCTCGGCTTCGTAGCCTCGGGAGCTCTATCACCGACGGAGAGCAGCGCACGATCGACGCGCCAACCGTGGGTGTGGGTGCTATCGAAAGGACGGTCAGATGACACGTCGTGCGACCAACTCCAAGGAACGGATGAACCGTGCACTCGTGCTGCCAATGGTTGGAGTGGCGCTCATCGCGGCTCTGGTGCTTAGTGCCGGCACTTCGACCGCGGGAAAGCCGAAGCCGCCGTCCTGGGCGCTGCACGGGAGCTACTCGCCGAAGATCGACCCCGCCAACTTTGTGGCCGCGGTCGACAATCGCTACTTCCCGCTCAAGCCCGGCACGACATTCCACTACAACGGCTTCAAAGGCAAGACCCCGCAAACCGACGACATGGTCGTAACCCGTCAGACCATTCGGATTCTGGGGGTGACTTGCACTGTCGTGCGCGACACGGTCTCGCAGCATGGGAAACCACTCGAGCGAACGTTCGACTGGTACGCGCAGGACAAGCAGGGCAATGTCTGGTACATGGGGGAGGACGCCCTAGAGCGCCAGAACGGCCGATTCGTCCACGCAAGTGACTCCTGGAAGGCTGGGGTCAATGGAGCCAAGCCGGGGATCATCATGCGCGGCAACCCGAAGCCGAACGAGGTGTACCGGCAGGAGTATTACCCGCCCGGCGGGGCGCTGGACCAGGGGCGCGTGCTCGGGCTCGGCGTGAGCGTGAAAGTGCCGTATGGGACCTTCACGAAGTCGCTCGCCACGATCGAGTGGAGCCCGGTCGAACCGCAGTTCGAGAAGAAGTACTACGTGACTGGAATCGGCGAGGTCAAGGAGCAGGTAACCCAGGGCGGCCACGAACGGTTCGAGCTGGTCAGCCTCACACACGGCTGAGCCCCACCTAAGCAGGGTCGTTTGCCACAGCAGCCGGTCAACCGCGAGGGAGAAGGCTAAAGCGCGCAGATCCAACCGGCGAGGTGGAATCCGAACTGGCGCGGTTCGTCGTATTAGCCGGCAGCCCGTGGTTCCTCCAACGGGACACTTCAAGGCAAGCGTCTAGGAGGCAGGGAATGACTGAATCGAGTTTGTACGAACGGCTCGGTGGCGCATTCGCCATCGCGGCAGTGATTGACCACTTCAGCGACGCGGTCGTTCGTAACCCGATCGCCGGCCAGGAATCGGAGAACCCCGAGCTCCGGGAATGGAGCACCAACGATCTGGCCCGGCTTCCAGGCCTCAAATTCATGCGCACCCTGTGGGTCTGCGACATCTCCGGTGGCCCCCAGCACTATGCAGCCACGAAACCGGGCAGTACTCCTCTCGGCTTGGAAGAAGCCCATCGCGAGCTGAAGATCTCTCCCGACCAGTTCGACGAAGTCGCGGCGGAACTCGCGCGATCGCTTGACTTCTTCAAGGTGCCCGAGCGGGAGAAGGGGGAGGTTCTGGCTGCGTTTGCCGCACACAAGGGCGAGGTGACCGAGGGATACACCCAGTAGGCCGGGCGGAGGTCGGCAACTCGCAGGGCAACTCCCGTCCTCTCCCCCGCAGCCTGGCCGTCGGAAGAGGGACTTCGGCGCAGGCTCGTTGCTGAGCGCGCGAGATGCGCACGATCTCGTTCGGTGGATTGGCGATCGTCGCGGCGGCGGCACTAACGGCACCCTCGTACTCGGGCTGTTCCCACGGATTCGGTTGCCGGCGATCGTGCTCGAGATCGTGCTCGGGATTGCGATCGGACCTCACGTGTTGGGCTGGGTGTCGATCGACACGCCGATCCAGGTGATGAGCCTACTTGGGCTCGCATTTCTACTGCTGCTCGCAGGTCTCGAAGTCGAGTACGAGCGCTTTCGCGGTCGCCTGCTCCGCCTCACCGCACTCGGGTACGCAATCTCGTTCGGGCTCGCGCTGCTGATCGGTCTTGGCCTGCACGCAGGCGGGTTGGTCAAGTCGCCGCTCCTTGTCGGCATCGCCCTGTCCGCCACCTCGCTGGGGATCGTGATTCCGGTCCTGAAGGACGCCGGTCAGGTCGCTACGCCGTTCGGACAGCTCGTGGTAGCGGGCGCTTCGATCGCCGAGATCGCGACAGTTGTCTTGCTGTCGCTCTTCTTCTCGGGGGAGGCCAGCGGCATCGGCGCGAAGCTGGTTCTACTCGGGCTGTTCGGGCTGTTCGTGATCGCGGTCGGCGTCGCCGTCCTCGGCGCCGAGCAGTCGATGCGCATCTCAGCGGCGCTCCTGCGTCTCCAGGACACGACGGCGGAGATTCGTATCCGCGGTTCGTTCCTCTTGCTTGCCCTCTTCGTTGTGCTTGCCGAGCGGCTCGGCCTTGAGGCGATTCTCGGTGCCTTCCTCGCCGGTGCGATCGTCAAGCTCGTCGACCGCGACCAGACGATGACGCACCCGCAGTTTCGCCAGAAGCTCGAGGCGGTCGGCTACGGCGTGTTCGTCCCAATCTTCTTCGTCGCAACCGGCGTGAGGTTCGACCTCACCGCGCTCTTCGCCAACGCCACGAATCTCGCGCGCGTGCCGATCTTTCTCGCAGCCTTGCTGGTTGCACGCGGTTTGCCCGCGCTTGTCTACAAATCGCTTACCACCCGCACGCAGACGCTCGCGGCTGCGCTGTTGCAAGCGACGTCGCTCAGTTTCTTGGTCGTCGCCGGCCAGATCGGTGTACAGCTGGATCTGATCCGCCCGGCTGCGTACGCAGCGCTCGTGGCCGCCGGACTCCTATCGGTGCTGCTCTTTCCGCTGACAGCGCTGACGCTCCTCCGGGGTGCTGGGCAAAAGCGAGAAGATCTCCTCGAGCCTGCCCGCTGACCTGATCAGCGGCGCGGACGCAGAATCGTTACTGCGGGCTGAGTGCGCTCATCACGGTCGAGAGGATCGCTGGCTCGACTTCGGCCTCGGTGATTCGGCCGCTTCGCACTTCGCCGCTTGCTGCATGCACGATCGCGCGAATCATGGCTAGATGCCACGAGATCGGGAGATCGCTGCGGAAGATGCCTTTCTTCTGACCGCGTTCGATCAGTGGCACGAAAAGTCTCATGACGGGTTGGTGACGGCGGTGCAGTTCCTTGGCCGAGAGGCGACTCGTGTTGATCGCGAGCAAGGCGTGGAAGTCGCTGAGCTTCTGCCACGTGGCGCGGAGCACTCGTTCTAGCGCTTCTTCCGGCTCGCCACGTGTCGGCTCGGCGTCGCTCGTCGCTTGAGCAACCTGCGCTACCGCGTGCTCCATGACGGCGTCGAGCAGCGATTCGCGGGTCGGGAAGTGCATGTAGATCGTCGCGCGCACCACCCCGGCGCGGCGCGCGATCTCGGCCATGCTGACATCGGGATCGCTCGCCAATGCTTCGAGGGCGGCGTTGATGATGGAGGAGATGCTGCGCTCGGCGTCCGCCCGGCGGCGTTTCGGGGCGGACGCGTCGGCTTTTGCCTTCGTCTTGATCATCGATCAGTGGCTGGGAATCGCGTGCGGGTTCAGGCGCAGCTTCGGGAGGAAGTGCTGGGCGCGAGGGAGAGCCGCGATTGCCACCAGGCTGGCGAGCGTAGCGACGAGTGCGGCGATCAAGAAGGCGTCCCCGATCCCGGATGCTGCGTGCGGGCCGAGGATCGCTCCGCTCGCCCCAGCGGCGATGGTCGAGAAGATTGCGATGCCAAGCGTGCCACCGATTTCGTGGCCGGTCGAGTTGAGACCCGACAGCATCCCCGCCTCTTCGGCACGAGACCCGGTAAGGATCGCCATTGAAACGGAGACAACCGCGACGCCGAGACCCAGACCGGCAATCAGCATGCCGGGAAGGACATCGGTGAGGTAGCTGCCGCTCTCGCCAACGCGGGAGAGGAGAATCATCCCGATCGCTGCGACTGCGAACGCTGCGGCGAGTGGGCCGCGCACGCCGTGCTTAGCGACGAGGTGACCAGCGCCGTGAGCACCGATCCCGGCTGAGACGGCGAGCGGAGTGAACGCAAGACCGGTAGCGAGCGGCCCCATGCCGAGCACGTTCTGGAGGTAGAGCGAGCAAAGTAGGAAGAGCCCGAAGATCGAGCCGGCCGCGGCGAGCATGAGCACGAGGCCACCGCCGACGGCACGATCAGCGATGCGCTCGACGCGAAGGAGCGGTGCGTCGATGTGGACTTCGTAGATGACGAACGCCGCCAGGCCTGCCAGTCCGCCAAGACCACAAAGGTGCGTCTGGAGGGAAGTCCAGCCGGCGGAGTCTGCCTGTGTGATCCCATAGACGATTGCGGCGAGGCTTGTGGTCGCGAGGGCTGCCCCCGAAAGGTCGAGCCCCCGCCAGCGCGGCTTCTGAGTATCGGCCGGGACGATCTTCAACGAGGCGAAGAGCAGCAGTGCTGCGACGGGGAGATTGGCGTAGAAGATCGTCCGCCAGTCGGCGAACTCCGTAAGGACGCCGCCGACGATGACGCCGATTGCCGCTCCGGCTCCGCCGACTGCGCCCCAAGCGGCGAGCGCCTTGGCGCGATGCGATCCCTGGAATGCGGCAGTGATGATCGAGAGCGCCGCCGGAGAAAGGACCGCGGCACCCAGCCCCTGACCCGCACGGGCAGCGAACAACGTCGCGGCGCTGCCGGCCATCGCCGAGGCGAACGAAGAGGCGGTGAAGACAGCGAGACCTGTGAGGAACATCCGACGGCGGCCGAGGAGATCGGCGGCGCGGCCTCCGAACAGCAAGAGGCTTCCGAAGATCAGCGAGTAGCTCGTGATCGTCCAGCTGATGTTCGAGCCGCTCAGTTGCAGATCAGTGGCGATGTGGGGGAGAGCGATATTCACGGCAGTGATGTCGAGGATGACCATCAGCTGGGCAATGAGCAGCACCGGGAGAAGCCAGCGTTGCGGCGTGGTGACCGCGTCTTCCCCGTCGATTGCGATTTCGTTCTTGGAGTGTTTCGGCTTGTGATGCATGGCTGCTTGTCTCCTTCTAAGTTGGACGTTACTGTCTGAGGTAGTAAATCAGACAACAGTGTCCAATGTCAAGGGAAGGGAGTTCCATGGCCAAAGCGGCCGTTCCATCCAGTACAGCGTTCGCACGAAGCGGGGGATCTCTGCGCAGGGTCCCAGCCGGTACCTAGGCTGTCGTGATGGCGCGCCTCTACGCCGCCACCGGGGACGGAATCGCCCGGCTTGACGAGTCAGGCGACGCCTGGACGGTCGAGCTGTTCCTGCCCGCAAGCGGCGCACAGTGCCTCGCCGTCGACCCGGCTGATCCGAACACCGTCTACGCCGGGCTACGCGAGGGCGGCGTGCGCCGAACCGTTGATGCCGGGAGAAGCTGGGTCGACTGCGTGCTGCCGGAACCGGGGGTGTTTTCGCTCGCGGTCAGCGCGGCCGACGGGGCGGTGTACGCGGGCACCGAACCGAGCCGGCTGTTCCGCAGCGACGACCGCGGCGAGAGCTGGCGCCAACTCGACGGGCTACTCGAACTGCCCTCGCAGCCGAACTGGAGCTTCCCCCCGCGGCCGTGGACCTCCCACGTGCGCTGGATCGCACCCAGCCCCCACGACGCCAATCTGCTCCTGGTCGGGATTGAACTCGGCGGGCTGATGCGCTCCAGCGACGGCGGCGAGAGCTGGCAGGACCACCGGCCCGGTGCGCAACGGGACGTGCACTCGCTCGCCTGGCACCCGCGCGTGCCAGCGCGCGCCTACGAAGCCGGCGGCGGCGGCGCCGCCTTCAGCACCGACGCAGGCGAGAGCTGGCAGCCGGCCGACGAGGGCCGCGACCGCCACTACACCTGGTCGGTCATGGTCGACCCCGACGATCCCGACTGCTGGTACCTCTCGGCGAGCACCGGCCCCTACGCCGCCCACGGCCGCCGCGACCCACAAGCGCGCATCTACCGCCGACGCGACGGCCAACCCTGGCAGCCACTCAACGGTGGACTACCCGAGCCGCTGCCGGCAATGCCTTACGCGCTGCTTGCCACCAACGGTCGCCTCTTCGCGGGCCTCGCCAACGGTCAGATCTGGGAAAGCCGCGACCGCGGCGACAACTGGACAGCGATGCGACTCCAGAGCGACACGCTTGCCGCCGTACTCGCGCTCGCCGCCTCCGAATTCGAGAGAGGAGCCTCATGAACGCACAGCACGACAGCCGCGTCGGGATCATCGGCGCCGGGCGGCTCGGACAGGCGATGGCCCACGTCGCGCTGCGCGCCGGCCGCTCCGTTGTGATCGCCAACAGCCGCGGACCTGAATCCCTGACATCGGTGGTCTCGGCCCTCGGCGAAGGTGCCTCGGCGGGCACACCGGCCGACGCCGAGGGAGCGGCGATCGTCGTGATTGCCGTCCCATGGGATCGCGTGATCGAAGCGGTCAATGGACTCCAGTGGAAGGGTCAGGTCGTGATCGACGCGACCAACGACTGGGCTGCCGACGATCTCGACGGGAGGACGTCGAGCGAGATCGTCGCCGACCTCGTTGCCGGCGCGCGTGTCGTCAAGGCCGCCAACACGCTGAACGCCGAAGTGCTCGCCTCAGACCCGCATCAGGCCGACGGTCAGCGCGTCATCTTCATCTGCGGCGACAACGACGATGCGAAAGCGGCCGTCCTCGCGCTCTTCCAGGATGCGGGCTTCGCCGTGATCGACCTCGGCGATCTCGCCACCGGCGGTGCGATGCAACAGATCCACCACCCGCTCGCCGGCGTCAACCTCATCCGACTCTAAGGCCGTCACAGTTGCCGTCCACCACGCTCGTGAACTCCGGTTAAAACTCATGTGATGCCGACCCTGGCCGTTGTTGGTGCGGGACCGAAGGGAATCGCCATCGCCGCCAAGGCTCGCGCGCTTGCGGCTGCCGGCCTGGAACCACCGCGGGTCGTGCTGATCGACCGGAGCACTGTTGCCGGAAACTGGAGCGGACGGCAGGGCTATACCAGCGGCCTCCTGCCGCTCGGGACGCCGCCCGAGAAAGACGTCGGGTTCCCCTTTGCTGGTAGCTGGGGTGCGGCGTCCTCGGCGGTGACCGCCGAGATGGCGGCATTCAGCTGGCAGCGGCACCTCGCCGACCACGGCGCGTACGCCGATTGGGTCGACCGTGGCCGTCTTCGCCCGACCCACCGCGAGTGGAGCGCCTACCTGCGCGGCGTCGCCGAGAGGGCCGAGGCGGAGGTTCTCGTCGGCGAGGTCGTCGGGCTCGAGGTCGGCGAGGACGAGGGGTGGACCCTGACGATCGAGCCAGGGGAAGCCCTCACTGCCGACGGGGTCGTCCTCACCGGTACCGGACCGCCGATCCGGGTGGCGGGTCAACCGCGCGACCACCCGCGCGTGCTCGACGGGCGCAGCTACTGGCTGCATGACCATTCGCTGCACAAGCGGGTCGGCCAAAGCGTGTGCGTGATCGGCAGCGGTGAGACGGCGGCCTCCGTGGTCATCAGCCTCCTGAAGAAGTTGCACATGCGCTCGACGGTCGACGTCCTAACCAGTCGCGGCGTCCTCTACTCGCGTGGCGAGAGCTACGACGAGAACCGCCTCTATTCGGACCCCGGCGAGTGGCCGCGGCTGGCAGAGTCGCACCGGCGAGAGTTCCTCGAGCGGACCGACCGCGGGGTGTTCTCGCTGCAGGCAGAGGCGACGCTCCGGCAATCGCGCGGCTTCCGCACCCTGGCCGGCCGCGCCGCGTCGATCGAGGCAGGCGAGCAGCAGGTCATCGTGACGATCGAGTATGGGGACGAGCGTGAACGCGTGGCCTACGATCTCGTCGTGGTGGCGATCGGCTTCGACGCCCACTGGTTCAGGGGGTTGCTCGGCAGCGAGGCAAGTCGCCGGCTCGAGAGCGCGCTTGCCGGGGCCTTGCTCGAGCGTCGGATCGACGTCGATCTCTCGATCGCCGGGTTGAGCCCGCCGCTCCACGTTCCCGCAGTCGCCGGTCTCGCGCAGGGACCGGGTTTCCCGAACTTGAGCTGTCTGGGGCTCCTGAGCGACCGCGTCCTTCGTCGCTACGTCCCGCTCGCGGAACCGACGGTTGGAGTTGCATCCGAGAGGAGGGAGCTTGTCTGAGACGCCCGACGAGGTCTGGGAGCGCGACGATTGCGTCCGCCGCACGGTGGTGCTTCCGACGGAACTAGCCGAGCGACTCGCCGCCGAGGCCGAGCGGCGCGGTCTCTCGGTCAGCGACCTGCTGATCGAGTACGCCAACGACGCCTTGCGACAGGCCGACGGCTGACGCTCTGCTTGACGCGGCTCGGTAGCAAGGGGATGCAAGTGAAGGTGGCGGTTCGCAACTAATCAGGCGGTTATCGGATGGGGTCGGTTAGGTTCTTCGGGCTCCAGCCGACTGCGGGTGCGATCTCGCGGGCGATGGTCTCGAGCATCGCGGCGTTGTAGTCGACGCCGAGCTGGCTAGGCACCGTTAGGAGGACCGTGTCGGCGGCCTGAACGGCGGCGTCTTTCGCGAGGTCGTCGGCGATCTGGTCGGGCTCTCCGGCGTAGCTGCGGCCGAAGCGGCTGATCGCGCCGTCGAGCCAGCCGACCTGGTCCTCGTTCGCGTCAGCGCCGAAGAGACGCCGGTCGAGGTCGGAAGTGATCGGGATCACGCTGCGGCTCACCGAGACGCGCGGCTCCCGGGTGTGGCGGGCGTTCCTCCAGGCCGCGCGGAAGAGCTCGATCTGCTCGGCCTGCAGCTGGTCGAACGGCACTTGGGTGTCTTCGAGGAGGAGCGTCGAGCTCATCAGATTCATTCCCTGTTCTCCGGCCCAGACGGCGGTCTCGCGTGAGCCGGAGCCCCACCAGATGCGGTCGGCGAGGCCGGGCGACTGGGGCTGGACCGGGAGCATCGCGTTTCCCGGCCGGCCGCCGGCATCGGCGGGGGCGACGCCGCCGCCCGCGATTGCCGCGCGGAAGAGCGCCGTCTTCTCACGCGCCTCGTCGGGGTCGACCGAATAGCCGAACGCCTCGGCACCGTGCCACGCCGGCTCGGGCGAGCCCCGGCTGACCCCGAGCTGGAGCCTGCCGTCGGCGAGCAGATCGGCTGCCGCGGCGGTCTCGGCCATGTAGAGCGGGTTCTCGTAGCGCATGTCGATGACGCCGGTGCCGATCTCGATCCGGCTCGTCTTGACGCCGATCGCCGCGAGGAGCGGGAAGGGGGAGGAGAGCTGGCGGGCGAAGTGGTGGACGCGGACGAACGCCCCGTCGATCCCGATCTCCTCGGCTGCGACTGCGAGCTCGACCGTCTGACGAAGCGCATCGCCGCCCGTGTGGGTCAGTCCGCCGCCTGGGTGCCAGGCGCCGAACGAGAGGAAACCAATCCTCTTTGGATTCGTCATCGTTTCCGCTGTT